>OLGD01003299.1_pt1 | contig 15593 bp, 16 predicted proteins | sample 1605311 | NCBI WGS metagenome assembly OLGD01 (sample SAMEA3888917, study PRJEB22519) | human gut metagenome | biome: human gut; feature: human-associated habitat; material: faeces | place: Denmark | collected 2010 | reverse complement strand
CGATGGCCCAGGGCAGCGCGCCGGCCCGCGACGGGCTCCCCGAGGCCTTTGCCCAGCTCAGGAGCTATCTGGCCCAGCGCCTGCGCGCCGCGCGGTGAACGCCGCGCCCCGGCACGCTTTCGCGTGTGCCGGCCGCCGCGGCCGGAGGGCCGCGAGGTTCTGCTCTGCCCCGCGATATTCCAGGATGTTTCGCGCGCCGCGGCCGGAGGGTCGCGGCGCTTGACAAGTTCCGCCTGTTTGTATTATATTCTCTTTGCAATCGTTTTCTTTATTCGGTTCGCGCCCGCAACGCCCCGGCGCGGGCGGCAACCAAAGCAGAGGGAGGAACGCACACATGGTACGCAAGGCAAACGATCGGAATGTGGAGGTCGCGGAGCACAAGTTTGGCGCCGACGGGTTCATCACCGTGCGGCATCTGGTCAATTCGGACGCGGAGCTCAACGGCAAGGGGCGCGTGTTCGCGCACACCACGCTGCTGCCCGGCTGCGGCATCGGCTTCCACATGCACAACGGCGAGTCCGAAACCTACTACATTTACAGCGGCAGCGGCGAGTTCAACGACAACGGCACCCTCGTGCCCGTTTCCGCCGGCGACACCACGTTCACGCCCTCCGGCACCGGCCATGGGCTGGTCAACACCGGCACCGAGCCGCTCGAGCTCATCGCGCTGATCCTCTACGCATAAGCGGCGCCCCGGCGCCCATCCATCGTGTAAACAAAAGCCGCCCCCGCCCGTCGCCTTTCGCGCCGGGTGGGGGCGGCTTTTCCCTGCACCGACGCAGCAACACGTCCCGATCAGCCCCGACCGCTTCCGTCCCGTCCGCCGCGCGGCGTGGCACATTCCGCGCCGCCGGCATAGTATGTGGGTAAAACACGCTTTTTTCTGGGGAGGGAACCGCATGCCAACGTTTACCAATGTGGCGACGCTCACATACCGCGGGCTGGTCGCCAGCTCGAACCCGGTGACCGGCGAGCTCAGAAGCGTCCTCGCCGTCTCCGTGGCCGCCGCGGGCGACAGCTATCTGCCGGGCGGCGACGTGACCTATGCCGTCGGCCTCGTCAACACGGGCGGCGCGCCGCTCTCCGGCCTGACGGTGACGGACGACCTCGGCGCGCCGGCCGCGGACGGGGCGCCCGCGCCGCTCTCCTATGTGCCGGATTCCGCCCGCCTGTTTTCCGGCGGTCTGCCGCAGCCCGCGCCGGCGGTCACGGCCGGCCCGCCGCTCGTCTTTTCCGGCCTTTCCGTGCCGGCCGGCGGCGACGCCGTGCTGGTCTATCGGGCGCGGGTCAACCAGTATGCGCCGCCCGCCGCCGGCGGGTCGATCACCAACACCGTCTCGGCCGCAGGCGCGGGCCTGTCGTCCGTGCCTACCGCCACGGAGACGGTCGAAGCGGCGGAGCGGCCCATCCTCTCGGTCGTCAAATCGCTCAGCCCCACGTCCGTCACGGCGGGTTCGCGCGTGACCTATACCTTTGTGATCCAGAACGCCGGCAACACGGCGGCGGAGGCGGCGGAGGCCGCCGTGCTGTCCGATGTGTTTGACCCGATCCTTGCCGACCTGTCCGTCACGTTTGACGGCGCGCCCTGGAGCGCGCCCACGCACTACGCCTACGACGCGGACACCGGCGCGTTTTCGACCGTGCCGGGCCAGCTCACCGTGCCCGCCGCCACCGCCGAGCAGGCCGACGACGGCAGCTGGACGATCCGCCCCGGCCGCAGCACGCTCGTCGTGAGCGGCACCGTCTGACCGGCCCGCCGCCGTTTCCGGCGGCATGGCCCGCGCCGCAAGCCGCATGGCCGGCGCCGCCCCTGCCCCCGCCGGCAGACAGACCGGGCGCGCCGCTCCCCAAATGGGGGGCGGCGCGCCCGGTCGCCGTTACCCTTCCAATCTGCCCGTTGCGCGGCTCACTCCACGCTCTTTGAGCGGTTGAGCATCTTCACGCGCTGTTCCTTGGTCAGATAGCGTTTGCGCATGCGGATGCTCTTCGGCGTGACCTCGACGAGCTCGTCGTCCGCGATGAACTCCAGGCACTGCTCGAGCGAAAAGACCGTCGCCGGCGTGAGGCGCAGCGCCTCGTCGCTGCCCGCGGCGCGCATGTTGGTGACGTGCTTTTTCTTGCACACGTTGACCACGATGTCCTCCGCCTTGGCGCACTCGCCCACGATCTCCCCCTCGTACACCGGTACGCCCGGCCCGACGAACAGCCGCCCGCGGTCCTGCGTGTTGAACAGGCCGTAGCTGGTCGTTTCGCCCGTCTCGTGCGCGACCAGGCTGCCCGTCTTGCGCTCCTCGATCTCGCCCTTGTACGGCTCATAGCCATGGAACAGGTGGTTCATGACGCCGTTGCCGCGCGTGTCGGTCAGCAGTTCGGAGCGGTACCCCATCAGCCCACGGGCCGGGATCAGGTAGCGCAGGCGCACGCTGGCCTCGCCCTGCGGCTGCATGTCCACCATCACGCCCTTGCGCTGGCCCAGCTTTTCGATGACGACGCCCGAATACTCCTGCGGCACGTCGATGGTCAGCTCCTCGATCGGCTCGGTCGTGCGGCCCTGTTCGTCCCTGTGCAGGATGACCTTCGGGCGCGACACGGCAAACTCATACCCCTGGCGGCGCATCTGCTCGATCAAAATCGACAGGTGCAGCTCGCCGCGGCCGCTCACGCGGAACGTATCGGTGCTGTCGGTCTCCTCCACGCGCATGGACACGTTCGTCTTGACCTCCGTAAACAGGCGGTCGCGCAGGTTGCGGGAGGTGACATACTTGCCCTCGCGCCCGGCAAACGGGCTGTCGTTGACCATGAACAGCATGGCGACGGTCGGCTCGTCGATCTTGACGAACGGCATCGGCTCCACACAAGAAGGGTCGCACGCGGTCTGCCCGACGTTCAGCCCCTCCACGCCCGCGACGCAGACGATTTCGCCCGGTTCGGCCTCCTCAATCTCCACGCGGCGCAGGCCCTCGAACCGGTACAGCCGCGTGATCTTCGCGTCGATGCGCCGGTCGCCCTCGCCGCCGCAGAGCACGATGGGCTGCAGCCTGCGCGCCACGCCCCGCTCGATCCGGCCGATGCCAATGCGGCCAACGTACTCGTCGTACTCGATGGCCGAGAACAGGATCTGCAGCGGCGCGTCAAAGTCCTGCTGCGGCGCCGGGATATACTTCAGGATCGTGTCGAACACGGCGTTCATGTTCGGCTCCAGCGCGTCCGGCGACATGCCGGAGCTGCCGTCGCGCGCGGAGGCATAGATCACCGGGAAGTCCAGCTGCTCGGCCGTCGCCCCCAGCTCGATGAACAGCTCGAGCGTCTCGTCCACGACCTCCATCGGCCGCGCGTCCGGGCGATCCACCTTGTTCACGACCACGACCGGCACCTTGCCAAGCTCCAGCGCCTTCCGGAGCACAAAGCGCGTCTGCGGCATGCAGCCCTCAAACGCGTCCACGAGCAGCAGCACGCCGTCCACCATCTGCAAAATGCGCTCCACCTCGCCGCCAAAGTCGGCGTGGCCCGGCGTGTCTACGATGTTGATGCGCACGTCGCCATACGTCACCGCCGTGTTTTTGGACAGGATCGTGATCCCGCGCTCCCGCTCGAGGTCGTTGCTGTCCATCACGCGCTCGCCGCCCAGCTCGTTCCTGCGCAGCGCGCCCGCGCCGCGCAGCAGCTGATCGACCAGCGTGGTCTTGCCGTGGTCCACGTGCGCGATGATCGCCACATTTCTGATTTTCATCTCTTCGTTCCCTCTTCTCTCTGTTCGGATCCCCCCGGATCCGAAATCTCGCCGGCGCCGCGCGCCGCGCGCAACCCCTCCGCCGCGCACGCCGTGCACCCCGGTGACAGGTTGAGCCTTAACCGAACTATTATACATGATCCATAATAATTATGGAATAGCTTTTTGCAGCGCGCGGCAAAAAAAGCGGCGCACTACGCGCCGCGCACGCCCAACAGGGTCAGGATGGCGTAATCCGCCGCGATCAACCCCGCGGCGGCCGTGACCGGCGCGAGGCTGCCGATGGCCGCCTGCCCCGGCGCGGCATGCGGCGGCTCATCCGAGCAGACGACCGGCAGCGCCGGCACGCCGCGCTTGCGCAGCTCTGCGCGCATGCGCCGCGCGAGCGGGCAGCCGGACGTGGCAAACACATCCCGCACGGCAAAGCGGGAGGCGTCCAGCCGGTTGCCCGCGCCCATGCACGACACCATGGGCACGCCGCGGGCACGGCAAAAATCGACGAGCGCGAGCTTGCCGGCCAGCGTGTCGATCGCGTCCACGAGAAAGTCAAACGCGCCCGGCAGCGCCTGCTCCACCGTGTCCGGCAGCACAAACACGTCCGCCGCCGTCACCCGGCAGCGGGACACGGCCGCAAGGCGCTCGGCCATCGCGTCCGTCTTTTTCCTGCCGATCGTGGCAAACGTGGCCACGAGCTGGCGGTTCAGGTTGCTCTCCGTCACCACGTCCCCATCGACCAGGTGCAGCGCGCCCACGCCGGCGCGCGCCAGCGCCTCCGCGCAATGGCCGCCCACGCCGCCCAGCCCGACCACCGCCACGCGGCACGCGGCCAGGCGCTCGACGCCCGCCTGCCCGATCAGCAGCGCCGTCCGATCCTGCATCGCCCTTCCTCCTCCACATCCGTCTTTGGGCGCCGCTGCCCGGTCAAAACGCCCCGCCCCCGGGGGGTCCCATCGTCCCCGTTCCGGTTTCCTGAAGGGACAGGCGGCGGCCGGAGACGAACGTCCGCCCAAACAGCGTGAGCCGGGCGGCGAGCAGCTGCTGCCGCCGGGCGTGAAAGCGATGGTTTGCCTCCCGGTCGCCGTACCGGTCGTCGCCGAGCACGGGACAGCCGATGGCGGCCATCTGCACGCGGATCTGGTGCGTGCGCCCGGTAAAGAGCGAGAGCTCGGCGAGCGCCAGTCCGTCTTTGACCTGCAGCACGCGGTAGGACAGGCGCGTCTGCTGCGCGCCGGGCGTGCCGGCCGGCACGACGCGCACAAACGCGCGCTCCGGGTCCTTGAGCAGCCAGTGCTCGAGCGTGCCTTCGCGCCGTTCCGGCACGGCGGCGAGCACCGCCCGATACGTCTTTTCCACGCCCTCGTGCGTGCGGAACGCCTGGAGCAGCCGGTCGCGCATCTGCTCGGTGCGCGCAAACGCGACGAGCCCCTCGGTATTGGCGTCGAGCCGGTGCACGGGATAGACCGTGCCCACGATGCTCTCCAGCGCGCCCGCGAGGTCCGTCTCGACCTCCACGCCGGCATGCTTGTCCACCACGAGCAGCTCGTCGTCCACATACACGCCGCGGCAGACGGCAAATGCCGGCAGCAGCGCGAGCTGCGCGGGGAACGCGGAGAACCCCTCGCCCTGCGGCAGGGAAAAGAAGGTCATCTCCTCGCCCAGGGTGGGGTGGCGCAGCGTCAGCGCATACGCCCAGAGCCGGATCTGCGCGCCGGGGCGCGCGGCGGGATTGTAGCGCTGGTCGCCCTCGATCGGGAAGCCGGCATGGGCCAGCTGCACGCGGATCTGGTGCGGCCGGCCGGTCCGGAGCGACACGTCGAGCAGCGCGCGGCCGTCGCGCGCGGCCAGCGTGTCAAAGCGCAGCTCGGCGCGTTTGGCGCCCGCGGTCCCCTCGGGCACGACGGCGGAGGAAAAGCTCTTTTCGTCCTTGTACAGCCAGTCCACGAGCCGGCCCTCCGGCGGTGGGGCGCCCTCCACAACGGCGGCGTACCGCTTGCCGGCGGTGTGCGCCTTGAACTGCGCGGTCAGCCGCGCGGCCGCCTTGCTCGTGCGCGCAAACACCATGACGCCGCCCACGGGCCGGTCCAGCCGGTGCACGAGCGCGACAAACGCCTCGCCGGGCTTGCCATAGGCGGCCTTGATGTAGCGGCGGCACTGGGAAAGCAAGTCGTCGTCGCCGGTCGCATCGGCCTGTACGGGCACGTTGACCGGCTTTTCGACCACCAGCAGATGGTTGTCCTCATAGAGAATGCGAAACGGCGGCACGGCGCCGCCGGGAACGGGCGCGCTCACGGCGTCCACCTGCCGGTCGCGCCGCACGGCAGCACGAGCCCGCCGCGCCGGATGGGCAGGCCGACCTCGTCGGCCTCGGCATGGCCGCCCGGCAGCGCCACGCGCAGCACGTTGGACAGGACCGTGGGCGCCAGCCCGGTCGTGTAGGAATTGATGAGAAAGAACGCCGGCCTGTCGGACAGCAGCGCGGCGCACTGGGCGACGAGCGGATAGAGCGACTCCTCGATCTTCCACAGCTCGCCGGACGGGCCGCGGCCATAGCTCGGCGGGTCCATGAGAATGCCGTCGTAGCGGTTGCCGCGGCGCAGCTCCCGCTGCACGAACTTCACGCAGTCGTCCACGATGTAGCGCACGGGCGCATCGGCCAGGCCGCAGGCGGCGACGTTGTCCTTCGCCCAGGCGACCATGCCCTTGGCCGCGTCCACGTGCACCACCTGCGCGCCGCTCTTGAGGCAGGCGCAGGTCGCGCCGCCGGTATAGGCAAACAGGTTCAGCACGCGGCACGCGCCATCCCGCGCGCGCTTTTCCTCCACCCGCGCGCGCATCCAGTCCCAGTTGACCGCCTGCTCCGGGAACAGGCCGGTGTGCTTGAACCCGGTCGGCCGCACGAGAAAGCGCAGGTCGCGATAGGCGATGGGCCAGGCCGCGTCCGGCAGGCTGCGCAGGAACTCCCAGTGCCCGCCGCCGCGCTCGCTGCGGTGGTACACCGCGTCGACCGCCGTCCTGTCCGGCGCCGCCATCGGCCAAACCGCCTGCGGGTCGGGCCGGAGCAGCGTGACGTCGCCCCAGCGCTCGAGCTTTTGCCCGTCGCCCGCATCGAGCAGCGTATAAGATTGCCAGCCGTCCGCCAGATACATGTTCAGCCCTCCCGGGCGCCCACGCGCCGGTCGGCACGGAAGCCGTCCACCAGCACGGCGACGAGCCCCAGCAAAATGACGAGATAATACGTCAGAAACCGCCACACCAGCATGCCGGCCAGGCGGAAATCGCCAAAGTAGGTGGTGAACAGCGCGTAAAACCCGCCCTCCGTGGCGATCGACGCGCCCGGCAGCGGCACAAACGCCACGCCGATGGACAGCATGCCCTGCAGCAGCGTCATCGTCGGATAGGTGACCTCGGAAAAGCCCAGGCCGCGGTACACGCAGTACGTGACCGACAGGTAGGCCGTGACCTCGACAAACGCCACCAGCACGATCTGCACCATGCCGGCCCGGTGTTGCAGCGAAAACGCGACGGCCTGCTTGTACTCGCCGATGAACCGGTCCCAAGCCGCATACATCCGGTCAATCCGGTCGGGCCGGCGCCGGCACGCCACGCGCCCGACGAAACCCACCACCGCGCGCCCGGCGCGATACACCAGCTGCGGCCGCACCATGAGCAGCAGCCCCGTCCCGGCGCAGAACAGGTGCAGTAAAAAGCCGATGCAGAACAGCACGAACATCGTCGTGCTCTCCTGCAGCAGCGTGCCGCCGCAGAACACCGCGCCCGTCAATCCCACACAGGAGAGTGCGATGTGCCAGGCCATGAACTTGACCATCAGCACGGAGGTCGCCGTGCCCACGTTGATGCCGCGGCCACGCATCTGCAGCACCTGGAAGGGTTGTCCGCCCGACGAGAGCGGCGTCAGCGCGCTATAAAAAAAGCCGATCATGGTGGTGATGAGCGCCTCGTGCAGCGGCTGCGGGACCTGCATGTCGCGGCAGGCGATCTGATACATGAGCGTATCGCCCAAAAAGTACAGCAGGGCGCACAGCAGCGCGCCGACCAGCCAGTGCGGCGAAACGGACTGCAGCACCTCCGCGATGTTGCCCACGTCTTTATCGAATACCACAAATCCCACGAGCACCGCCAGCGTCAGCAGCACCACCAGGATGCGTTTCCATGCCTGTTTCTTCATACTGCACCAGTATACCATTGCCGCATGCCGCTTTTCAATCCGCCAGACCGGCTTTTTTTAAACCTTCATCGAAATTTCATGGTTGCCGGCGTGCCAAGGGCCCCGCCACAGGCCGGGGCCCCTAATCCATCCGCCGCGCCGGGGCTACACCACGAGCTGGCCCTCGTCGCTGTTGACGATCTCAAAGATCTGCTCTTCGCTGCCGGTCACCGCGTTGATGTACACGATGAAGCTCGCGCCGCCATACGTGCCCTTGAACTCATAGCAGAGCACCTCGGTCACGGCGGTTCTCGGAATGAGCGCCAGGCGCACGGAGACGATCTCGAGCGCTTCGTTCACGCTCTCGCGCGCCTCCTCCTCCGTCACGACCGGCACGGGCAGCTGGCGCTCCGTGTGGCTGAACAGGTAGTTGTATGCGTCCACGCCGACGATCTTCCCGCTCTGCCGCTCCACGTAGACCTTCACCAGGTCGGGATACAGGATCACGCCGCCCTGCACGGAAGCAAAGTTGTACACCGCTATGCCGGCATAGAACTGCGCATAGGTGGCCTCCATGCCGTCGTACCCGCGCGCATCCAGATACGCCTTGGCCGCGTCGCGCATGCGCGCGCTCTCGGCCTCCTCGGGCACGCCCTCCGCGCCGCCCTGCGCCTCCGCCATCATCCAGAGCACCTTTCCGCCCTGACGGGTGATGGCCAGCTCCACGCTGCGCCCGTCGGCGTCGGTGCCGATGATCTCATAGGTCGGGATCGTGCCGTCCGCCTCGCCGGCCAGCTGCAGGCTGCCGCCGACATACTCCGCCGCCGCCTGCAGCGCCGCGTCCGCGTCCACCTCTTCTTCCGGCAGGCCGCGCGGCTCGGCCTTCTCCGTGCTCTCGGAAAACGGCCCGTCATAGATCAGCGTCGGATAGTTGGCGATGCTCGCCTCGTCCTCGCTGCCCGCCGCGCCCTCGCCGCCGGCGGCGCCCTCGTCCTCGCCGGACGTGCTGTCGCTGCCTGCTGTAGCGCCCGTCCCGTCGCCATAGTAGCCGTCCACCGTCAAAGCTGTGAGCGGGAAGTCCTCCTCCTGCAGCCGCCGCTCGAGCTCCGCCGCCGTCTGCACGCTCGCCTCATACACCGCGGCCAGCTGGTCGCGGTCCTCCTGCCCGAGCACTGCGCCGGACAGGATCTGCGTGGACAGCGTGCGGGCATAGTCGCCCGCCTGCACCACAAAGCGGTTGAACTGTTCCACCTCGGTGTGCGACACCGGCAGCGCCGCCAGGTTGGCCGCCGCCGCGCCGGAGAGGCGCCACACGTCGTCCAGCAGCAGCACATACTGCTTCGGGCTGGACACGACCATCAGTTTTTTGAGCGACACCTGCATGTCGTGCACGTTGTCATTCAGCTCCAAAAACGCCTGCCGGTACACCGACTGGATGCCGCGCTCGAGCGACTCCGCCCGCGCGCTCTGCTCTGCGCCCCAGATGCACGCGACGACCAGCGCCACCGCGAGCAGCACCGGCGCCGCAATGGCCGCAATCCGGCCCGCCATGCGGGCGCGCCGCGTTCCGGTCTCCTGGTTTTCCATCCAATTCACTCCTTTCCGCCCGTCCTGCGGGCACATGCCGCGCCGTCACTTGCAAAATACGTGGTTGCCGATGCGCATCATGATCGGCCGGGACAAAATCCACTTGTTGCTCGTCTTGGCGGGGTTATAGTAGTACAGGCAGCCGCCGGTCGGGTCCCAGCCGTTCATCGCGTCGCGCGCGGCCTTGAGCGCGGTGTCGTTTGGCGTCAGGTTGATCTGCCCGTCCGACACGACGGAGAACGCGCCCGGCTGATAAATGACGCCCGAAATCGTGTTCGGAAAGCTGCTGCTCCTCACACGGTTGAGCACCACCGCGGCCACGGCCACCTGTCCCTTGTACGATTCGCCGCGCGCCTCGCCATACACGCAGCGCGCGAGCAGATACACGTCGCTGCTCGAGCTGCCGGTGCCGGAGGAGCTGCTGCTGCCGCCGGACGAGCCGCCCGTGAGGGAAATGCCGACGGCTTTTGCCGTGGCCGGGCCCACGATGCCATCCGCCGCCAGCCCGTTCTTGCGCTGGAAATACTTGACCGCCTGCTCGGTCTGGCTGCCGAAGATGCCATCGACATTTCCGGTATAGTAGCCCCACGTCTTGAGGCGCTTTTGCAGCGTGGTCACCAGGTCGCCGCGGCTGCCGCGCCGGAGCGACTCGGCGTGCGACACCGGCGTCACGGCGCACAGCAGCACCGTCATCGCGAGCACCAGCACGAGGAACTGTTTCAGCTTCCGGTTCCCGCTCATACGATCACCCCCAGCTCCCGCAGCCATGCGAGCAGGCTGCTCTTAAACGTCAGCGCGTCCGGCGCCGGCAGCGCCTCCACGTCTTCCGTCACGATGCACAGCGGCGGGAACAGCACGCACCACCAGTTCTGCCCCGCGCCGTCGCCCAGCACCACGCGCAGCGCCTCATACTCGCCGGCGGGATACAGCGTGCCGCCATACGTGCGGTCGGGGAACGGGTACGTGCCCAGCATCAGCTGCGCCGAGTAGGAAAAGCCCGCCTCGCGCAGCGTGTCCTCCGCTGCGGCGAGCAGCTCCGCGCCGTGCTTGCGCACAAACGCCTCCGCCTCCTCCATGGTGTCGCCCGGCTCCATGCACGCGAGAATCGCATCGCGCACGCGCAGTTTCACGGCCTGATCCTCCGCCGAATCGCTGTTGGCGATCACGTGCAGCCGCAAAATGCCGTCGCGCGTCTCGATCACGTCGGCTGCATCCGCCGCGGCGGCGCCGGCTTCCCCGGCAACCAGCAGGCCGATCCCGACGAGCGCGCCGGAAAGCACCAGGCACACGGCGCACCGGACAAGGAATTTGCGTCCGGAAAGGGTCTGTAACATATCCATCACCTCGGCATGAGTATGGACAACCCGCCGGGCGGTTATACAGCGCCCCGCCCCCGCGCGCCGTGCGCGCGGCGTGGGCAGACGCGCGGCCGCCCCGCCGCCGCAGCCATCCGCGCGCCCACCGCCTTTGAGAAAGGCGCCCAAAGCCGTATTTTCCGGCGGCAATCCCCCGCTTGCGCTTGCTTTTGCGGCGCGGATTGCGTATAATACAGACAAACAACTTTGTGGAGGAAGACAGCTATGGCATACAAGATCACCGACGAATGCATCTCCTGCGGCGCCTGCGCGGCCGAGTGCCCCGTGGAAGCGATCAGCGAGGGCGACGACAAGTACGTCATCGATCCCGACACCTGCATCGACTGCGGCAACTGCGCCAACGTCTGCCCCGTGGGCGCGCCCACCGCGGACTGAGCCGCCGTTTTCAACCGCGGGCCGTGCCGGCACGGCCTGCCCTGCCAGACAAAAAGACAAAACATACGGGAGAGAGGCTTTGGCCTCTCTCCCGTATGTCGTTTCTGCGCCGCCGTCCCGGCCCGCTATGCCTGCTCGCCAAACAGCGTGGCAATGCCGTGCCGGTCGAGCCCCAAGCCGATGACGCACACGCGGCCCGTCACCTCCGCGCCCCCGGCGCGGAGCGCCGGCTCGCCCGGCACATAGTCGAATTGCCACCACGCGTCCGCCCCCGCCGGCACGATGCCCTTGGCGCGCAATACCGCGCCGTAACGCCCGCTGCCCAGCTCGTCCAGGATGGCGCGCAGCGCCTGCTCCGTGAACTGCCGCGGCGTTTCGGCGCTCCAGCTCTCAAACGGGGCGGCCGGGTGGGCGTGTCCGTGTTCGTGATCGTGGCAGTGCTCATGCGCATGGCAGTGCCCGTGTTCGTGTTCGTGCCCGTGGCCGCAGCCGGGTTGCGCTTCGCCGCCAAGCAGCTCACGCGCGAGCGCGTCCGCAAACGCCGCCCGGTCCTCGAGCGCCTGCCGGATCTGCCGCCCGTCCAGCGCGTCCCACGGCGTCGTGACGATCGTCGCGCGGCCGTTGAGCTGCCGCAACTGGCGCACCACGTCCAGCAGCCGGCGTTCCGGCAGCTCCTGCGTGCGGCTGCACACAAGCAGCGCCGCATGCGCGATCTGGTCGTCGTACCACGTGGAAAACTCGTCGAGATACGTCTGGCACCGCGTGGCGTCCACGACCGTCGCCGCCCCCGTCAGGCGCAGCGGCTCGCCGCGCGCCTCGAGCGCATGTACGGCCGACAAAATGTCCGAAAGTTTTCCCACGCCGGACGGCTCCACGAGGATGCGGTCCGGCCGGTATGTGCGCTGTGCCTCGAGCAGCGCGTCGGTAAACGCGCCGGACAGCGAGCAGCAGATGCAGCCCGCGTCCAGCTCCGAAATGGCCAGCCCCGTATCCCGTAAAAAGCCGCCGTCGATGCCGGCCTGCCCGAATTCATTCTCCAGCAGCACGAGGCGCTCGCCCCGGTAGGCCTCCGCCACGAGCTTGCGCACGAGCGTGGTCTTGCCCGCGCCCAAAAACCCGGATATGACCGTGACCTGCGTCATCCTCTCGCCTCCCCTGCGCCCGTGCCGGGCGCGTCACTGCCGGTAATAGCTGAAGAAGTCCGTGATCTTCTCCATCGCCTCTTTGAGCACCTCGATGCGCGGCAGGTAGACCACGCGGAAGTGGTCCGGCTGCTTCCAGTTGAAGCCGCCGCCGTGGATCAGCAGGATTTTCTTGTCCTGCAACAGGTCGAGCGCAAACCGCTCGTCGTTCACGATGTGGAATTTCTTCACGTCCATCTTTGGGAACATGTAAAACGCGGCCTTCGGCTTGACGCAGGTGATGCCCGGGATGTCGGTCAGCGCATTGTAGATGTACTCCCGCTGCTCATAGAGCCGCCCGCCCGGCACGAGATACGCGCGGGTGCTCTGGTGCCCGCCGAGCGCCGTCTGCACGATGGACTGCGCCGGCACGTTGGAACACAAACGCATGTTGGACAGCATTTGCAGCCCCTCGATGTAGTCCGTGGCCAGCTTTTTGTTGCCGCTCAGGATCATCCAGCCGATGCGGAAGCCGGCGATCATGTGCGACTTGGACAGGCCGCTGAACGTGACGCAGAACAGGTCCGGCGCCAGCGACGCGATGGAGATGTGCTCCTCGCCGTCCATGACCAGCCGGTCGTAGATCTCGTCCGAAAAGATGATCAGCCCATGCTGCCGCGCCACGTCCACGATGCCCTGCAACACCGCCTTCGGGTACAGCGCGCCGGTGGGGTTGTTCGGGTTGATGATGACGATGGCCTTCGTGCGATCCGTCACCTTTTTTTTGATGTCCTCGAGGTCGGGATACCAGCCCGACTGCTCGTCGCACACGTAGTGCACCACCCGCCCGCCGGCCAGCGTGGCGCTCGCCGTCCACAGCGGATAGTCGGGCGACGGGATCAGGATCTCGTCCTGGTCGTCCAGCAGCGCCGACATGCTGAGGTTGATGAGCTCGCTCACGCCGTTGCCGGTATAGATGTCCTCCATGGTCACGTTCGGGATCTGCTTGAGCTGCGCATACTGCATGATGGCCTTGCGCGCGGAGAACAGCCCCTTGGCAGGGGAATAGCCCTCGCACTCGGTCAGCTGCCGGCGCATGTCGTAGATGACCTCGTCCGGCGTCCGGAACCCGAACGGCGCCGGGTTGCCGATGTTCAGCTTGAGGACCTGCGTGCCGTCCTCCTCCATCCTGGCCGCCTGGTCCACGACCGGGCCGCGCACGTCGTACAACACGTTGTTCAGCTTTGACGATTTTTTGAATTCGCGCATGTTCTCTCCTCCAAGCGTCCTGTCTCCCGTCCTGTCTGCGCCGGCCGTGCCGGCGCCCTGCGCCGCGTCCGGCCCGCTCCCCTTCAGCCACGCCTCGTCCACCTGCAGCGCCGCGGCAAGAAAGCGCAGCACGTCCGCACGCGGCACGGTCTTGCCGCCGACATACTGGCTCACGTGGCTCTTGCCCAGCTTCACGCCCCGCTCCGCCGCCAGGCGGATGAGGTCCACCTGCTTGACGCCGCGCTGCGCCATTGCCAGCTTCAGCCGGTCTGCAAACGTCTCCTGCGGCATCGCCCTGCCTCCTCGAAAGTTCAATCTGTTTGAGCATTATACCACGTCGCCCGCAAAAGTTCAATATCTGTTTTTGGAAGTTCAATTTGTTGATAAAAGTTCAATTTTGCGCCGTCCGGCGTGGCGGGCGCGGCCAAAAAGCGGATGTACAGCGGTGCACGCGGCAAAAAGGCGGGGATGCGCGTCCCCCAGACGCGCATCCCCGCCGTCAAACAGCCGACCAGGCCGGTCGGCCTGCGCTATTCCTCCTTCACTTCGGGCAGACCGGCCACGCTCGTGAGGACGGACAGGATACCCGCAAGCGCCGAAGCCGACGCCACCAGCACCCAGTCCACCTCCGACAGCATCGCCGTCGTGCCGATGGTCGCCACGGCCGTCTGTGCGAGCGTCTTTACCGCGCGCACCGCCGCCGCTTTCAGCCACAGTGTGAAATTGGCCTTCATGTCGTGTTCTCTCCTTTCGTTCCTTGGTCGGTTTCGGGCGGCGCCGCACACGCCGCCCACTTTCATCATATGGCGCAAAGCGCGCCCCCGTGCCTGGCGGCGCGTCACGCCCCCTCGGAGTTGTTCCGGGCGACGAGCTTGCGCTCCAGGCGCTTGAACGCCCGCATCGCCTCCCGGTACTGCTCCACGCCGTCCTCCACCTCGCCGTTGGGCGCGCCGCGCTTGACGGCGACGGCCAGCGCATACGACAGCTTGGCGCTCGCCACGAGCAGCGACACCTGCACGTTCTCCGCCTCGAGCCGTTCCGCCTCCCGCTCCCGCAGCGCCGCCTCGCGCCGGTGCTGGCCGCGGCTGAACACCCCCATGACGACGGACACCAGCAGCGACGGCAGCGCCGCCTGCACGATCTCCCACACGTCCATCGCGCCACCTCACGGGTACAGCAGGCGGCAACGCCCAAAGTACTTCCAGTACCCCGCGCTCTGCTGCACCGGCTCTTTCACCACGCCGACGTCGCGCCCCTTGGCGTGCACCACCCATCCGCCGCCCACATACAGGCCGATGTGCGTCTTGTCGCCGTCGCTCCCGCGCAGCACGAAATCCCCCGCGATCAGCTCGCTCCGCGCCAGCGGCGTGCAATAGCCCCACAGCCCGTCGCAGTCGCGCCGCCCGTCCCACGCGCCCACCTCGCGCAGCAGGAACGACACGAACCCCGAGCAGTCGAAGCAGCGCATCTGCGTCACGCCTCCGCGCCGAAGCGCGTCGCAAAAGCGGATCGAGCGGTTCGCGTCCGCCTCCGTCTTGTCCAGGCCGCGGATGTCTCCGTCGGCCGGGTTTTCCTGCCCCGACGCGGCCCACACATACGGATGGCCGATGTACTGCTGGGCAAGCGCGCACATCCGCTCCGCCAGGTCCGACGGCGTGGCAGGCGCGGGCGGCTCCGGCGCGCCGTCGGCAAACAGCGCCGCCCACGTGAGCGGGCCCACGACGCCGTCCACCGTGAGCCCCGCGGCGCGCTGGAACGACCGCACCGCCTCCAGCGTGTCGTCCCCGAACGTGTCGTGCGTCGCCGCATGCAGATAGCCGAGCGCCACGAGCCGGTCCTTGACCGCCCGCACGTCATCGCCTTTCATCAAATGTTTGAGCAATCTCGTATATTCCACCATGGTTTCCTCCTCATTCCCCGTCGCTTTGCGCCGCGCCGCCCGCGCCGGGCCGTCCCGCCCGCCGCCGGGC
>OLGD01003297.1_pt1 | contig 15598 bp, 10 predicted proteins | sample 1605311 | NCBI WGS metagenome assembly OLGD01 (sample SAMEA3888917, study PRJEB22519) | human gut metagenome | biome: human gut; feature: human-associated habitat; material: faeces | place: Denmark | collected 2010 | reverse complement strand
TCCTTTCCAAACCGCAAACTGAATTTGCGGTTTGGGTTTTTCTATGCAAATCTGCGGCAACCTCTCAGTCTCGGCTGCGCCGAGCCAGCTCCCCTGCAAGGGGAGCCTCTGGGCGTTCGGTTGCTTATTTCAGATCTTTCGCTTATAATTTCCATAGACCACCGCGCCGTCTTTGGCGACGATGAACGCGTGGGGGTCGTGTTTGCAGACGATGGCGCGCAGGCGGCTGATCTCGTATTTGGTGACGAGGATATAGAAGATGTGCACCGGCTGGCCGGTGTATTCGCCCACGCCCTCGTAGCGCGTGATGCCGCGGTGCAGGTCAACGAGGATCTCGTGCTCCATCTCGGGGCTGAGGACCTTCGTGACGACCGTGACCTCGACGTTGATGTTCTGCATGTGCAGCTTATCCATCGCCGTGGTGGAGATAAACGAGAAGAGGATCGAATAGATCGCCGTCGACAGGTTGAACGCGGCTGCGCAGATGGCGTAGAGCGCCAGATTCCAGATCAGATTCACATGGCCGATGGAGGTATGCGAGCCGCGCTTGAGGAGCATCATGCCGATGACGTCCATGCCGCCCGACGTGCCGCCCATCCAGAGCGTGATGCCGATGCCGCAGCCGCAGAGCATGCCGCCGATCAGACACTCGGCCAGCTTATCGCCGCCCAGAATGCCCGTCCGCGGGACAAGAGAGAGAAACACCGTCGTCGACGTGACGGACAGCAGGGTCTTGAACACCACGCGGTGATCAATCCGCCGCCACGCGATGCATAAAATCGGAAGGTTGATTGCATAGTTGATGATGCCCGCGATATCGATCTTCAGCTCCAGCCCGGTCACGTGCAGAAATAAGGTACGCAGCAGCTGCGCAAAGCCCATAATTCCGCCCGTATAGAGCCCTGCAGGCACCACAAACAGGTTGATCCCCAGCGAATACAAAAATCCCGCTCCGACGATGCCGAGGCAGTGGAGCACCTCCTGCTTCGAAACTGCAAGTTTTTGCAATTGCTCTTGCATTTTTCTCTTTCCTCCCGTTCTTTATGAACGAATTCATGCATTTTGCATGGTGAGCATAGCACGGCAGGCGAAAAAAATCAACCCAAAATCCTGCAACCAGCGTGAAATTTTCCGGTCTGTATGAGCAGGAGAACCAGAGGAGGTCCGATATGGAAGACGAAACGATCCTTGATCTGTACTTTGCCCGCGAGGAGCGGGCCATTGCCGAGACCGGCAAAAAATACGACGGCTACTGCCGCTCCATCGCCTTCAACATCCTGCGCAGCCACGAGGATACGGAGGAATGCGTCAGCGACACGTGGCTGCACACCTGGAACGCCATCCCGCCCGCGCGGCCCGGCTGTCTGCGCGCGTTTGTCGGACGCATCACGCGCAATCTGTCCTTTACGCGCTGGGAGGCAGCCCGCGCGCAGAAGCGCGGCGGCGGGCAGACGGAGATCCTGCTCTCGGAGCTTGCCGACTGCCTGCCGGGCGGCGAGCGCGTCGACGCGCGGCTGGACGCACAGGCCGTCACGCTGACGATCGAGGCATATCTGCGCACGCAGACGCGCGAGAACCGGCAGCTGTTCGTCCGCCGGTATTACTACGGCGATTCTGTCCGGCGCTTATCCGGCCTGTTCGGCCTGTCGGAAAACACGGTCAAATCCCGGCTGTTCCGCCTGCGCGCGGGACTGCGCGACGCGCTTTTGAAGGAGGGGATCGCGGTATGACGACGAAAGACCTGTTCCGCTGCATCGGAAACCTGAGCGACGGCATGATCGAAGAGGCCGCCGACATCAGGCGGAAGCCGCGCTGGCTGCCCATTGCGGCGCTGGCCGCGTGTGCGGTGCTGGCCATCTCCATCCCGCTGGCCGTGCGCAGCGCGAACAGCACCAAATCGGCCTCCACCGCGGACACCAGTGCGGCGGAAACGCCCGCCGCGGAAGCGCCTGCGGAAGCGCCTGCGGAAGCAGACAGCGCCGTCGGGGCGACCGAGAGTCCGCGCGAACCGGAGGCCAGCGGCGGCTGGGAAGACAGCGACCCGATCGCGGCACGCATTCTCAGCACGGAGATCGGCGGCCTGCGGCTGGGGATGAAGCGTGAGGACGTGCGGGCCATGCTCGGCGAGCCGGACAGTACCAACAACGCGGGAGAAATTCAGCGCGAGGACGGTGTGTGGGAAGTCTGCTGGTTCTATAATACCTCCGACAGCGCGGACGTGCTGTATGATCTGCGTCTGCGTTTTACAAACACCGGTATGCGCGACGGCAGCGGCTGGGTACTGAGCAAGGTCTGGGCGCAAAGTCCCTGCGATTGGACACTCGATACCGGCATTGGCATCGGCAGTCCGCAGGAGGCCGTAGATGCTGCATACCCGGACGCAGTGTGGACGCATGAAACAATGATCGAGAACGATCAGGAGATTCCGTATGACTTGTACGAGCTCACGTCCGGCGACCTGTTCATGCTGATCCGCGTCGAAGCAGGCGAGGTTTCGCACATCAGCTTCGGCGGTCTGAACGCCTATCACTTCTGGGACAAGAATGAACCGGCCCCCGCCGACCCCTACACCTTCACTCCCTACGACACGCTCTCCGGCGGGACGGTCACGGCCTATACCCGCACGGAAGACGGCTGGACGCAGCAGGTCCTGACGGAAAAGCGGGCGAAGCTGCTCGTGACCGCGTTCAACATCATGGACCCGGAGCCGGGCGACACGCAGGGCGAGCCCATCGTCTGGCTGGTATTTGAATCCGGCGGCGTCGCCGCCCTGTATGACGAGACGGGCGCGGGCGCGATCTACCGGCTGGAAGACCCCTCCGCCTTCGAAGCCGCGCTGGCCGCAAACGAAGACCCCTCCCCCGCCCTGACCCTGATCGAGTCCTGCACCTTCCCCGACGTCTGGGACAACGTGCAGCAAGCACTGGGGCAGTAAGCCCCCTGCCTTCCCCTATGAGGAGAAGGTGGCACGGCGGAGCCGTGACGGATGAGGTGGAGGCAGTGCGTTTACGCGGCGCTGTCCACCTCATCAGTCAGCCTTCGGCTGACAGCTTCCCCTCATAGGGGAAGCCTTGGGGTGCGCAGTTCTAAAGCCTCCCCTTCCAGGGGAGGTGGCTCGGCGCAGCCGAGACGGAGAGGTCGCTGCAAATTTGCGACAACCTCTCAGTCAGCCTGCGGCTGACAGCTCCCCTGGAAGGGGAGCCTAAAATAGTGAACCCCCTTCCCCGCAGTGCGGGGAAGGGGGTTTTGTTTGGGGGTCACAGCTTTTCGTCGTCGATCATTTCCTCGGTCACGATGGATTCCGGGGTGTTGAGGGTGTCGAAATCGCGGTAGGCCTTGAGGCCGGAGCCGGCGGGGATGAGCTTGCCGATGATGACGTTCTCCTTGAGGCCCACGAGGTGGTCGACCTTACCCTTGATGGCGGCGTCGGTCAGGACCTTGGTGGTCTCCTGGAAGGAAGCGGCGGACAGCCAGGACTCCGTTGCCAGAGACGCCTTCGTGATGCCCATGAGGATAAGGCTGTCGGTCGCGAGCCGCAGCTCGGTCTCGCCCGCGTCGATGCGGGCCTGGACGGCCGCGTTGGCATCTTCAAACTCGAAGACATCGACCACGGTGCCGCTGAGCAGCGTGGTATCGCCGGGATCCTCGACGCGGACCTTGCGCATCATCTGACGGATGATGACCTCGATGTGCTTCTCGTTGATGTCGACGCCCTGCTGGCGGTACACGGCGAGAACGCCCTGCGTCAGGTAATCCTGCACGGCCTCGATGCCGGAGATGCGCAGCACGTCGTGCGGGTTCAGCGCGCCGTCGGTGATGGGCTCACCCTTGCGCACGCGCTTGCCGTGCTCGACCTTCAGACCCACGGAGTACGGGACCTGATACTGCTTGACCTCGCCGTCGTCGGCGGTGATGGTGATGTTGCGAAGCGCGGTGCGGTGGGAATCGTCGACGTCGACAACGCCGTCGATCTCGGAGATCTGCGCCATCTTCTTGGGCTTTCTGGCCTCGAAGAGTTCTTCGACTCGCGGAAGACCCTGCGTGATATCGTCGCCGGCGACGCCGCCGGTGTGGAAGGTACGCATGGTCAGCTGCGTGCCCGGCTCGCCGATGGACTGCGCGGCGATGATGCCGACAGCCTCGCCGAGGTTGACGAGCTCGCTCGTCGCCAGGTTCATGCCGTAGCAGCGGGCGCAGACGCCGGAGCGGGCCTTGCAGCCGAGGACGGAGCGGACGTAGACCTTATCGATGCCGTGCGCGATGAACTTGGCCGCGTCTTCCTCGCGGAGCATGACGTCCTTGGAGTGCAGCAGCTCGCCCGTCTGCGGGTCGGTGATGTCGTAGACCGGGTAGCGGCCGCGGATGCGGTTGCCGAAGGAGTCGATGAGCTGGCCCTTTTCGTAGTAGTCGCCCTTCCAGCTGCCGTTGGTGGAGCCGCAGTCGATCTCGCGGATGATGACGTCCTGGCAGACGTCGACCATGCGGCGGGTCAGGTAGCCGGAGTCCGCGGTACGAAGGGCGGTATCGGTCATGCCCTTTCGAGCGCCTCGGGAGGAGATGAAGTATTCGAGGGCGGACAGGCCTTCACGGAAGTTCGCTTTGATAGGAATTTCGATCGTGCGGCCGTTCGTATCTGCCATCAGGCCGCGCATACCGGCCAGCTGACGGATCTGGTTCATGCTGCCTCGGGCGCCGGAATCGGCCATCATGAAGATCGGGTTGAAGCGCTTGAGGTTCGACTGCAGCGCGTCGGTGACGTCCTTGATGGACTTCTCCCACTGCTGGACGGTCAGGCGGTAGCGTTCGTCGTTGGTGATGAAGCCGCGCTTGAACTGGCGGTCGATCTTGACGACTTCCTTCTCCGCCTCGTGGATGAGCTCGTATTTCTTCTCCGGGATCTCCATATCGGCGATGGAGACGGTGATGGAGGCTCTGGTGGAGTACTTGTAGCCGAGGGCCTTGACCTTGTCGAGCATCTCGGTCGACTGCGTGAAGCCGTTGATGCGGATACACTTGTCGATGATCTTGCCGAGCTGCTTCTTGCCGACGACGAAGTCGATCTCCAGCGGGAACTGGTCGTCGACGGTCTCGCGCTTCTTGAAGCCGAGGTTCTGCGGGATGGCGTCGTTGATGATCAGACGGCCGACGGTCGCGTCGATGATGCGGTGCTCCTTCTTGCCGTCGATCTCGAGCTCTTTCCAGACCTTGATGGGGTCATGCATGGCGATCATGCCGTCGGCATAAGCCATCATGGCCTCGTCTTCGTCGTGGTAGAACTTGAAATACTCCTTCGGACGGACGTCGCCGGCCGCGTGGGCCTGACGGGCGTATTCGCCGACGGTACGGACGTAGATGTGGTTCTCTTCCTTGATATCGGCGTCGGAATCCCAGATGTTCCAGACGTAGATGACCTCGTCGGGCTGGATCTCGCCGGCGTCCAGCGCGGCCACAGCCTGGCCCAGCGTCTGGTAGGAGCCGGGGATGGTCTCCGGGCGGTCGGTCTCGTTTTCGAGCAGCGCGCCGCGGGTGCGCAGATAGTACTGGTAGTCCTCCGCTTCGGCGTCATCCCAGATGTTCTTGACCCAGATGGGCTTCTCATACGGCAGCTTGCCGCACTCGAGCAGCGGGAAGATCTCGTGGATGGTGTCGTAGGCGTCGACATCGTAGCGCTGGTAGGTCAGGTAGTAGGTGCCGAGGATCATATCCTGCGTCGGCACGGTGACCGGCTTGCCGTCCTGCGGACGGAGCAGGTTGTTGGCCGAGAGCATCAGGATGCGGGCCTCTGCCTGCGCTTCGGCGGACAGCGGCACGTGGATGGCCATCTGGTCGCCGTCGAAGTCGGCGTTGAACGCGGTGCAGCAGAGCGGATGGAGCTTGAGCGCGCGGCCCTCGACGAGGACGGGCTCAAACGCCTGGATGCCGAGGCGGTGCAGCGTCGGCGCACGGTTGAGCATGACCGGGCGGTCCTTGATGATGTCTTCGAGCGCGTCCCAGACCTCGTCCTTGCCCTTGTCGATCATCTTCTTGGCGGACTTGATGTTGTTGGCAAGACCGTCTTCGACGAGCTTCTTCATGACGAACGGGCGGAACAGCTCGATGGCCATTTCCTTCGGCACGCCGCACTGGTAGAGCTTCAGCTCCGGGCCGACGACGATGACGGAACGGCCGGAATAGTCGACACGCTTGCCGAGCAGGTTCTGGCGGAAGCGGCCCTGCTTGCCCTTGAGCATGTCGCTGAGGGACTTGAGCGCGCGGTTGTTCGCGCCGGTGACGGCACGGCCGCGGCGGCCGTTGTCGATCAGAGCGTCGACAGCTTCCTGCAGCATGCGCTTTTCGTTGCGGACGATGATGTCCGGCGCCTGCAGCTGGATCAGTCTCTTCAGACGGTTGTTGCGGTTGATGACGCGGCGGTAGAGGTCGTTGAGGTCGGAGGTCGCGAAGCGGCCGCCGTCGAGCTGGACCATCGGGCGCAGCTCGGGCGGGATGACGGGCAGCACGTCCATGATCATCCACGTCGGGTCGTTGCCGGAAATGCGGAAGGACTCGACCACTTCGAGGCGCTTGATGATGCGCAGCTTCTTCTGGCCCGAAGCGTCCTTCAGCTCGGACTTGAGCTGCTCGGAAAGCTCATTGAGGTCGATCTGCTGCAGCAGCTCCTTGACGGCTTCGGCGCCCATGCCGGCCTTGAAGTCGTCCTCATACTTTTCGCGCATGTCGCGGTATTCTTTTTCGGACAGGATCTGGTTCTTGGCCAGCGGGCAGTCGCCGGGATCGGTGACGATGTAGCTGGCGAAGTACAAAACCTTTTCGAGGATGCGGGGGCTGATATCGAGGAGCAGACCCATGCGGGACGGGATACCCTTGAAATACCAGATGTGGCTGCAGGGCGCGGCAAGCTCGATATGGCCCATGCGCTCGCGGCGGACCTTGGCGCGCGTGACCTCGACGCCGCAGCGGTCGCAGATCTTGCCCTTGTAGCGGATCTTCTTATACTTGCCGCAGTGGCATTCCCAGTCCTTCGTCGGGCCAAAGATGCGCTCGCAGTACAGGCCGTCGCGCTCGGGCTTCAGGGTGCGGTAGTTGATGGTTTCAGGCTTTTTGACCTCTCCGTAGGACCATTCACGGATCTTTTCCGGGGAAGCAATACCGATCTGGATTGCGCTGAATGTTGCATGACTCATTGTATTGCCGCCTCCTTCTTATTCATTCTCCGAATCGGCATCGGAGTCCATGGTATAACTGTCGTTCAGCAGGCCGAAGACGTCGTCCTCATCCTGGATCTCGAAGCCGGCGTCCGCCGCTTCGTCCGCGTCGACGTCCTTGCCGTTCGGCAGATCGTCGTCCATGGTGATCTCGTCCTCCGGCAGGGCCTTGCCGCCCGCGCCGTAGATGGAATCGTCGTCATCGTCGTCCTTGAGGTCGACTTCCTCACCGTTCTCGCCCAGGATCTTGATATCGAGGCAGAGGGACTGCAGTTCCTTGACCAGGACCTTGAACGACTCGGGCACGCCCGGGGTCGGGACGTTGTGGCCCTTGACGATGGCTTCATAGGTCTTGACACGGCCGGTCACGTCGTCGGACTTGACCGTCAGGATCTCCTGCAGGGTATAAGCAGCGCCGTAAGCTTCCAGCGCCCAGACTTCCATTTCGCCGAAGCGCTGGCCGCCGAACTGCGCCTTGCCGCCGAGCGGCTGCTGGGTAACGAGGGAGTACGGGCCGGTGGAACGGGCATGGATCTTATCGTCGACCAGATGGTGGAGCTTGAGGTAGTACGGGTAGCCGACCGTGACGCGCTGGTCAAACGGCTCGCCGGTCCGGCCGTCATAGAGGACGGTCTTGCCGTCTTCGGCGACGCCGCCCTGCTTGAGCAGCTCGCGGATCTCTTTTTCGTTCGCGCCGTTGAAGATCGGGGTGGCGACCTTCCAGCCCAGCGCGTGGGCCGCGTAGCCCAGATGGACCTCGAGGACCTGACCGATGTTCATACGGGACGGGACGCCCAGCGGGTTCAGGACGATATCCAGCGGGGTGCCGTCGGGCAGGAAGGGCATATCCTCCTGCGGCAGGATGCGGGAGACGACACCCTTGTTGCCGTGGCGGCCGGCCATCTTATCGCCGACAGAGATCTTACGCTTCTGGGCGATATAGACGCGGACAACCTTGTTGACGCCCGGGGCCAGCTCGTCGCCGTTTTCACGGGTGAAGACCTTGACATCGACGATGATGCCGGCTTCGCCGTGCGGGACCTTCAGCGAGGAATCGCGGACCTCGCGGGCCTTTTCGCCGAAGATGGCGCGCAGCAGACGCTCTTCTGCGGTCAGCTCCGTCTCGCCCTTCGGGGTGACCTTGCCGACCAGATAGTCGCCGGAGGTGACCTCCGCGCCGATGCGGATGATGCCGTTTTCGTCGAGGTCCTTGAGGGTGTCCTCGCCGACGTTCGGGATATCGCGGGTGATCTCTTCCATGCCGAGCTTGGTGTCGCGGGATTCGGTCTCATACTCCTCGATGTGGATGGAGGTGAAGACGTCCTCGCGGACCAGGCGCTCGTTCAGAAGAATGGCGTCCTCGTAGTTGTAGCCTTCCCAGGTCATGAAGCCGATGAGCACGTTCTTGCCGAGCGCGATCTCGCCCTGCGAGCAGGCGGGGCCGTCGGCGATGACCTGACCGGCCTCGACGCGTTCGCCGACCGTGACGATCGGGCGCTGGTTGATGCAGGTGCCCTGGTTGGAGCGGGCGAACTTCGTGAGGGTATAGTCGGCGGTGTTGCCGTCGTCATAGCTGACGGAGATGTTGGTCGCGGAGACGCGGGTGATGACACCGGGGCCCTTGGCGGTGATGCAGACCTCGGAGTCGACCGCGCACTTGTGCTCGATGCCGGTGGCGACGATCGGCGCCTCGGTGACCATCAGCGGCACGGCCTGACGCTGCATGTTCGCGCCCATCAGTGCGCGGTTGGCGTCGTCGTTCTCAAGGAACGGGATGAACGCGGTCGCGATGGAGGTCATCATGTTGGGCGAGACGTCGACGTAGTCGATGAGCTCGCGCTCGACGGAGATGATCTCGTCGCGGTGGCGGCAGATGACGCGCGGGTTGGCAAAGCGGCCTTCCTCGTCGAGCGGCTCGGCGGCCTGGGCGACATAGTAATCGTCCTCGACGTCGGCGGTCATGTACTCGACGATGTCGGTGACCTTGCCGGTCGCTTTGTCGACCTTGCGGTACGGCGCTTCGATGAAGCCGTATTCATTGATCTTGGCGTAGGTGGCCAGGTAGTTGATCAGGCCGATGTTCGGACCTTCCGGCGTCTCGATCGGGCACATACGGCCGTAGTGGGTGTAGTGGATATCGCGGACGTCGAAGGACGCGCGCTCGCGGGACAGACCGCCGGGGCCAAGCGCGGACAGACGGCGCTTGTGCGTCAGCTCTGCCAGCGGGTTGTTCTGATCCATGAACTGCGACAGCGGGGAGGAGCCGAAGAACTCCTTGATGACCGCCGTGACAGGCCGGATGTTGATGAGGCTCTGCGGCGTGACGACGTCGAGATCCTGGATGGTCATGCGCTCGCGGATGACGCGCTCGAGACGGGTAAAGCCGACGCGGAACTGGTTCTGCAGCAGCTCGCCCACGCAGCGCAGGCGGCGGTTGCCCAGATGGTCGATATCATCCTTGGTGCCTGCGCCCTGCACCATGCAGCACAGGTAGTTGATGGAGGCAAGGATGTCGTCCTTGGTGATGTGCTTCGGAATGAGCTCGTCGCGGCGGGCCTCGATGGCCTCTTCCCAGCCGTCGGCGGGGACGGTCTCGAGCATTTCGCGCAGGACATTGAAGCAGACCTTCTCCTTGATGCCGTACTGGGCCGGGTCAAAGTCGACGAACTGTGCCATGTCGACCATGCCGTTGGAGAAGACGACGACCTTGCGGTCGTTGACCTCGATCACGGCGCGGCTGACGCCGCGGCGGGAGATCTCGTGCGCCTTTTCGCGGGTGACGGTCTCGCCGTTCATGGCGATGATCTCGCCGGTCATCGGGTCGGTGACGGGCTCGGCAAGCACCTGGCCGCTCAGGCGGCTCCAGATGTCGAGCTTCTTGTTGAACTTATAGCGGCCGACCTTGCTCACGTCATAGCGGCGGGCGTCGAAGAACAGCGCGTCGAGATAGCTCTCGGAGCTTTCGACTGTGGGCGGCTCACCCGGACGCAGGCGGCGGTAGATCTCAAGCAGGGATTCCTCGCGCGTCTTGCACGGATCCTTGTCCATCGTGGCCTTGATGAGCGGATCTTCGCCGAACATCTCGGTGATCTGGCCGTCGGTGGCGACGCCCAGGGCGCGGATGAGGCAGGTGATGGGCAGCTTGCGGTTTTTGTCGATACGGACCCAGAATACATTATTATAATCGGTCTCGTATTCCAGCCAGGCGCCGCGGTACGGGATCACGGTCGCGGAATAGATGTGCTGATCGGTCTTGTCGACCTCGTCGCCGAAGTAGACGCCGGGGCTGCGGACGATCTGGGAGACGATGACGCGCTCGGCGCCGTTGATGACGAAGGTGCCGCCGTTGGTCATGAGCGGGAAATCGCCCATGAAGATCTCCTGCTCCTTGATCTCGTCGGTCTCCTTGTTGTGCAGACGCACACGGACCTTGATGGGCTTGGCATACGTCGCGTCGCGCTCCTTGCACTCCTCCACGGAGTACTTGGGCGGCTCGTTCATGGAGTAATCGAGGAAGCTCAGCTCAAGGTTGCCGGTGTAGTCGGTAATGGTATCGACGTCGCGGAAAACCTCGCGCAGACCCTCACGAAGGAACCATTCGTAGGAATCCTTCTGGATCTTGAGCATGTTCGGGATCTCCAGAATCTGGTCTTGCTTGGCAAAGCTCTTGCGGAGCGTCTTGCCCATCATGACATCCTTTGTGATCGCCATGGAACTTCATCACAGCCTTTCTGTTGTTGTCTTATGGCACGCCTGGTTGCGTTGTTTAAAAGTTTCCATCTCCGCTTGCATCCGGCCATCCGCGGTGCTATAATCATCATAGATATTGGTGAAAGCTGCGCATGGCCCTATACAGGCATTATGGACTTACATTCTATCAGCTTTTGTCCGCAATGTCAATTCTCCCACCCCATTTTTGTGAAATATTTTCCGTTGACAGCCGCTGCGTCCCTGGGATGCAGCGGTTTTTTGCATAAAAACACGAAAAAAGCGCCGCCCGTTTGTGGGGCGTTCGTAAGACAGTTAAATTTGCAAATGGCGTGACTTTCGTGGTCACACCTTTTGCTTTAAGAGGATAGCCGCAAAGTGGCGCAAGGGGTGCAGACCCTTGTTCGGAACGAAGTAACGCATAACAGCCCGGACATTCAGGTGCCCGGGCTGTTCAGTCTCACAGAGCGCACATACGGGGCTTGACCCGTATAGAAGTGCGCCCTTGTATCAGTTCGAAAAATTGGAATTTGGCTAGCAGGGCAAGACAGATATTTATTTTTGGAAATTCTCTTTCAGCTTGCAGCCAATGAAAGAAACTGCAACCATAAGGGCAAAGCAAGTAACATAAGCGGTGAATACACTATGACTCCAATTTGTTAGACTGAAGCCGAGTTTTAACATAGGCAAGTAGAAAAATTGTGACCAACTTCCAACACAGTTCATCCAATAGGCATGAAGAAATAGTTCCTGGATACCAAGCAATAGTAAATCTAATGAAGCGATTAGATTCAAGGAAATAACAATTGCTTTCGTACTGTGAGAACGGTCATTGAGCAGAAACGCAATACAACCCCATAGGCACAGCACAGCCAGCGATATGAATCCATACGGAAGAACAGAATCTACATAGGTAAGCATATACCAATTTTGAATACAACCAATAAGAAAAGGTAACGCACCAAAAACAAAAGCAATGATGACAGGGAATCTCTTTTTCATTTGGATACCTCCTTAGTCAAATTCCGATTTTGCAGGTCTGTTCGCTTCCATATTATCGCATAACAGGATAAAATACAAGAACAGCCACCGCGGTTCAAACTACGGTGGCTGTTAACTGTCTTACGGACACCCGCCCTTCGGGCGGCGCTTTGCAGTTGGATTTACTTGTCTTCCGGCTCCTCGTCTTCCATGTCGAACTCGAGCTCTTCGCCGCAGTTCGGGCAGGTGGTAGCGCCTTCGTCGAGCATTTCCTCGTCGATGGTGATGACCTCGCCGCAGGTCGGACATTTGACCTCATAGAGCGTCTCGGTGCCGAAGTCGTACTCGTCCTGGTCGTCGGCGTCGTCTTCGTCGGAGATGTCTTCGTAGTCGTCATCCTCGTCGTACTCGTCATCGTACTCGTCGTCATCGTCGTCCATCAGATAGTCGTCGATGTTGTCGAGATCCTCTTCGATGCAGTCGAGCTCGTCCGAGATGCAGTCCACGACCTCTTCCAGATCGGAAACATTCTCAGCCACATCCTGAAGCATGCTGATGATCTCGGAGATCAGCTTGCCCTCGTTGGTCTCGGTGTCGAGCTTCATTCCCTCCATCAGGCCCTTGAGATATGCGGATTTTTCAGAAAGCGTCATCGTAAAATCTCCTTTCCGGCAGTTTGCCTGTCCTGTAATGACGGATCAACCCTTGACACGGCCCAGATATTCACCCGTGCGGGTGTCGATCTGGATCTTTTCGCCCTCGTTGATGAACAGCGGGACCTTGATCTCGGCGCCGGTCTCAACGGTAGCGGGCTTGGTGACGTTGGTAGCGGTATCGCCCTTGACGCCCGGGTCGGCCTTGGTGACGGTCAGCTCGACGAAGTTCGGGGTCTCGACGCTGAAGACGTTGCCCTTGTAGCTCAGGAGCTTGACCGGGGTGTTTTCCTTGATGAACTTGAAGGAATCGTCGAGCATGTCCTTGCTGACGGGGACCATGTCGTACGTTTCCTGATCCATGAAGTAGTACAGATCACCGTCGTTGTAGCTGTACTCATAATCCTTGCGCTCGATGAAGGCTTCTTCGAACTTCGCAGTCGGGTTGAAAGAAGTCTCGGTCACGGCGCCGGTCACAACGTTCTTCATCTTGGTGCGGACGAACGCAGCGCCCTTGCCGGGCTTGACATGCTGGAACTCAACGACCTGCATGATCTTGCCGTCCATCTCGAAAGTTTTACCGTTTCTGAAATCGCCAGCGGTAATGGTAGCCATAAAATATTCCTCCAATATGTGTATAATACACCAACAAAATAAAATAACGTATTGATTTTACACTATTATGATCGGCTTTTCAAGGGATTCTTATAAAATAATCAAATTTTTCGGACTCTTCGTCAGGATCTCGCAGCCGGTGTCGGTGATGACGGTCACGTCCTCGATCCGGACGCCGAACTCGTCGGGGATATAGATGCCCGGCTCCGCCGAGACGACCGCGCCGGCAGGCATGGGCTTGTCGTTGCGCATGCTGGCGTTCGGAGCCTCATGGATGAGCAGGCCCAGGCTGTGGCCGTAGCTGTGGCCGAAGCAGCCGACGAACCCGGCGTCGTCGATGACCTTGCGGGCTGCGGCGTCCATCGCCTTACCGGTGACGCCCGCCTTCGTCGCGGCGATGCCGGCCAGCTGCGCTTCGAGCACGGTGTGGTAGACCTTGTCCATCTTCTCCGACACATAGCCGAGCGCGATGGTCCGGGTCATGTCGGAGCAGTAGCCGTGATACAGGCAGCCGAAGTCCATGGTGACGAAATCGCCGTACTGCAGCTCCCGCTCGGACGGCACGCCGTGCGGCAGGCTGGTGTTCGGGCCGGAGATGGTGATGGGGTCGAAGGACGGGCCCTCGGAGCCGAACTTGTACAGCCGGTAGATGAGCTCGGCGCACAGCTCCTTCTCCGTCATGCCCGGGCGGATGACGTTGAGCAGGTCCTCAAACGTGCGGTCGGTGATCTCCTGCGCCTTTTTCATGTATTCGATCTCCCACGGCTCCTTGGACTGCCGCGGGGCGTTGATCTCGGCGGAATAGGGGTGCAGAACGGCGTTCAGCTTCGTGTTGTAGAGCGTGTACTCTTCCACGGTCAGCGAATCGTCTTCAAAGCCCAGGGTCTTGACGGTATGGGCGGCGATGGCGTCGTTGATGAGCTTGGTGTAGGGGTGGTCCGCGTCGGTCATGACGACGGTAAAGCCGGGCAGGTTCTTCTGGGCCGCTTCGATATAGCGGAAGTCGGTGAAGTAGTAGCTCTCCTCCTTGCAGATGACAGACACGCCCTCTGCCACACAGTATTCCGCGGCATACATCCGGTTATGCTTCGAGGTCAGAAGCAGCGCGTCGACTTCGCCCTTGGCGATCAGGTTGCGGTACTTTTCAATGTTTTTCATGACGGATCCTCCATTTTCCGATTGCAATAAAGGGAAGCTCGGCCACGTGGCGGAGCTTGAGCCATATGGTGTGATTATGAATGGCCGAGATCAGGATGGACTGCACCCCGGCGCAGTTGGCGCCGAGCACGTCCGTAAAGATCTGGTCGCCGACGAGCGCGCACGCCGCGGGGTCGAGCGCATAGCGCGTCAGACAGGCGCGGATACCGCGCGAAAAGGGCTTTTTCGCGTGCGTGATGCAGTCGAGCCCGTATGTTTTGCAGAACTCCACCACGCGGGGCTTTTTGCTGTTCGACACGATGCACAGGCGGATCTCGGACGCCTGCATGGTCCGGATCCAGGCAGCCATCTGCGCGGTCGGCTCGCTCGTGGTGTAGGGGACGATGGTGTTGTCAAAATCCAGCATCAGAAACGAGATCCCGCGCGCGCGCAGCGCCTCGGCGGTCACGTCGGTCAGATGCGGGAAGATCATGCGGGGCAAAAACGAAAAAGGCATACGGTCTCCTGCAGCTTCATAAGTTTGATGATATCAGTATAACACAAAAAGGTAGGTTTGTCCATGATCCTGTATCCATTTCAGCCCGATCTTCCCTTCGGCTACAGCGTCACCGGCTTCGACGAGGAGAAAAAAACGCCCGGTGCGGAGCTCTATCTGCTCCCGCTGGGCGCGCAGATCCCCGCGGAATTCACCGGCGGCGCGATCTTCAGCGAAGCGCCGGGCTGCGCCGACGCACGCATCCTGCAGCCCGCGCAGTCGGCCGCGCCGGACGCGGCCGGGGTCTGGGCGGACACGCAGGTGTCGGGCGGGTCGCTGGAGGGGTACGCCCGGACGCTGCTGGCACGGTGGGGCGAGCGGCTGTGGATGTACCTGCGGCCGCTCTGCATGCGCTTCCCGGTCCCCTGCCCCACCGGCGTCGGCGAAGCGCTGGACCCGGATGAGGCCCGCACCCTGCTCTCGCAGCATCCGTCCCATTACTCCCCTGACCTCGTCTGCCGCTACAGCTTCTACCTCGATGCCGCCGGCCAGCCCCGGGTCTTCCTCTTCGACACCCCCGAGACCTGCCGCCAAAAGCTCGCCCTCCTCCGCCCCCTCGGCCTCCAGCAAGTCTTCGGCTGGATCCCATAAGCGCACGCCCCCCAGGAGAAGGCATTTGGTCCGTGCAAATACAGAAATCCAATGCAAAAAGGTGCAGCCCGGCAAATCCGGCCTGCACCTTCTATTGACTGCAAATATTCAAAGGCAACTGCTCACAAACCTGATTCCCCCGTATCAGGCGGCGC
>OLGD01003291.1_pt1 | contig 15608 bp, 5 predicted proteins | sample 1605311 | NCBI WGS metagenome assembly OLGD01 (sample SAMEA3888917, study PRJEB22519) | human gut metagenome | biome: human gut; feature: human-associated habitat; material: faeces | place: Denmark | collected 2010 | reverse complement strand
TTTCGCCGGGGGCTGGCGCCCCCGGCACCCCTGCGCTGAACCGCTTACGGCACTGAACAATCATGCCATACAGGCAACCCCGAGGGGGGCTGAACCCGGGCGGCACTGGGGAGGGGGGCGGCTCACGCGCCGGAGGGGGGCGCGGCGGTTTTGGTCGCCGGTCTATTTCCTACTTTAGCCGTTTTTCTGCCCCCCTTCCCCGAAGGGGAAGGATAGCCCCCCGACCCCCTTCCCAACGGGAAGGGGGAGACTTTTAGTTTATTTCGCCGGGGGCTGGCGCCCCCGGCACCCCTGCGCTGAACCGCTTACGGCACTGGCTGAACCTGCGGGGCAGGTACCCGGGGTGCCGGGGAACCTGCGGTTCGCCGCAACACCGACAGAAGCCCTTTTCTCAGAGCGGTGCCGGCAGCCAAGGAGAGGGGGGACCGGGGGAGAGGAACTTCGGCGTTTGAGATGGTCCTCTCCCCCGGGGCAGGGATAGCAAGTGCCGCAGGGGGGCTTGCCCGGCTTGTTGCCGACTCGTCCTGCCGTTCCGCTACCCGGCGGGGGCTGAAACCGGGCGGCACTGGCTTCGGTCAATAACAACTTTGAGAAAAGTTCTGGGGGGTCTGGGGGACTCTTTCAAGAGTCCCCCGGCGCTTCTCCCCCCGCAGGGTGCCCGGAATGCGGGGAGATTACAGGGTTTTTTCAAACACGTGGTAGCCGCCGCGCAGGGTCGTTTGGGTACCGTTGAAGTCCAGGTGGGCGACGGAGCCGAAGGGGAGCTGGACGAAGAGGAACAGTTTCCCGTAGCGTTTTGCCCAGCGGACGGAGACCTCACCCATGACGGTATCCACGACGGCGTGGGCAGACAGGAGGGCAGAGGGGAAGACGGGCTTGATGGTCATTTCGGCAAAGCCGGGGGCGGTCGGTGTGATACCGGCGAGGTACTGGTAGAACCAGGAGCCGACGGCGCCGTACATCGGGTGGTTATGGGAGTTCATATTGGGGTTCTTCTTCAGCTCGAAGCGCTCCCAGACAGTGGTTGCTTCGTTCTGGATCATGAAGCCGAAGGAAGGGTAGGTGTCGCGGGTCAGGAGGGTATACGCTTCGTCGGCGTAGCCGAACTTCGCCAGCATATCCAGCAGGTAGCGCGTGCAGAGGTTGCCGGTGGTGAAGCGGTAGTCCCGGTTGACCAGATCATCCCGCATCAGGCGCGCCGCCGCCGCCTCGGACTCCGGCGGGAGAATGCCCAGCCACAGGGCAAACGCCTGCGCGCCCATGGAGCCGGTCGCAACACGCGCCGTTGCCGGGTCAAACCACTTGGCAAGGAAGGCGTCGCGCACACGAGCCGCCGCCGCGCGGTACTTGCTCTCCGCCGCGTGCCGCCCCGTCCGGCGGGCAAAATCCGCAAGCGTCACGCAGTTGAAGTAGGAGTAGCCGGTGGACATCAGCACACCGGGCGTCTCGGCGTTGGTCGCGCCCTCCTCGCCGCCGATGCAGGCATACCCCGGCGCCGCCCAGTCGCCGTAGTAGGAATAATCCACGGTGCCGTCCGGGCTGTGCGAAAGCAGGAAATCCTCCCACGCCGCCATGCCGTCGAACAGCTCATCCACCGCGTTCAGTTCGCCGCAGTGCATCAGCGCCTGCTTGCCCGCCATCAGGTAGGAGGAGCAGACCGGATCGGCGGGCAGACCGCCGTAAATGTAGGGGGAACAGCAGGTAAACTGTCCCTCGGCGCGCTGCTCGTTGTGAATATCCAGCATGATCTTGGGGAAAATGCGCGACACATCAAAGTTGTAGGGCGTTTCCTCAAAGCGCACGGTCGCGTCGTTCATCCACGCCATGCGCTCGTCGCGCTGCGGGCAGTCGGTCAGAATGGAATGCAGGTTGTCCTTCTCGGTCATGAGCAGGTTCTGCTGGATCGCGTTCAGCATCGCGCTGCCGCAGGTGAAGCTGGAACGCTTCTGTATATCCGTGTGCAATGCCACCGCGCGGATGTCCTCGGGCTCCAGCGCAGCCAGCCCCGTCACCTCCACGTAGCGGAACCCATGGTAGGTGAACTCCGGCATCCACTCTTCCAGGTCGCGCTCGTCGCCCGCCGCGATGTAGGTGTCGGTCTGCTTTGCCCCGCGCAGAGGCTCGGTGAACAGCGTGCCGTCCTCGTTCAGCTCCTCGGCGTGCCGCAGAACCACCCGGGTGCCCGCCTCCATCCCGTCGGGCAGGTCAAGGCTCACCACGCCCGCGATATTCTGCCCGAAATCCACCACGAACATTCCGGGCTTCGGGCCGGTTATCTCCACCGGCTCGTAGACCTCCTGCTGACGGATGGGCTGCAGTGTCATGGGACGCATGACGCCGCCCGGTGCCGGCACCGCGCGCGCGTGGCGCGGATCCAGCTCCTCCGGCTCCCGGTTCCGGCGCGCGTCAAAGGTCTCGCCGTTGAATATCTCGGATTCCTGCGCGCCCACCACGCAGAACCAGTCCTCGCCCGTGGCGATGTCCTCTGTCGTGCCGTCCTCGTAGGTCAGGCGAAGCAGTGCCCAAAGCTGGCTGTCGCCGTAGAACTCGATCTTCCGCTCACCCAGCATGGAGAACATGAACTCCGTGCCGTTCTTGCGCCAGCCGGGGGCAACCTTGATCTCCAGTCTGTTCAGTCCCTCGGTCACGATCTCGCCGACGCCCGGCGTGACGCGGTAGTAGCAGACGTGCGCGTAGTTACTGTGGGCGGGATCCAGCTCGGCGTCGTCTGTTTCCTCATCGTTCAGGTACGCCTTGTGGTAGCCCAGCCCGCAGGTATACAGCACTGCGTCCGCCACCGGCTGCTTGGGGACGAAATCGCGATAGAAATGCAGGACGCGGTTCCCCTCGTCCTCCTGCGAGCTGATCCATGTGCCGGGGAACGCATCCAGTGCGCCGTTGAAAAACAGCTCCTCGCCCGTGGCGGTGCCGCCTGCGTCATCCTCGACGAGAAGGTCGGCGTGGAGCAATGCGCCCGCCGGGAAATCGCCTGCCGGGAAGGTAGCGGTCTGTGCCGCCGTTTCGACTCTTCCGCTTTCGTACAGCACCTTCCTGCTATCCAGGTCGGTCAGTGTCAGGGTGTACGCGGTCTGTGTTCCGTCCGGGCGGTCGGAGCCGAGCGACCACGACAGCGCCGGTGCGGCGTGCTGTCGGGAGAATTCGGCAACCGTTACGATGTCCTCCAGCGGTGTGCCGTCAAGATACAGTTTTTTTAGATAGAGCATTGTCGTTCCTGCCTTTCTTTTTTGGTGCTTCTGCTATATATTCGTGCAAGTTATCCGGGGGATCCTTGTAAATATGATACCATGCGGCGGGGCAAAAGTCAATAGGATTACGGGATTTTTCAGAGCGTGGAGGGGAGTTTTTGCCGGGGCGTGCCCCTCTGCCCCCTGTGTGGTGAGCGGTGCCCAAGGGGTGGCGTACTTTTTTTGTCGCCTGCTTACCCTGCCTTTAGCCTGCTTTGCTGCCCCTATCCCCCCAGCCCCCTTCCCGGCGGGAAGGGGGAGATCCAAAGTTTATTTCGCCGGGGGCTTCGCCCCCGGCACCCCGGCATTAGACCGCTTGCGGCACTTACAAGCCTTGCCATGCAGGTACCCAGCGGCTGAACCCGGGCGGCACCACTCGCGGGGAACCTCTTTCTTTCGGTTATGCGGCGAACCATAGGCTCAGCCCGAGGGGATGCAAGGGGCGAAGCCCCTTGCATGAAAATAACCTTAATATCCCCCTTCCCCGGAGGGGAAGGGGGGCGGGGGGATGGGGGAAAGAAAGCAAGCTAAAGGCAGGGGCGAGCAGGCGGCAAAGAAGGCAAGCCCCCCTTGCGGACACCACAGTGGCACGGTCAGCCGGCAACCAGCCGGACAAGCCCCCGCCGGGCGCGTGAGGCGCACCCCGGCGCAATACTGTACCCGGAACCAAAAGAGGCTTGCCGCAAATTGCAGCAAGCCTCTTTTCGGAAAAGGATCACTCCTTGTCGCCGTTGCCTTCGTCTCCGTCCAGAGCGCGGAGATCGTCCTCGTCCACGATGCACTCAAACTTCTGTCCGCAGTTGGGGCAGCGGAGATTCTCCGGATCAATGGAAGAATCAAAGTTGATCACATCGCCGCAGGAGGGACACACGACCTCAAAATACTCGTCGTCATCCTCATCATCGTCATCAGCGCTGTCAGCGCTGTCATCACTGTCGTCGCAGTTCTCGTTGCAGTTCTCGCAATCACCGTTGCAGAACCCGTCGTCATCGTCATCCTCGTCCTCGTCTTCGTCCCCGACCAGAACCTCCTCGACATCGCCGAGATCCTCGTCCAGCTCCTCAACGTAGTCCTCCAGATCACGCATCTTGGACTGCATCTCCTCAATGGTCCCCGCCATCTCGTTGACAAGCTCCAGCAGAGCGGCAATCACCTTGCCCTCCTTGGAAGCGGCATCAAGTCCCAGCCCGTCAGCCAGTCCCTTGATATACATTGCTTTGTTGGTAAGCTCCATGGTTTGCCATCCTTTCTCCGCAGCAGAGGTGCGGTCTTTGCTGTGCCCGCCCGAGCGGGCTGTTCCGGGTAGATCAGGCGCGGGACAGGTACTCGCCGGTACGGGTATCGATCTTGACGCGCTCGCCCTCGTTGATGAACAGCGGCACCTTAATGACAGCACCGGTCTCCAGCGTCGCGGGCTTCAGGGTGTTGGTCGCGGTATTGCCGGCAAAGCCGGGTTCGGTGGAGACGATCTCCAGCTCGACGAATGTGGGGGGCTCCACGCCCAGAATGCGTCCCTTGTAGGAGCTGATCTTGCACATCATCTCCTCCTTGACGAACTTGAAGTTATCCTCGACCTGGCTGTGGGGGATCAGCGTCTCCTCCCATGTCTCGGTGTCCATGAAGTGGTACAGGTCACCGTCATCGTAGGAGTACTGCATATCCTTGCGCTCGATGTACGCGTTCTCGAATTTATCGGTGGGGTTAAAGGTGCGCTCGGTCACTGCGCCCGTCATGATGTTCTTCATCTTGGTACGGACGAAAGCCGCGCCCTTTCCGGGCTTGACGTGCTGGAACTCGATGACCTGATACACGTCACCGTCCATGTCGAACGTCAGACCGTTTCTGAAATCGCCTGCTACTACCATTATTTCATACCTCCAGATTTTTGCATCCCGACCTCACCGCCGGGCGATACAATTTGCAATTACACTCTATTATACACCATTTTTGCCTTCTTGACAAGAGGGAAAACGGGGTTTTTGAAATTTTTTTCGCGGCGGCGCGCGCTTTCTTGGTCGCCTCCCTGCCCTGCCTTTAGCTTGCTTTACTGCCCCCCTTCCCCGAAGGGGAAGGATAGACCCCCGACCCGCGCTCGCAGAGCGCTCTTCCCCTCCGGGGAAGGGGGAGACTTTAGGTTATTTTATGCAAGGGGCTCCGCCCCTTGCATCCCCGCGACTGAACCCGTGGTTGCCGCAAAAACGACAGGAAGCGGTTCCCTATGAGCAGTGCCGGCAGCCAAGGAGAGGGGGGACCGGGGGAGAGGAACTTCGGCGTTTGAGATGGTCCTCTCCCCCGGGGCAGGGATAGCCAGTGCCGCTCGGGTTCAGCCCCCTGCGAACACCACAGCGGCAGGGATAGCCAGTGCCGCGCGGGGCACATCCCCCCCGCCATTCCATACATTACCGCTTGCTTTTTTCAGCCAGCCGATGTATAATGACAGTACAAAGCAACCAGCAAAAATCATACATACGAAAGGAAAAATCGCCCATGCGCAACAGGAAATCCCCGCCGCCCCGTGCAAACCGCATCGGTCCCAACCGCCCGTCCGGGAGACTGCTGCTGACAGGACTGCCCATCCTGACGGCAGGCGCCGCCGCATATGCCGCCGTCGCGGCGGATTATATGCTGAACGCCCCATCCCTGCCCACCCTGCCGCTGGGCGCCATGGGCGATTCCCTGATCGGGTCGGCTGTCATCCTGCTGCTCGGCGCTCTGCTGCTGCAAAAATGGCAATAGTCCGCGGTCTGACCGCACAGGGCAAAAAAGAGGGGCTGCCGCTTACGCGGCAGCCCCTCGGGGGTCTGTCAGATTATTCCTCGCTGTCCGGATTGGAGTCTTTCAGAGTCGTCTCGTTCCTGATCTTCTCAAAAGCGGCGTCTGCCTGCTCAGCGGTGTAATGACCGCCCAGGCAAGTCACACAGATCAGCATCTGTGTAGCGCCATTAACGGTGCCGTTACGGTTCAGAGCCATAACATGAACGGTGTCGCCTCCGTATGTCGTAACCGTCCAGCCGATCACCTTGCCCTCGGCATCCAGGAACAGGATACGCGCCTGCGTATACCGGTCATACCGCGGCAGCGTCAGGACGTAGTCGGCATCGGGATCAAAGTCCACGATCGCATAGGCGCCCTTATCGCTGGCGGTGAAGGTAGCGGGCTGACCGTACCGGTGCGTCACCTTGAAGCCCTTGACCCACTGCAGGTCAACCGTCGGCTCGGTGCCGGGCTCCGTCTCCGGCTCGGTTGCGGGCTCGGTTGCCGGCTCAGTCGCAGGCTCGGTTGCCGGCTCAGTCGCAGGTTCGGTTGCGGGCTCAGTCGCAGGTTCGGTTGCGGGCTCGGTTGCGGGCTCGGTTGCGGGCTCGGTTGCGGGCTCGGTTTCCGTCTCGGTCGCACCGCCGTTGACGTTCTTCAGCGTCGTTTCGTTCTTGATCTTCTCAAAAGCGGCGTCTGCCTGCTCAGCGGTGTAATGACCGCCCAGGCAAGTCACACAGATCAGCATCTGTGTAGCGCCATTAACGGTGCCGTTACGGTTCAGAGCCATAACATGAACGGTGTCGCCTCCGTATGTCGTAACCGTCCAGCCGATCACCTTGCCCTCGGCATCCAGGAACAGGATACGCGCCTGCGTATACCGGTCATACCGCGGCAGCGTCAGGACGTAGTCGGCATCGGGATCAAAGTCCACGATCGCATAGGCGCCCTTATCGCTGGCGGTGAAGGTAGCGGGCTGACCGTACCGGTGCGTCACCTTGAAGCCCTTGACCCACTGCAGAGCAGCCGTCGGCTCGGTGCCGGGTTCCGTCTCCGGCTCGGTCGCGGGCTCGGTTACGGGCTCGGTCACAGGCTCGGTCACGGGCTCAGTCACGGGTTCGGTTACAGGCTCGGTTACGGGCTCAGTTACGGGCTCGGTCACAGGCTCGGTTGCGGGCTCGGTCGCGGGCTCGGTCGGTGTCTCAAGCACCAGGCGGTAGTTATCATCGAAGAAGTAGGTGCCTGCCTTGGGAACCAGTCCGTTGGTCATCTTGGCAGGAACATACCGGTTGCCCCTGAGGGCAAAGCCGGGTCCGGCAATGAAGTAAATACTGCCGTCGGTATCCCGGATCAGACCGCAAGGATACGGCTCGCCGTCCTTCAGGAAGCGGATGTATCCGTCCGTGAAGTGGTACAGTCCATCCGTCAGCTGGCGGATATGGACGCCGTTCTCGTCAAACTCATGGTACTCATAGTCCTGCACGTTGCTGATATGCGTGCGCGAGAATCCCTTGTAGACAACATGGTGCGAGAATCTCGAGAAGCAGTACAGCTTACCGCCGATGGTATCCCATCCGGCTCCGTGCTCCTTGCCGCCAACCCAGATCAGGCTGGTGCCGTTTTCGTGCTCGACCCACGTGCCCTCAAACAGCTGGAAGTTCACAAACCGGTATCCGATACCCTTGATGGTCTGCGCGCCGTCCACGGCGGCACCGGTGGTCGGATCGAAGTAGTAGTGGGTTGTCGCGGAGGTGGAGTACCAGCCCTTGACGGCGTTGCCGTACAGCGTGCAGTGCAGCTCCTCGCCGACCCAGTACAGACCGGCATACTCCTCGGGTGCAACCCGGACTCCGCACTTGGTGCAGATCAGCTTGCCGGACTCCGTATCCAGCTCGTAGCGATGCCCGTCGGTGCAGGCAGAGTTGGTGCGGGTGTAGGAATCCAACTGAACCGCAGTGCCGTCGGCGCTCACACTGTAAGTGGTAACGGTCAGGCTGTGCTTGTCCGCCTTGACAGCCAGGAACAGCGCATCATACTCCTGCGAAACAAACGCGAAGTTGAACGCCGGGTTGTTCACGGCAGCGTAGTTCAGGTTCCGGCTCTTCTCGCCCAGGTCGCCGCAGATGTAGTACACGGCGCCGTTCTCGTCCACCTGACCGCCCGTCATCGGCTGCGTGCGGGCGTAGGCATGGTCGTGACCGGAGAAGACAACATCAATCCCGGCGGCATCGACCGCGGCGGGCACAATGGCATTGAAGCGGGCACTTCCGCCGCCCTCATTGGTGAAGTAGGGAGGCTGATGGACAGACAGGATCTTCCACGCGGCGTTGCTCGCCCGGGCGTCCTCGATCAGCCATGCCAGCGCCGCTTCCCAGTCGGCGGTGAAGTTGATGACCGCAATGTACACATCGCCGTACTCGGTCGAATAGTAGTCGCGTCCCTTCATGTTCAGCAGGACGTCGGAGGCGGAGCCGGTCGCGTCTCCGTAGTACTCGTGGTTTCCGTTGGTGTGGACCATGTTGATGCCGTTGAACTTATCGCCAAAGACATACTGGATCTCTTCCCACATCGCGTAGTTACCGCCGTTGTCCACATAGTCACCGGTCTGGATGCCGAACTCGGTGCCGGCAGGCAGGTTGGCGGCGATGGCATCCAGCAGTGCGATGGACCCTTCGTCGGCGGCATAGTTCCCGTTCATCTGGGTATCGCCCACCACGAAGAAGTTGGTCTCAAAGGACTTTCCGCGGGTCCGGAAGGTTCCGGTCGCAGACCAGTGCTCATCGGAGCCGTCACCCACGCGGTAGACGTAAGCCTTGCCGGCTTCCAGCCCGGTCAGCGTGACGGTGTTCAGGAGTGCGGCGTTTTTGGAGGTCAGGAAGGCGTGCAGCTGGCTCTCGCCGACTGCCTCGCTCCATGCGGTTCCGCCCGCCGTGAACTGCTCCGCGAGCATATACTGCACGACGGCGCGGTCAGAGGCGACGGCTGCGTTTGCCATCCACGTGAACACCTTTTCGTGTGCCGGATCGGCGGCAACGGGGGACATGAGCGCCGTAGGCGTACCGTCGGCAGGACCGGCGATCGCATTGACCACCACAGAGGTGGTAAAGGAGACCAGCTCACCCTTGCGGGCAGCGATCAGGAAGGAGGTGTTGCCTTCCATGGAAGCGGTGGCGGTGATGACCAGCTCGCCGTTCTCGTCGGTAACGCCGGCAACGGCACCGTTGACCAGCACTTCCGCCCCGGCAACCCGGTTGCCCTCGGCGTCGGTCACGACGGCAAGGGAGTTGAAGCCGGCAAGCACCACGCCGACCTTGACGGTGTAGTAAGCGCTCAGGCTCAGCTTCACCTTGGCATAGGCGGCGGAGGAGGTCTCGCCCGCGTTGTTGACGCTGTTGACCTCTGTCACCTGGTAGGTGAAGAAATCAATCTCGGGATCCAGCGTTGTGGGAACCGCGAAGGACAGGGTAGCGGCATTGGCATCGGCAGGTGCCGCGCCCTCGCCGACCCAGTTCGCGCGGAGCTGGATCTTGGCTCTCTTGAAGCCGGTGGTCGTGTAGATCATCTCGCCCTCCCAGCCGTCGGCAAAGGCAACGGTGGGCTGACCGAAGTCGGAGTTGACCTGCAGGAGTGTCATATCGAAGGATTTGACCGCGCCGCTCGTCCGGGCAGTCAGCGTGTAGGGCAGACCCATGGTGACGGTCGTATCACCCAGAAGCAGGGTGGTGCCCGTCACGGCACCGGCGTCCTCCACGAGGAAGTAGCACAGCATGCTGCCGGTGTTGCCGAAGCCGTCCCCGACCGTCACCTGCACACTGTGGATGCCGTTGGCAAGCTCCAGACGGGTGGTCACGGATGCCGTGTCACCGTCGCCCTTGACTTCCTTGCCGTCGATGAGGATGGTGGTCAGCTCCGGGCTGATGCCGGAGGCGTTCTTGCCGTCCACATCGTGGAACAGCGCGGACAGGTTGATGGCGGCGTTGTCGATGGTCACGACGGTCTCGGTCGAGAGAGCCGTGCCGTTGATGGAGATGCTGTCCACGACCGGGTTATCCAGGTCGTCAAGGTCGGTGCCGTACACGAACCGGTAGTTGTCGAAGTACAGCGTACCGGCATAGCGACCGGAGCCGTTGGGCTTACCGGGCTGGTAGCTCAGCCAGAACAGACCGCAGCCGGGGATAATCGCAATCGGATGCTCCGCGGATGCATAGGTTGCAATGGAGGACACGTCGGCGTAGCAGTACATCCAGCCCTCCCAGTCGATGTAGGCGCAGGATCCGTCGCCGTGCTGGAGCTGGAAGTTCTTGGTCGTGTAGTCGGAGCCGTTCCAGACCTCGACGTCGGCATACAGGAAGTATCCGTGCGCGCGGCTGTCGGCATACACCCACACACCCAGCTGGGTAGGCGTGCCGTCGATGTAGACGGGATCCTTGCCGCAGTAGCGGATGTAGAAGTTGGAGTTGGATGTCCCGTCATAGGACGCGTAGTCGTAGTTGAACTCCAGCGCGTACTCGCCGAAGCGGACCTGACCGCCCTCAGCGGCAGTCGTTGTCGTCACACTGCCGGCGTTCTTGGTCGTGATGGAGTTATTGGGCCAGAGGTAGAAGGTATACCCGTTGGCGCAGAAAATATCCGATGCGGGAACGCGGCTGTCCCAGTTTCCGGTGAAGGTGAACGGCGCGTTCAGCTCGGTCTGCTCCGGGTTGTCGGTATACCGTCCGTTCGTCCATGCGTTGACGGTCGGCACGTTGCCCGTATACTCGCCGTAGCCCGGCTTACCCCAGTGGTAGTGCGCACCGGTCAGTCTGCCGTTCTCGTTCGGCTCAAAGTCCATAACGGTCACGGGCATCTTACCGACCTCCACGCTGATGGTGGCGGTCAGGACTTCCCCGGATGCCTTGGTGTAGCTGGCGGTCACGGTTCCCCGCAGCGTGGAGGAGCCGGTTCCGGCGACGAAGTTTCTGCCGTCCATATGTCCCAGCGCGTCATCCGCGACGCCCTCGACCGTGGAGCGGATCGTCCACTCGAATTCCCCGCCGCGGTACTCCAGCGAGCGTCCGTTCGCGCGGACGTTGAAGCCCAGCGTGCCGGATTCGCCGAAGTCCAGGTTGGCGGACTGAGCCTCAAAGTAAATCTCTGTCGGCTCCTGGATATCCACGGTCGTGGAGCCGACCACAACCGAGCCGTTCAGCAGGTTGACACGAACCGTGCCGGTACTGCCGTTGGAAACGAACCTGCCGTCCGCGGTGATGTCACCCAGCGCAAGGCTGGAGGCATCCAGTGCGAACACCATGCCCTCGGGGATATCGGACGTTGCCGGGTTACCCGCCGCATCGACCGGCTGGAAAGCAAAGTCCACCGTAGAGCCGGGCGTGTAGGCATCGTTATTGGGAGTCATGACCACATGGTCAAAGCTGCCGTCGGAGGCGGCAGTCGAGACCAGCAGGATACCGGAGGAGATGGAACGCTCCGCGCCGTCGGAGGGGCTGTTGCGGATAACCTGCGTGCTGTCGCCCTCGCGCTCGGTCATGAAGGTAGCGGATCCGCCGCCGTCCAGATACAGCGCCTCAACGACGCCCTGCGCGATCAGGAAGTCAGCCTGCTCGGACTGCGTCATACCCACCGAGAAGGGATACTGACGTCCGTCCGCCAGGAAGAACACGATGGTGCCGTCCGCCTTGCGTCCGACCGAGTTGACCGGATAGGGGGTGCCCACCTTGTCGGTTGCCACGTTCTTGCCGTCCCGGACGAGGAAGAAGGGACCGGCAATCGCCTCTGCCACATCATCCAGCGGTGTGCCCGCATCGCGGAAAACGCAGCTGCCGTCCTTCAGAACGGCGAAGTACGGCTCTCTCGTTGCCTTCTGCTTGTTCCAGGAAATGCCGTTCATGACCAGCGGTCCGGAGGGCTGACCGGTCTGCATATTGAAATAGTCACCGTTGGTGGCGAAAACAACATTCTCGCCGGTGGCTTTCTCATAGTCGGCAGCCTGCTTGCTGGTGTTGATCAGCGTCCAATTATCGACCGACCACTTTGTGGGATCGGTTCCCTTATAGTAGTCGCCGTAGGTTGCTTTCAGCTTGAGATCGGGGTTGGCGGCGAAGTCAATGGTCAGCATATAGCCCATTGTCTGCTCATTGCCTGTCGCACTGTTCAGTGTGACGTTCGTCTCGGTCACGCCCTTGGTGATTGCGTAATCCGTAGACGAGATGACATACTTGGACTTACCGGTATGTGTATCCACATATCCGTTCAGACCGGACGCGGCAAATGCCGATGCCGGAACAAGTCCGAGCACGAAGGAGAACGCAATGAGAATGCTGACGAGCTTTGCAAAGCGTGTTTTCATGTCTTTTTCGTTTCCTTTCCGAAAATTTTGGGGTTCGTTTCCGGGTTGAACCGGATGTGCCGCTCCTGCGGCGGGTTGGTATGCGGTGCGTCTTCTGTCGCGCGTACCGGTCGAAGCCGGGACACCGTCTGTTGTCAGCCGGATGTACGCTCCTTTCCACAGTTCGCGCGCAGTCTGCACTCCGGGCAGGTGCAGTGGCGCATGGTCACTACTATTCTACAAGAAGGGCACGTGTTTGTCAAGGGGTTTTCACCAACTTTTCACAAAAGAATGGGGGGTAGGGGGGTCTGCCTTCCCCTGCCTTCCCCTTCTTTCCTGCCCCTATCCCCCCGACCCCCTTCCCCGGCGGGGAAGGGGGAGATTTTTAGTTTATTTCGCCGGGGGCTTCGCCCCCGGCACCCCTGCGCCTGAACCCATGGTTGCCGCAAAAAAGACAGGAAGCGGTTCCCCATGAGCAGTGCCGGCAGCCAAGGAGAGGGGGGACCGGGGGAGATGGAACTATCCGTCGCAAGCGACGGCGGCGTTTGAGATGGTCCTCTCCCCCGGGGCAGGGATAGCAAGTGCCGCCGAGGGGCAAACCTTCCCCTGCGGGCACCGGAACAGGGTAGCGAACCACGCGCCCCGGCGGGGGTGTCTCCGGCGGAGTGGGGCAGGGTGAAAAGCCCGGAAGCGAACACAAGTGCCGTTTCCGGGAAGCAATAGAATAAATCAAGGAAAGTTCTGGGGGGTCCGGGGGACTCTTTCAAGAGTCCCCCGGCGTCTCTCTGCCGGCAGAGGGGGATCAATCCTGTTTGCGGCGTTTGAGGGTGAGGACAGCGCCGCAGCAGAGTCCGGTCAGGGCGACGAGGGCGGAGGGAAGGACGACAGAGGAGCAGCCGCCGGAGGTCGATTCGCTCTCGGAAGAGGGTACGGACTCAGGCAGGGTGGAGGGAGCCTCGGTGGCGGTTTCGGTCGGGGCTTCCGTAGCCGTATCGGTGGGTGCGTCGGTCACGGGATCGGTTTCGGTCTCGGTCTCCAGCTCGGGGTATTTCACGACGGACACGCCGGGGATATAGTTCTGGTAGACGAAGTTCATGCGTCCGAGAGGAGCGCAGTCGCCGTCCTCATAGAACTGCTCCATGGTGGTGATGGCGGAGCTGCTGTCCACCCACTTGAACTGCAGGCAGAGCTCGCGGTAGTGATTCTCCGCGATTCCGAGGGCGCTCTGCGGAACCGTAATCATCATCTTGTTCCCCTCAACCTTATAGGTGACCTCGGCGCAGTTGGCAAAGTCGAAGTCCTTGCCGGAGCCGACGTACTTGGCAACCGTGGTGGTCTTGGTGTCGCGCGGGGAGTAGTTGACGATGTAATCGTAGCCGTACCAGCCGGTCGTGTCGCCGTCCACGTTGAGGAACAGCTGCATCCAGGTGGTGTTGGCGTCCGCATCCGAGATCGCCTCGGCGGTCTCAACGTAGAAGTAGAGGTTCTTGGTGTCAGCCGTCACCTTGGCGGCAACGATGTCGTTCCGTCCGGTGTCGTTGGTGTAGGTCGTGTGCCCGAAACCCTTGCCGTTGCGCGCCTGCGTGTCGCCCTGCAGGTCGCGGTAGGTGATCTGCACGGAATCCCACTGGGAGAAATCGCCCGCCACGTCAATCTTCTTGCGGCTGTCCTGCACCACGACCGGCGCGGTGCCCTTGTAGCGCTGGATGTTGTACGCCAGCTGCATATAGTAGTTATCAAAGTAGCCGCCGCGCATCATCTCGGTGTCGCGGGAGTACTCTACATTATAAGTATCCACGAACGCCACGCCGTCCGGGTTCCCGATAATGGAGCCGGGCTGACGCTGTGCCACCCACTCGTTCCAGCCGGTGACGAGCACATAGGTCACGTCCTTCTTAATGGCACGATCCCACTGCGCCTGGAAGTTCAGCCCCTGATAGGACAGCGTCGGATCGTTCTGTGCCGCCTCCCATGCCTCCTGCCGCGTCTTGTCGTTATTCTTGGGCGCGCAGAAGGAGCGTCCGCGGTTGCCGGTAAAGCCGTACAGGGCAGAGGTGCTGAAGATCGTGTTGCCGGCGTGCTGGGCAACCGACACGCTGATGGCGTCGCGCCCGTCCTTCTTCTTGTCGGCATTCAGTCCGGAGAACACGCGCGCCGGCCAGCTGAAGTCCATCCACGGCCAGCTGTTCTGGTGGGTTTCCTCGTTGGGCCACTGCTCGCGCTTGATGGTAAAGAAGTCGTTGATGTTTGCCTCGTAGGGCGCGATGATGACCGGCTTGCCGTCGATGCGGAACCAGGTATCCTCGTACAGCCCCTTGGAGTAGATGTCGTTATACAGACCGCGCACGACATTCTCCGCGCCGGAATGCGTATAGAAAACGACCTGCGGCGCGTCGAAGCCCTGCTCGTTCAGCTCGTGGCACGCCTTCATGACCGACAGCGCGTTGTTCAGGTAGTAGTAGCCGTTGGTCACGTCAAAGTACAGGAAGTCCACGTTTGCCTGCGTCAGCAGCTCGGCGTGCTTGCGATGCACCCACTCGTCATTGGCGTAGTAGTAGCCGTAGAGCGGCTCGGCAAACCAGTGCATTGCACCCACGGGTCCGTACTTGCCGGACTGGGAAATGCTGCCTGCCACCTCGGCGCCCTGCTCGTCCAGGATTTTCTGCATATCGAAAATGCCGCTGTCGCCGTGCTCGCCGTGCCAGAGGAAGTAGAACAAGCCGACATAGCGCTCGCCTTCCTTGGAGTTGATGCTCACGATGTTCTCATCGGCGGTCGTATAGAGTTTGCGTCCCAGGTCGTCGGTTCCGACCAGTCCGCCGCTCGTATAGTTGTGGTTATTGGGGACTGTGTAGCTGACCTTCTCCCCGTTGAGCAGGTAGGTGATGGTCACGGTGGAGCCGTCCTCGGACACGGTGTAGGTCAGGGAACCCGGATCGTTGTCGAGATCGGCGGCGGGCTGATTCTCGGCGCCCGTACCGACGATGGCGAAGCATCCCAGTGCCGTACACAGGATCATGCACAGGGCAAGACACCGGAGCAGGAAGGATTTTCTCATGTTTCTCTTTCTCCTTACAAATGAATGGTGGGGGGGAATCCGTCCGTCGGCGGGGGTGGTTTTGCCGCTTCTCCCGCCGGCACTGCTCCATTATACTATAAATCGGCGGAAATTGCAAGCGGTTCGGCAAAAAATTTGTGCAAAAAAAGTGAAGATGTTGGGGGGGTGTGCCCTGCGCGGCACTGGTTCGCCCTGCCGCTGTGGAAAACTCAATGGGGGGCTTGCCCCG
>OLGD01003288.1_pt1 | contig 15623 bp, 15 predicted proteins | sample 1605311 | NCBI WGS metagenome assembly OLGD01 (sample SAMEA3888917, study PRJEB22519) | human gut metagenome | biome: human gut; feature: human-associated habitat; material: faeces | place: Denmark | collected 2010 | reverse complement strand
AGAAATATACCGCCATGGCGAAAGTTGTGGTAAGGGTGGAAAGGCAGAGTAAGAGACTACCGCATTGCTGGTAACAGCAGTGGCACATGTAAACCCCATCCGAAGCAAGACCAAACAAAAGCGTTACAAAGGCTGCCCGCCAAGCTTTAGGTAGGTCGCTTGAGCCTGCTGGTAACAGCAGGACTAGATAGATGATCGTCACAGCTATGCTGACATAACCCGGCTTATAGCGCTGCTCATTTTATTATTTAAAGAACAAACAGCTCCCATGGGTATATTTTTACCTATGGGAGTTATTTAATTGGTGAATATAAATTCAATTCTGAGTGTATCAATTCAGGCACAATCTCAAAGGGAATTTTATATGGCAAGAATGTGATATATACTTATAACAGAAATAATCGAAATGAATTGTGATTAGAGAAATTAATTATAGAGAATTAAGAGAAGGACATAATTTGGAAACGCTATATATTGGTGGGGAATTTGAAAAATATGAATGATAATGCTGACACAATTGAAACGGCAGAACTTGATAAAGTTGTTGCGGATGTGTTAAATTATGATAATATGATGAATGTAGATATGTATATTGATGAGTGCTTAAAAGAAATAAATATAAATCAATTGCAAAGTAATGAATTAGATTTAGTAAAAATTCTTGAAGAACAAAATGAATCAAGCAGGAACGAAGAAAATGGGTATATATGGGTACTGTGTACATGCATAATGTTTTTAGGTGAATATAAGTTCTTCTGGAATAGATAATTGGGAGTGATATACAATGCAGGAAATGTTAAAAAAAGTAATAACCGACATTCTGACAACATTATACGAACCATTCTGGTTTGCACTGTTGTCAGCATTGTTGCTTACAATTGCATATATGTACTGCTATGAGCCGGATGGAGCGGGAAAAGGCTTCAAAACGATGATGTCTGCATGGCTTGGGAAATTCAAGAAAGATGCACATTTTCGGGAATTGTTCTTTTGGTTCTTCCTGACAGTAATTATTCTGTTTCGAACGCTGCTTAATAGAAAATTGTGGGCAAATCCATTATCAAATGTGATGGGAGGCTGGCAATTTATAGATGATAAAGGCAATGTTGTAGTCGATTCAATTGAGAATATAATAATGCTTATACCATGGGCATGGTTGTTGATTGCAGTGAAGAATAAGAAAAATGCAGTGAGAAGACCAGTAATGTATGCAGTAAAATTAGGATTTCTTTTCTCAATTTCAATAGAAATGTTACAGCTTATTCTAAGACTTGGTACATTCCAGTTGTCAGATATATGCTACAACACACTTGGCGGAATGATTGGTGGAGTGATGTACTGGATAATCAGACTGATAAGAAAACAATAAAAGGACTCTCTCGGTGTACACTTCACCGGGAGGGTTCTTTCTGCTTTAAATATACCGTGATCAGGCAAAGTGGGAACGTGAAAGAGCGGAAAGTGGTTTGTATTAAAAAGTTATGAGAAAATGTATCATAGTTACTAAAAATGTAGTGGCTTCGATACATTTTATGTATGCCATATAATATACAGTATTGTCCTGTAAAACATTGACGAATATAGTCAGAAATGGTAGAATACTAGGCGGTGAATTTTGTATGAAAAAGTATTAAACTTTTATAAAATTCATATTTTATCTGTGCCATAGTTAATAAGATTGTGACACAACTATGTAGAATTGCAGAGGGAGATAATAAAGTGCAGCATATATTTTTAGTGGGAGCAAAATCATTAGGGGCATATGGTGGATATGAAACTTTCATTAACAAATTAACGGAGTATCACCAGAATAATTCTGATATTAAATATCATGTTGCAGTTAAGGCTAATGGACAAGGTTCAGGTATGCCTGATGGAGCGGTCCGTTGCAAGGATGGATATACATATCATAATGCTGAATGTTTTGAAATATCTATACCAGAGAGATTAGGAGCAGCACAGGCAATTTATTATGATTGTGCAGCCTTGAAGAAAAGTATAGAGATAATAAAACAACAGAAAATAAAAGAACCTATAGTCTATATTATGACATGCAGAATAGGACCTTTTTTTAATCATTATGCCAGAAGAATCAAAGCTCTTGGGGGCAAAGTGTTCCTTAATCCGGATGGACATGAGTGGATGAGAGCAAAATGGTCAGCACCAGTCAGAAAGTATTGGAAATACAGTGAGAAGAAGATGGTTCTTGGTGCTGATTTAATTGTGTGCGATTCAATCAATATCGAAAAATATATAAGAAATACATATAACGTGAACAATACAACATTTATTGCATATGGAGCAGAAACAGCTCCTAGTTCATGTAGTGAAGAAAAGTATCAGGAGTGGCTTGAGAGCAAGAATCTGAAAAAAGATAATTATTATTTAATTGTTGGAAGATTTGTTCCAGAGAACAATTATGAAACAATGATTAAAGAATATATGAAGTCACATACGAATAAAGACTTTGCTATTATTACAAATAATGATGAAAAGTTTCTTGATGAGCTTGAACAAAGATTACATTTTAGCAAAGATGCAAGAATTAAATTCGTGGGAACAGTCTATGATCAGGAACTCTTGAAAAAAATAAGAGAGGGAGCATATGGATATTTCCATGGACATGAAGTAGGCGGCACTAATCCGTCGTTATTAGAAGCTTTGGGCAGTACTAATCTTAACCTGTTGTTAGATGTTGGGTTTAATAGGGAAGTGGCACAGGATGCTGCTATGTATTGGACAAAGGACGATGGAAATCTTGCGCAGCTTATTGATGACTGTGAGAATATTGATAGAGAGCAGATTGGAAATAAGGCAAAAGAAAGAATTAAGACAGCTTATAGCTGGGAATTTATAAGTGAAAGATATAATCAGATTTGGAATACGTAGGTACATAAGGAAGGATTTAGTAAAGTGATAATTCTGCATTATTTTTTAGGGTTTCCTCCATATCGTACAGGAGGATTAACTAAATATGCTTTTGATTTAATGAAATCTCAAGCTGATGATGGCAATGATGTAATGGCATTGTGGCCAGGAGAAATAAAAAATTATTCTTGTAAACCAAAGATAAAAGAAAGAAAAAAAGTGGATAATATAAGAAACTTTGAAATTATTAATCCACTTCCTGTTTCATTAGACGAAGGTATTAATGAGTTTGATGCTTATACTAAAATATGTGATATTAATGTATATAAAATTTTTTTGAAAGAGAATCTTCCTGATGTTATACATATTCATACATTGATGGGGCTGCATAGAGAGTTTATACAGGCTGCTAATGAGCTTTCTATAAGAACTATAATGACATCTCATGATTATTTTGGAATCTGCCCCAAAGTTACGCTTTACAGATATGGTAAATGTTGTGATGATGACAATGGATGCGAAAATTGTATTCAATGCAATCTTGCACCTCTATCTTTAAAAAAGATTCAAATTATGCAATCACCAATATATAGACGACTGAAGAATACAGCTTTTGTTACGAAGTTAAGAAAACATCATAGAGGACAATTTTTTGATGAATCTGAACTTCCAGATATGCCAGATGTGAATGTTGGACAATTAAGTGAACATTATAAAAAGTTAAGAGAATATTATGTAAGTATGCTTGAATCTATAGATTATATTCATTTTAATTCCACCGTGTCAGAAAAAATATATAAAAGATATGTTAATCCGAAGGATAGTGGGGTTATATCTATTACTCACCAAGGAATAGAATTGCATGAAAGAAAAAAAATAGATACTGGTAAGAAGGTAATACTATGTCTTGCTCCAGCTAAGCCATTTAAAGGATGGAATGTATTAAAGGAAGCGTGCAATCAATTATGGGTGGAGAATGAAAACATAGAACTCAGAGTATATAGTCCGGTAATCAATCCTGAACCATATATGGTAGTTAAAGAAGATGGATTTACACATGATGAATTAGAACAAATGATGGGAGAAGCGGATGTATTAGTTGCACCAAGTATTTGGTATGAAACATTTGGATTTACAGTTTTGGAAGCATTGTCATACGGAGTACCAGTTATTGTTAGTAATCATGTTGGTGCTAAAGATATTGTTGGAGATAATGGCATTATTGTTGAAGCTGGCAATGTTGAGGAACTAAAAAATGCTATAAAGTTAATAAATAAGAATGCAGACATAAATCTCAAAAGTTGGAGACAATTTATTATTGAGAATTATGAGATATATGGAGAATAATATGAATGATAAAGTGAAGTATTTAATTGCATTACCTAAAAGTCTGATGTTTTGTTTTAGAGTATTTCCGTTTTGCACGGCAATAAAAGTTCCTATGTTAGTATCTTTAGATACAAAGCTTTATGGATGTAAAAAAAATTCAATCGAATTGATTAATAAGGCTTCGTTTGGACAAGTTAGAATTGGATTTTGGGAAGGTGCTGGACGAATGGGTTATAAGCAGAAAACTATTCTAAATATAGATAAAAATGCACTTTTAGTTCTTGGAAAAAATATATGTGTCGCTAAAGGTTCCGTTATAAGAGTGATTTCTGGGGGGGAGTGTACTCTTATGGATGATTTTAAGGGAAATTATGGATTGAAAATTATGTGTAGAAAATCTGTGACTTTTGGAAAAAATTCATTAATTGCCTGGGATTGTACATTCACAGATGGAGATGGACATCAATTGTTAAATGATGGAATTAGAGTTAATGATGATGAAAAAATATATATTGGTGATAATTGTTGGATATGTGCTGAAAGTGCAGTACTTAAAGGTTCGGAGATCCCTTCAAATTCTGTGGTTGGCTATGGAACTATTGTTAATAAAAAATTTAAAGAAAATAATATACTTATATTAGGTCGACCAGGACGAGTTGTAAAAAATAATGTGGATTGGAGAATATAAATATGAGCATACCTAAAATAGTACATTATTGTTGGTTTGGTAAAGGTAATATTCCAGAAAAGGAAAAAACGTGTATTGCTACATGGAAAGATGCTTTTCCAGATTATGAATTCAAATTGTGGACAGAAGATAATTTTAATTATAAAGATTGTGATTTTGCAAAACAAGCGTATGAAAATAAAAAATACGCGTTTGTAAGCGATTATGCCAGAGCAAAACTTCTTTATGAATTTGGTGGTGTATATCTTGATACGGATGTAAAGGTATTAAGGTCATTCACAGATATATTAAATAATTGTTCAGGATTAGTTGGATTTGAGAGAAGAGCATTTATTGGAACTGCAGTTATTGCATGCGATAAAGGAAATGATTCGATAAAAGAATTACTTGGTTATTATGAAACACACGATTTTGTACAAAAAGATGGAAGTTTTGATAATATTGCTAATGTATCTATTCTTACAGATATACTAAAAGAAAAAGGATTAGTACTAGGCGGTGAGAAGCAGGTAGTCAATAATTTTTTAGTTACTCCTAGAGAATATTTTTATCCAAAGAAGTTATCTGAAAAGGATTTTAATGTAACAAATCAAACATATGCAATACATATGTGTTCTAATAGTTGGTTGACAGAGAGAGAAAGAAAAAGAGGAAATAATAAGATTTGGATTGGAATAGTACGACCGGTATTAAGAAAATTCAGAGCTTTAGGAATTAAAATTATAGGTAAAGAAAGAATAAGAAATTTAGAAATCAAACTTAGAAATAAATTGAAATAATGGGGAGGACTTGTATGAATATAATATGGGATGAAAGGCATGGAAAAATTTTGCTTTACATAATAGAAAAATTTTCTGAGAATAAGATTAAATATTTTATTCTCAGAAATTATGAGAGTCTTCCGCAAGCTAATTCTTCAAAGGATGTTGACATAATAGTAGAGCCTGGGAAGATAAAAATTGCAAAAAAGATATTGTTGGAATCATATAAGATAAATGGTTTGGAAAATTATTATGAAACTGTTTATGGAAGAGTACATTGTTTACTTGGAATGAATATTAATGCTCAAATGTCAATTCATATTGATTTAATTGAAGGTTATTTGTCTAAAGGATATGAAATTTTTACTTTTAGCGAATTATATGAACATACAATTGAATATAATGGGATGGTTGTTATGGATAAGTTTTTCGAAGGGTTTATGATATATATATATAAACAATTCGGATATACCATGCCCAAATTAAAAGAAGAATATAAAAAAAATATTTATCAAACATATAAAGAATTTCCAGACGATTTTAAAAGACAGCTTGCTGAAATTACTGATAAAGATTTTGCTAATATAATATGTGATAAGATATATAACAAGGACTTTGATGGAATTTTAAAGCTGTCTTCAAAATTAACGAAGAAAATACGTAAATATGTATGGAGGAAAAAACCGATTCGTACATTAATCTATTCGTCGCAGTTTGTTTTACAAAAGTTTAATAGAATAATTATAAACTATAAAAAATATTCTAAAACATTTGCTGTTATGGCACCAGATGGAACTGGTAAAACGACATTTTTGGATGCACTTATTGATAAATTAAATTATTATTATGTAAATAATATGGAAGATGGAAGATTTCATGTATATCATTTTAGACCATCAATATTACCTAATTTAGGTGCAGTAGGAGAGAAAGCTGGAGTGATGAAGCAAGATACTAATTTTACTGACCCACATAGAAATAAGCCGGCAAATCCTTTAAGCAGTTTAATTAGAATAATGTATTATACATTGGATTATATTATAGGGTGGCAAAAATGTGTAAGAAATGATGTACATTATGATAGATATACAATATTTGATAGATATAGCTACGATTTTATAGTGGATCCACTTCGTACAAAATTAAATCTTCCTAAATCAGTTAGAAAATTCTTTGTGAAATTAACACCACAGCCACAAATTGTTTTCTTTTTAAATGCTTCACCTGAAGTTGTATATTCAAGAAAGCAAGAGTTAACTTTATCTGAAATAGAGAGACAGGGGGATGAGTATTTATCATTAGCTAATTCTAATACCAAAAAATTTAAAATAATAAATGCAGAAAATACACCAGATCAAATGTCTGATGAAGCATTACATATTATTATTAGTTTATTTACGGAGAAATTGTAGTATGTTCAAAAATTTGTATGAGAAAGATTTATATAGATGGGGGGTAACATTAATAAAAATATACCTCAAATAAAGATAATAAAATATAAAAGAATATGTGAATATTTGAGGAATCATACAAAAATAATATATGCTCCTTTTTATTATCTATATAATCATTATAAAATAAAATATGGAGTAGATATGCCAGTACAGTCCCAAATAGGAGAAGGACTTGTAATTGAACATATTGGTGGAATAGTTATTAATCCAGAAGTTATGATAGGTAAAAATTGTAATGTTTATAATGGTGTTACAATTGAAATTGAAAAAAGGGGGAAAAGAAAAGGTGTTCCTCAAATAGGAGATTGCGTTTGGATTGGTGCAAATTCTATAATAGTTGGAAATATTAAAATAGGTAATGACGTGTTAATTGCTCCTGGGAGTTATGTTAATTTTGATGTACCAGATCATAGTATTGTAATAGGGAATCCAGGTAAAATTATAAAAAGAGAAAACGCAACTGACATATATATAAAAAATAAGGTGGACTAGTAAGCATGAGTAATAAAATTAAAATTTTCGTTTCGTCATATGCGTGTGAGCCGGGAAAAGGTTCTGAGATAGGAGTTGGTTGGCATTGGGTTTTAGAAATGTCAAAGTATTTTGAATTATGGGTTTTAACAAGAGCAAATAATAAAGAACCTATAGAAAACTATTTCAAAGAGCATAAAGAAGATGAACATGGAATTCATTGGATATATTATGATTGTCCTGACTGGATAAAAAAACATAAGCATCAAATGAAAGGTGTTAGAACATATTATACTCTTTGGCAAAGACTTTCTAACAATTTGGTAAAAGAAACTATGCAAAAGAATAATATAGAAATATATCATTTGCTTACATATGGTAATGCAATATGGAACGTCAGTTCATATGGTCAGAAAAGATTTTTTATATGGGGACCAACAGGGGGAATGGATACAATTCCACTTGATTATAGTAAACATTATGCTTTTAAATATAGAATTATAGAAGCTGTAAGAAGAAGTGTTGTTTGGTATCAAAGAAAAATTAGCATTTCTTTTAGAAGAAAATGCAAAAATGCCAACCTGATTTTTTGCAAGGCATATTCAATGTATAATGCGATACCAGAAAAATATAGAAATAAAGCAATACTATTTACAGATGTAGCAATGGAAGAAGTTAATAATACATATAATAATACTACTGACAGGACTGATATAAATCAGCTTACATATATAACTGTTGGTCGTTTAGATGGCTGGAGAGGATTTGATTTATTAATAGAAGCATTTGATGGGGCTATGTTAATTAATAATAATATTAAATTGAAAATTATTGGTGAAGGTATAGAAGAACAACATCTCAAGAAAATGGTCAAAGATAAAGGTCTTGAAAATAATATTATATTTACAGGTCAGATTTCTATGAATGAATATAGAAATGAAATGAAAAATTGTGATGTTGTTCTTAATGCATGTCTTAAAGAAGGCGGTGTTACTAATGCATTCGATTGTATGACATATGGAAAACCATTAATTTGTTTGGATACAGGAGGATATACTAGAAATTTTGATGATTCTTGTGCTATTATCCTTACAAAAGAGAATCGTGCAAAAACCATTAAGAAAATACAGGATGCCATAGTTAAATCATTTGATTCTGATTTGAGAGTAAAATTATCAGATGGGATGAAACAAAAGGGCGACAAGATTTCTTGGACAATTAAAGGACAAGATATAAGAAATGAGATTTTAAAAGCTTGGGAGAATAATAAGAAATGAGTTTAATTAAGGAGTGTCAAGGAAATACATATTATTCATTTTCCAACTGGGAGGGGAAAAAGTGGACTATTCCAGTTAATAACTCCAAAGTTGCGTTATGTCTTTATGAACCTTCTGGTATTAAAGGAAAAATGCTTAAAAAGTTTTTTAATATCTCACAAAAAATGGGTGTTATTAATAAATTATTAAAAGGTGATTATGTTAATATAGATATATCACAAAATTTACAGAATATTCTTATTAATTCTTTTGGAGAAGATTTAGAGTATTCACTATTTTGGGGAACACCTTGTATTGATCAGAAGATTACAATCCAAGTCTATAGAGGAAAAACTATACTTGGATATTGTAAAATTGGACACAGCGAAAGAACAAAACAATTATTTGAACATGAGAAAAGAATATTAAATAAGTTACAAAATAGTAATATGAAACATGTTCCAAAATGTATTTTTGAAGGAACTGTAGGTGAAAATAATGTCTTTTTACAAAACACGGAAAAAGATTATAGCAGTACTACATTGAGTGGATTTTCAGAAATACATGAAAAATTTTTGCAAAATTTGTATCAAAATACCTCAGAAATAAAATTTTTTGAAGAAACAGATTTTTATTATGAATTAATATTTTTGAAAAATAATTTGATATTATTAGATTCAGAAATGAGATATAAAGTAGAAGCATGTATAAATGATATAATGGATAAATTAAAAAATAAAAAAGTAGAATGGGGAATTGTACATAGAGATTTTACACCATGGAATACATGCTTTAATGGGGAGAATTTATACGTTTTTGATTTTGAATATGCATTATTTAATGCACCTAATTGTATAGATAGATGTCATTTCTTATTTCAAAAATATTATTTTGAAAATGATAAAAAATCTTTAGAAGAAATAAAGAAGGTAAATAAGTATGAATTAATATATTATATGATTTCATATTTGTCATTATATTTAAGAAGAAGTGAAAATACAGACATAGTTCAAGCCAATAATAGAGCTAAGTTTATTATAAATCTTATGGATATAAAATAAGGAGAAGAAAATGCAGACTGAAAAGGTTAGTGCAATTATATTAAATTATAATTCGGGTTCTGATTCAATTAAATGTATAGGTTTTTTGTTAAAGCAGGATTATAATAATTTAGATATTATTGTAGTTGATAATCACTCTAGTGATAAAGAAGATTGCTTAAAATTACAGAAATATTGTGATGAGAATAAAATACAATTTATATCTAATAAAGATAACTTGGGATATTCTGCAGGTAATAATATAGGATTAAGGGCAGCAATAAAGGATAAGGCTGATTGGTGTTTAATTATTAATCCAGATGTTGAAATTAGAGATAATACTTATATAAGTTATGTAATGAAAAGAAAGAATGATTTTCAAAATGTTGGAGCAATTGGTACTAATATATTAAACCCTGACAGAAGCAGACAGAATCCATCCAGAAATTTAAAATTATCAGAAGAAATTTTATTTCCTATTGAGGTAATAAAACAAAAGTTAGGTATATGGGATGGATATTTAATGGAAGATAAGACTGGTTATTGTGAGAAAATACATGGTTGTTGTTTGTTTTTAAACAGAGATTTTTTATTAAAAGCAGATTTCCTTGATGAGTCTGTGTTTTTATATTGTGAAGAACCAATTCTATCAAAGCAAATAAAAAAAATGAAATATAATACACTTTATATAAAAGAAGTTACAGCAAATCACGAACATTACAGAAATCAGAAAGCTGGAAGTAGCGGAAGTCGTATGAAAATGTTTTTAAAGAGCAGAACATATTATATAAATAAATATAGTGAGTACTCTGCTTTAGGAAAAAAATTTGCAATATTGTCCAGAAAATTGCAAAGTAAATTATGGGGAGAATAATTTATCTTTACATTAAAGAAAAGGAGTAAATGTTTTGAAAGCCTTGAAAAATGAAGTGTTATGGTCATTAGTATTTTTAATGATATTAGAAGTGTTTGTTTCAGAAAAAATTTTCTTTGTTATTTCATTAATCTTCTTTTTATCTATTATATATAAACAAAAATTTAAATTATATATCCCTAAAATTCCCGGATTGAAAGCATATTGCATAATGTGTGTAGTTGCTTTTGTTGTAGGTTTGACATTATATACACCAAGAAATGTGGCAAGAGATACATTTTATTTTTTACCAACAATTACCTGGATATTTATAGGTTATAATTTGAAAAAATTTCATAATCCTAAAATTGATATTTTTAAGATTATATTTTTGTATGGATCCTTTATTTCGATTTATTCCATAATTATGTATTTATTGAATTTTTCGTTGGATTTTCAAAGTTTAAGAACAACTTTTGGAATAAAAATTTATGAGGTGGGATTTATTTTACCTATAATGGTATTCTTAGTTTTTGTTTATAAAAATGTTTATTTTGGGAAGAAAATTGATAGATTTTTAATTGTAATAATGTTTTTACAAGTTGCATTATCATTTGGAAGAATATCTATTTTACAACCTATTATAGTTTTTTTGGCATTAATGTTATATGAGTGGTTGTTTGGAAATAAGAAAAAAATAGCGTTTAAATATACTATTCTATCAGTAGTGTTTATCTTGATATTCGGAATAATTGTGTATAATTTATTACCATCAGAGATTTTAAAAATGTTTTCAGATAAAATTGTAAATAGTTTTACTGAAGTTGATAGTTCAATTTCTATTGTAAATACATCTGAGGCAATGAATAATTGGAGAGCATATGAGATTCAAGCGGAAAAATCACAATGGTTGTCATCTAATATTTTAATTAAAATCTTTGGAGATGGATTTGGCTTTGGGACATATTGTCAGTTTATTCCATATAGTTGGGATTGGTTATCTGGTAATAGAATTGCATTATTACATAATGGATATTACACTTGCTTAGAAAAGCTAGGCGTTGTTGGCTTAATTGCATTAATTAGTATGTTTGCTGGAACCATTTTTAATGGAATAAAAAATAAGCGTAAAATTACATCTAATATATTAGTAGCAATTTGTGTTGGTGCTATTGCAAATACTTTTGTTGTAAGGGGACCGATACAGCAAGGAACTTTTTTGGTTTGGGCATTACTTTTAGGTTGGTGTACATTTTAAATTTAAGGATGGTATATAAAATGATTATATCGGTTGCTATGGCTACATATAATGGAGAAAAATATATTTATGAACAATTAGAAAGTATAAATAATCAAACAAGAAAAGTTGATGAAGTTATAATAAGTGATGATGGTTCAGCTGATAATACAATTTTAATTTGTGAAACATATATCAAACAAAATAACTTAAAAAATTGGAAAATAGTTTATAATAACAATGAGAAACATGGCTTTTATTTTAATTTCTGTAATGCTATGAAAAGTTGTAGTGGTGATTATATTGTTTTGTGTGATCAAGATGATATATGGCTTCCTTATAAAATTGAGGAATTAGAAAAAATAATACAAGAAAAACGATGTGATTCATTAGCATCAAATTACTCTAGGTTTAAAGATGACATTGAGTTATGCGACAAACAACTGCATCCGCATATTAAAAAGAATGGAGTAAAACATATTAGTTTAAAAGAATTTTGTCATTTTTATAATTATTTGGGAATGACAATGATTGTTAATAAGAAAATTATTAAACAGTTTTTATCAATGGATTTGCATTCTGATTACTTAACATTATCTCATGATATTATATTGAATTTTTTAGCGATAGCTAATGACCAATTGTTTTTTTATGATAAGGTTTTGACAAAAAGAAGAAGTTATGAAACTAGTACAAGTTATACAAATAATCAGAATGATTATAAAAAATTAAATTATACAAATAGATACGCGTATCAAATGTATAATAAGTATTGTTATGTTAAAATGTTTGAAAAAATAAATAATTGTAAAAAAATAGATAAAGCATATATGAAGAAAATTTCAAACCAATATTATGTAAGAGCAGAATATATTGAGAAAAAAAATCTTTTTAAATGGATGATTAATATTATGCATATAAATTTATATGATGGCATTAGCGATTATGTAAAGGATTTTTTTAGAATGAAAATATGGAGGCGGGGAAATGAAATCAATAAAGCATAATGTTATTGTTAATGGTATTTTATCCGTTGCAAATATTATTTTTCCATTAATAACATTTCCTTATATATCAAGAGTTTTGGGGGTTGAAGCTAATGGAGCACTGAATTTTGCGAACGCAACAGTTAATTATTTTTCTTTATTTGCTACATTAGGATTATCAACATATGGAATAAAAGCTTGTGCAAAAGTTAGAGATGATAGAAGACAATTATCTAAGACAGTTCATGAGCTGCTTTTAATTAATTTAGTTACAACAACATTGGCATCCGTTGCTTTAATTATCGCAATAATTTGTATTCCTAGATATAGAGATTCTTGGATGCTGTTGTTTATATATAGTTGGGGGATGGTATTAAATGTAGCAGGTCTAAATTGGTTGTATTCCGCGGTTGAACAATACGATTATATTACAAAAAGATCAATAGCCTTTAAGTTGCTTGGTGTAATTTTAATGTTTATTTTTGTTCATAAGCCGTCAGATTATATAGCCTATGCTATTATTACTGTAATTGCTAATGTTGGTGGAAATATACTTAATATAATATATTCGAAAAAGTATATTGATTTTAAATGGTTTGGTAATTATGAAATTAAAGAACATTTGAAACCTACTTTGGCGATGTTTGCTACATATTTAGCAGTTAATGTTTATTCTAACTTAGATAGTGTTATGTTAGGATTTATTCAAAATGATTATCAGGTGGGAATATATACGGCTGCAGTTAAGGTTAGAAGTATATTAACAACATTAATCACTTCTATTGGTACGGTGTTATTACCCAGAATGTCATATTATATTTATAATGATGAAATTGACGAGTTTAAAAAGTTATTAAAAAAATCCTATTCAACAATAATAATGATTGCATTTCCTATGATGATTTATTTTATATTGGTTGCAAAACCGTCAATATTGTTTTTATCGGGAAGTCAGTATTTAGATTCAGTTACACCTATGAAAATATTAATGCCAATTATGTTGATTTCAAGTTTGTCGAATATAACAGGAATGCAAATTTTAATTCCAATTGGAAAAGAAAATAGATTTGCTATTTCAGTAACATGTGGTGCAATAGTTGATTTGGTATTAAATATTATTTTAATTCCTAAATATGGCGCAAATGGAGCAGCTGTTGGTACATTGTGTGCGGAAGTTGTTCAGTTTTCAATGCAGGTAATATTTACCTCAAAATATCTAAAAGGGACTTTATCTGGAGTGGACACAATTAAGGTTTTTGTTGCTTCAATTATTTCAGTCGCTGGATATGTTATAGCCAGTTTATTGTATAAGGGAAATGCATTTATAACATTAGTTATTACAGCAGTAATGTATTTTGGAATATATGCATTATGTTTGGTTGTTGTTAAATATGAGATATTTAATGAACTATTAAATATGATTTTAAAACCATTAAAGAATAATAAACAAAGACATTATATTAAATAAAAGTTTAATCGAGAGAGAATGAATATGCCTAATAGTATACAAGAAAATAAAAAAAGAAATAGCGGAATAGACTTCTTAAAAATTATGTTAGCTATTTTAATAATAATGAATCATTCAATTGGACATGGAATAAAAACTATAGATTACAATTTATATACATCAAACCAAATTTTCCTCAATTTGATTTGGGCATTTGCAAATCCGGCAGTAAACATATTTTTCCTAATTAGTGGATATTTCCAAATTAAAAGGAATAAAAAATCTGCAATATATTTTCTGGAAACAATGATTATTATAGGAACGGTTAGTAGTATAGTGTCATTTTTCTTGGGTAATATGACTGTATTTTCAATTGTTAAAGCAATTATTTTACCATGGTCTTCATGGTGGTTTATGACTGTTTATATGATATTATGGATATTATCTCCATTTATTAATGGCTTAATAGATAATATCTCTGATACAGAGCTTAAAGAACTTTGCTATATATTATTGCTAGTAACGTTTTTACAAGGATTTGTATTTAATGGTGCCTTTTGGGGGACTGGGTTTAGTTTTTCACAGGCTATTACTATGTATATATGTGGTAGATATTTAAGCAGAAAAGCAATATCAAATATATATAGAAGTAGCTTTTTTGTAATATTATTTGCTTTGCTTACAATAATAGAATTTATATTATATCAAATTAGTATTGCTTTTTTTCCCGCAATATCGGATAGATTGGCATCATATAGTTGTCCCATTGTTATTTTACAATCAATTAGTTTATTTCTTGCTTTTTTGAAATTAGATTGTTCTAAAATAGAAAAAGTAATGGGATACAAAATGAGCAGAATATTAAAATCTTGTGTTTTAATAGTTTATCTTATCTCAGATTTTTCAGGAATAAAAAAATATATTTTTATTCCACTTGTTAAATTGATAAAGTTATCAAATTTAATTTTTATTCCAATTTTTGTATATGCAATAATGTTATTTATTTTAACTATTCCCCTATGCGTATTATTGAATTTTGTAAGTGAAAAGACATATAATAAGTTCATTAAATTTAATGAGACACAAAGTGACAAGTAGTATTAAACTTTCTAAAATTAAGGTGCCAGGCACTATTAAAATTTTCATGCGGGCAAAGGGTGGAAGAGTGCCATAGTGACATGGTATCAGAAATTCAAAGAGAGCGAGTTCTTCCGGAAACTATTCTTCCTGGCC
>OLGD01003284.1_pt1 | contig 15635 bp, 10 predicted proteins | sample 1605311 | NCBI WGS metagenome assembly OLGD01 (sample SAMEA3888917, study PRJEB22519) | human gut metagenome | biome: human gut; feature: human-associated habitat; material: faeces | place: Denmark | collected 2010 | reverse complement strand
TGAAAAACTGAGTTTAAATCCATATGTGAAAAATGCTCTGAAGCAATACATGGACAAAGGACAAAAAAATGCTCAGCATTTAATTTTGTCAGGTCCTCAGGGTACTGGAAAGCGGACTTGTGCAGATATCCTGGCACACTTTCTCCTGGACATCAGACTCGATAAGCCGCTCCATTCCTGCGCAGATTTTTTCTGTCTGGACTGTGACCAGGCGAGCATCAAATTGTCTGATACAGAGGACTTGATTTTATTTCTTATTCCAGTACTGTGCGCCGCGTTGTTTTGATTGATAACGCGAATCAGATGACGCCAAACGTGGCCAACAGCCTGCTAAAAGAGTTGGAAGACGGGCAATGTGTATTCATTTTTATAGCACACAAGCCTTTGATCCGCACGGTATGCAGCCGGTGCTTTGAAATCTGTTTTCTTCCAGTAAATGAAGATGATATGGCACAGTTTTTTATGGAACAGGGGGATTTTGTATCATTAGAGATGGTTACAGCCTCTAATGGCTGTCCCGGACTATTCCGACAGCTAAATGCTGATGGCGCTTTCATATCTATGACCGCCAGAATGATAAAAGCACTGAATCAACAAAATTATGCAGATCTTCTATCAACCTTCGGCCTCCTGAAAGAAAAGGATGAATATGCTTTGGAGGCATTTTCACCGGCCGCCCGTCTGGCAATCTTGAGGCTTTTGGAAGCCATCTATGCAGATCAATACCTGCATAAACTTGTTGGAAACGTATTACTCCCGTATATGACGGAACTGCCTGTTTCCGCTACCCAGGCTTATCAGATTTCTAAACAGGCACGCAATATCCTGGCAAAAAAGCTACTTTACACAAAACATGATTTTCTGGAACTCCTGTTCCAGATGATGAAAGAGGGGGAATTATGACTCTTTATACCAAGATACGCCCAAAAACCTTCGATGAAGTAAAGGGGCAGGAATTTATTGTAAATAATCTGAGAATGCAGTCAATTCGCGACAAATTCTTTCAGGTAATTGTCCTGGCCGGGCAGTACGGGGCCGGGAAGACAACACTTGCCAGGATCGTGGCCGCGGCAGCAAACTGTAAAAACAAAGATAAAAATGGAAACCCTTGCGGTACCTGTGATGGCTGTAGATCTGTAGCTAATGGATCGGTTGATTTTCTGGAAATCGACGGTGCCAGTAACACCGGAGTTGATCATGTAAGGGACCTGACTGACTGGCTGCACGAACGCCCACTCGGAAAACGGAAAATCGTTATCATCGATGAGGTACACATGCTATCGACCGCCGCATTCAATGCATTTCTAAAGACATTGGAAGAACCGCCTCATCATGCACTATTTATATTGGCAACTACCGAGAAACACAAAATTCTGCCGACGATACTGTCTCGATGTCAAATTTACGATTTTCAAAGAATCACGACAGCCGATACCGTAGAACACCTGCAATATGTAGCTTCTCAAGAGGGGGTTGCCGCCGAACCGGAAGCGTTGAGCGTCATTGCCCAAAAAGCTGATGGAGGAATGCGGGACGCATTATCTATATTCGACCAAGTTGTTAGTTTTTCTAACGGAAACATTACTTATCAATCGGTGATAGAGAACCTGAATGTCCTCGATTATGAATACTATTTCAGCTTGACCGATACATTTTTACGGAATGCAGTTCCCGAAGCACTAATTCTTTTTGACAAAATACTGAAAAAAGGATTCGAGGCTCAATATTTTATAAGCGGATTAAGTAATCATTTCAGAGATCTGTTAGTCTGCAAAGATCCTATAACCCTACCTCTACTCGAAGTAGGTCCGGCAACAGCACAACGCTATGCCGAACAAGCGAAGCAATGCAGCAACGAATTTTTGTATAAAGCCATCGAGTTGAGTAACCGATGCGATTTGAACTACCGGAACAGTAATAATAAAAAATTATTGGTAGAATTGACACTGATACAGCTCTGCCAATTAACTGCGGCACAAAATTCACAGTCCGAACGACAGCCAACGTTGCAAAAGGTTTCTCCTGCGGCACAGACTGTCCCCCAAAGAAGTTCTTCACCGATCCAGAATGCTCCGACAGAACAAAAGAGGACCGTTACGACAAATGCTACTGTCGCATCATCAGCCCAAACAAGCACCGGTACTCGGGCAACAGAAACAATACAGACCGATAAAACGGTGGTAAATAAAGCTCAATTAAACGAGTTACCGAATAATCAACATCCTGCACAAAAGCCGAAACCCCGAACGATTCCGATCCCTTCTATATCGATAAAAAAACCGATTATCGAAACAAAAGAACAGGTTCAGGAGACAAGGAAAGATGTGGACATGAATAATTCTTTCTCTGAAGAGGATCTGCAAAAAGCGTGGATTAAATTTACCAACACGATTCCTACCGAAACCGTTCTGGTGAATACGATGCGCACTTGTCCGCCTAAAATGCTGAATGCAACAGACTTCGAAGTTGTAGTCGATAACAAAGAACAGTTAGACCGGCTGAACGAAAGAGGAACGGACTTAATGCAATTCTTGAAAAAAGAATTAAAAAACACCCGTATCTCCATGCGTCCAAGAGAAAGCGAGAAACAAGAAAAGCACAAGGCATTCAGCCAACGGGAACGATTCGACCTTATGGTTCAGAAAAATCCCAACATTATGCATTTAAAAGACAAATTCGGCTTAGAACTGGCATGACGATATCCCCAATAGGCTTTGACTAAGAGTGTATTTTTATTCTGTTGGAGTCATATACTGATAAGCGCCTACGTCCGGATTTACCCCTTCAGGGCGAGGATTGCCTAAAAGATCCGTACGTGTATTCTCATCGACAAATTCAGGATTTCCTGCTCTGTAAGCTGCCGAAGACTCTGAAGCCAATCTGAAATCATACTGATAGTTATCTCCCGTGGCCACAAACATAGGATCTCCATTCCATATACACTGAATGAAATTCTCATCGTCCGAACCATTCACCCTGAAAAGGCAAGTTTTAAAATAAATCTGGGTATTCAACAATTCTAAAGGCTGCATCAACGTGTTGTTACCGATAATAATACAATTTTCAAATGATGCTTTCAACGGCAAATTTTCTTCTGTCTGAGTATATCTGTCAAAAACCAGTAAAGGGGATTTTATGACATCCATCAATTGAAAATAATTGGCAAATGTACAATGAACAAATTTTGCTTCTCCTCCCGACAAACTCATTAAAGCACCGCTGGCATTAGAAAATTGACAATTCCAGGCCTCAATCCTGCTTTCCGTCGAAGAAACCAGATTATTGCTGGAGTTATGAATCACCGAATTGCTGAATATGATTTTAGTTCTCGAAACATCAGACGAATCGATAACGATTCCGGTAGAAGTGCCCCTCATGGCAACATGGTCGAAACGGTTATCGTAACTATCCGTATGGATACGAATTCCTCCCCACTGTCCAGGCAAATAGTCATACGGCAAATCAGCGAACATACGGTCGAGACGATCTCCTCGAAAAGTTACAGGACGCGAAGCCGTGCCGCGAGCGTCTATCTTTCCCTTGACCTCAAGCGTCGCCTTACTATGAAAATAAAGCGTAGTGCCTTCGGACAATGCCAAAGACGATGATGCCGGAATCACAAGACTGTCATAAACCAAATAAGGTTTTTCTCCGGTAAATACATTCTCTCCGTCCGGCAATACTTCACCCCGTAAAACATTGACATCTTGTCCGTATGCCTCTAATTTGACATCCTGACGAATTCCATTCGTAACAAATACGATAGAATCTTTTATCAATAGAGGAGAGTTTTGGTTTGTCGGATCGACATTTGCTTCCACAAAAACATATAAACTATCTTTACCCCTTATTTCCAAATCTCGTATTACCGGACCTTTAGAACCATCCACATTAATAAAGAATCCGGAATTAGCGGCATCTGCCAACGTAACGGACTCTATTTTCAACGATTTTTTCGCATGGTTATAAACTTTAAAAGATAGTGTAGCCGTACCGCGCTGCGTAAAAATCGTATCAAACTTTACAATGTTTGTAGAAAAAGTCAAACGATCGTTAGGATCATTCGAAAAACTCTCGTCGAAACATCCTGATAAAACAAATGAAAAAATGAACAGGACAAAAACTATATGGAAAATATTTTTCTTCATTGTTGTATATTAACGGAAAAATCCGGTTGTTATTGCAAAATATCAGATTAAGAGAAACAATATTCCGGAAACAAAGGTAATCAAATCGACAAAAACAACCTTATTTTCAGATAAAATGAGAAAGTTAATGTACATTTGTAAAAAGAATTTATACGATTTGCGCAATGAAGTATTATCTGATAGCCGGTGAAGCTTCTGGAGATTTACACGCCTCCAAACTTATGAATGCCCTTAAAAAAGAAGATCCGCAAGCTCAATTCCGTTTTTTCGGAGGCGACCTGATGCAGGCAGAAGGCGGAGCACTGGTCAAACATTATAGTGAAATGGCCTATATGGGATTTATTCCCGTATTGCTGAATATCGACAAAGTACTGCACAATATTCGTTTATGTAAGTCAGATATAGAAGAATTTCATCCTGATGTACTGATACTTGTCGATTATCCCGGATTTAACCTGAGAATGGCAAAATTTGCTAAAACCCGGCTTAATATTCCGGTACATTATTACATTTCGCCTAAAATATGGGCATGGAAAGAGTATCGTATCAAGGACATTAAACGGTATGTAGATAAAATGTACTCGATACTTCCGTTCGAAATTCCGTTTTATCAAAAACATCATTATCAGATCGACTATGTAGGAAACCCCACTGTCGATGAAATGGCGATGAGACCGTTTGCCGATGAAAAGTTCGACTCTTTCATTTCCGAAAATAATCTTGAAAACAAACCTATCATTGCTCTATTAGCCGGTAGCCGGAAAGCTGAAATCACAGCAAATTTGCCGACTATGATCGATGCGGCCTCCTCATTTACAGATTATCAATTAGTCATTGCCGGAGCTCCGGGCATATCTCCCGATTTTTATCATACATTTATTTCAGGCAAACGGGTTTCCATCGTCTTTGAAAAAACATACAGATTACTCCAACAATCCTCGGCAGCATTGGTAACTTCAGGAACAGCAACCCTCGAAACCGCTATACTGAAAGTTCCTCAAGTCGTATGTTACAAAATGGGAGGAGGGAAAATCGCATATAATCTTTTTAAGCATATACTGAAAGTAAAATTCGTGTCGTTAGTAAATCTGATTGCCGATCGGGAAATCGTAAAAGAACTGCTGGTACATTTGTTCACTACGGAAAATGTAAAAAACGAACTGGACAAAATATTAAACGATCCGGACAAACGGGAACAGATGTTACAAGGATATGCCGAAGTAGCCGAACGATTAGGAAATCCGGGAGCTCCTCAAAATGCAGCAAAAAAAATTGTCGCAACCATAAAAAGTTTATAAAAGGCTTTCAATTTACCGCTTTAAAGTGTATTTCGAATAAAATTTTCAAACCGAAAGATCACTGAGCGCTGTCTTCAAAGCAGCAAATGAAGACAGCGACAGTTCCTCTCCTCCTTTATACATCAGCCTGATCTTCTCAGGAGATACGAAAAGAAGGGAAATATCTGCATCGGGAGCTCCCGCAGGCAAACATTCATATCCCGCTCTCATCAGACAATTCCGAACCCAAAAAGCCATATCATCCGGAACTGAAATTGCAGCTCTCTTGTTTAACACGTATTGTGGGAAAAAACTTCCGGTAGAGACATCAAAATTTACGGACGAATGAGAAAAAAGGTCACCGACTGCTCCGGATAGAACCATATCTTCCGTAACACCGCATTGCAATCCGTTCTGACGGGACAAAAGCCACAAGCGATCGCTCAACAATAATGCCTGTTCCATATCATGTGTTGAGAAGAGAATTGTCTTTTTTTCGGCAGTAGCAAGTTCACGCAATAAAGATATGATCTCTATACGACTCGGAACATCCAAAAAAGCCGTAGGCTCATCTAACAGTACGATAGGACACTCTTGAGCCAAAGCCTTAGCAATCATCACCTTTTGTCGTTCACCGTCAGAAAGTTCCGAAAAATAATCCGATGCCTTATGTTTAATGCCTACCCGATCGAGAGAATACTCCACGATTTTTTCATCCGAGCGGTTTAGCCGTCCGAAAAAACCGGTATAAGGATAACGTCCCAAAGCTACCAGTTCCCTGACTCGGAGTCCTCCCGCCAAAGAACGATCAGTCAACACCAGACCTATTCTTCGGGAAATTTCAGTTGCCGAATAATCATATAATGATCTTCCCTCTAAAAATAATGTCCCTGACAATGCCGGTTGCGAAGCACCTAATGTTCGCAACAGTGTCGATTTCCCGGCCCCGTTAGTTCCCAACAGGCAAGTAAGTTCTCCCCGATAAAGAGAAAATGTCAAACTGTCATACAGTTCCTGACGTGCCTTACTCCCGTCTCGATAACCAATCGATAAATTTTCTGCTTCAATAACCGGTACTCTGCTCATCAATTGAAATATTGTATTTTCTTCTGGTTTACAATCACATAAATAATTACAGGTGCCCCCAAAACCGGAGTTATTGCATTCAAAGGAATAATCCCCGCTTCTCCCGGAAGCACACACAACAAATTGCAAATCAATGCAATTACAGCACCGATAAGAATCGTTACCGGTAACAAGATTTTATGATTGGAAGATCCCAAAACAAGTCTGGCAATATGGGGTACAGCCAACCCTATAAAGGAGACCGGGCCGCAAAATGCCGTAACCACAGCAGTCAACAATCCGGTCGTTAATAACAATACAATCCTGACACGACGGACATTCACCCCAAGATTTTCGGCATATCTTTCTCCTAACAAAAGAGCATTTAAAGGCTTTATCAGCAATAACGAAAGAACAAGACCCACCGTAACGGCAATACAGAAAAACGGTAATCTCTCCACCGATATTCCTGAAAAATCTCCCATCCCCCACAATGTATAAGAAAAAACATTTTCAGCCGTAGCAAAAAAATTCAACAGAGATATTGCCGAAGAAGTTATGTATCCCACCATAATCCCGACAATAAGCAACATTACGTTACTGCGTACGATCGTCGAAAAAAGAATAATAATACCCAATATTAATACAGCTCCGATAAAAGCACCTGCCAAAACCGCCATCGTACCGGAAAGAGCGAATGACCCCAAAGAGCCTAACGAACCACCTAAAAACAACATCACCAAGGCTACTCCCAAACTCGCTCCGGAGTTAATTCCTAAAATCGACGGTCCGGCCAACGGATTATTGAATGCAGTCTGCAACATCAAACCTGAAACTGCCAAAGCCGCTCCGGCAAAAAATGCCGTAACCGCCTGAGGAAAACGAGACTGCAATACGATATAAGACCAACTGCTTTTCTCCACCTCATTTCCCAAACAAATATCCCAAACCGCACTCGCCGGAATAGAGACAGATCCCCAAAACAAATTTCCGATAAACAGGCACAAAGCCAAAAACAATAATCCTCCGATATAAAAATAAGGCTTCATCACTTCAACAAGTTAAAATAACGAAGTGTATCACCGGGTAACAAATCCGGATGAAATATCAAAATAAAATCTCTCAACAAATAATCAGGATGTAAGGGAACTTCTTCATAAAAAGGCACTTTCGCACTATTACTACCCCACACATTCTTATCTTTAAACGCTTTGAAATTAGCATTAGCGGCATAATCTTTTTTCAAATCATCTAATGTCATATCCCGATCCCGATTATATTTTACCAGCCAAAAATCAGCCTGCTGAGCTTTGTCGAAGACAGCTTCGAAAGAGAGAGACAAAGATCCCGTTTGCGGAACATCCTTCCAAAAATAATCTGCCCCTGCATCGGCAAAAAAACGTGCCATATAGCTATTTCCTCCGGGCACATACCAAACAGGACCGGTTTTCATCTCCGAAACAACGGTAGGGCGCTTAGAGACGTTCTCAACTTTCTCTTTTAAAGTAAGATATGACCTTTCCGTCTTTTCAAATATCGAATCAGAAAGCGATTCTTTTCCGAAAAACAACCCCAAAAAACGAATCCATTCGGCACGTCCCAAAGGCGTAGTTTCCATATAATCAACACCCTCTATAATGGGAATACCCAGTTTTTCGACTTTTCCGTAACCCATATTCTGAAAAGGAGAAGAGATTATCGCTTCAGGATTCAGATCTATAATTTTTTCTATATCCGGAGCATACGATTCTCCTAAATCTATAATTTTCCCTTCTGAGACGCCTTTCTTTATTTCCGGGATAATTATATAACGAGATTCGCAAACTCCCGCAATATCGGAAAGATTTCCCAATTGCGCCAACATACTGCAATGCACCGATGAATACACGGCCACACGAGACAAAGGTGTACGTACGACTGTTCCTTCAGGCAAAGATGCCGGTAAAGAAGAAGCTTTCGGTATCAATATATATTTTTGAAGCAAACGAGTCGTATCCCAAGGATCTCGCACCTGCACTTCCGTATAATCGGGAAAACGGTTCACACGGAACATCTCTGCATAATTCACCCGATAAGAAGCCGTATCAACCTCATTACCGGAAGAGGTATTCCCTTTTTTATTACAGGAAATTAATAAAGAAATTAAAATTAAACCTCCGAATATTTTATTTCTCATTTTTATATTTTTGATCTCCAAACTTAATGAAAATCTGTGGAATAATCTAAAAACATACACGAAATATATTGTATTTGTCTTTTTATATTTACCTTTGCAACCAAAGGATAACTATGGCAAAAGGAGGAAAACATATTGTATTAGCATGGCTTTTGATCGCATCACTAATGCCTGTACACATTGTGAAGGCTCTTCATTTCCACAATGTAACAGAAGATATTTCCTCCCATTCGAATATTCCACACAGCCATGACCCGGATAATTGCTGTATTTGCCAATTTTTCTTGTCTCCTTTCATCGAATCCGAACGAATACAAACAGACTTTATTCTTCCGTTTATTTCCTTTGAATGGATTTCACCTGAAACTAAAGTCCGTAATTCCTATATATGTTCTCTATCTATCAGAGCTCCTCCTGTATATTCTGTTTTCAGTTGATATAATTATTAAAGCATTAATCACCAAAGCTTATTTAACAGCCTGTATAAATTTTATTCGGGTCAGGTTTAGATGTTTCTTTCAAAGATGTTTTTCTGTCTTTACGAAGTTGATAGCGAGTTATCTGACAAGTGAAAACGGGAAAAAGACCGAAAGAAAACACAAAAATGACCTGATATAATATTTTTTTGTTGGAAAATTTAGACCAGCTCTTAGAGTGACTGTTAAACAAGCCTTAAAAACAGAATAAAAAAATGAAAGCAATAAAAATAACATGTTTGTTGCTCTGGAGTATTTTATGCATACGCGCAGAGGAACAGGATAGTTGTGTACACCTAAAAGAAATCACTGTTACAGGACTCACAGGCAGTACACACATCAAACAAATACCGTCTCCGATATCTATTATAAATTCCGAATTTTTAAAGACACACCAATACACCAACATCATCGATATTATTGCCAAACAGCCCGGTATATCTCAAATAACGACAGGTAGCGGAATATCTAAACCGGTTATTAGAGGATTAGGTTATAACAGAGTACTGGTCGTAAATGACGGTATCCGTCAAGAAGGTCAACAGTGGGGAGATGAACACGGAGTCGAAATCGATGCGCAAAACATACATTCCGTAGAAATACTGAAAGGTCCGGCTTCTCTAATATACGGTTCGGACGCTATGGCTGGAGTATTGATTTTCCATGATAAACCGATTTTATCTCCGGGAGAAATGAAAGCCAATGTCTTTAGCGAGTATCAAACGAATAATGGACTGTTTAACTATTCCGTAAATTTTGAAGGAAACAAGAAAGGATTTGTATATAATTGGAGATACTCGGACAAGATGGCGCACGATTACAAAAACCGGTATGACGGTTATGTTCCGAATTCCCGTTTTCGTGAACGGGTTCTTTCCGGGATGTCAGGATTAAATAAGGATTGGGGATATTCCAGACTGAAATTAAGCTATTATCATCTCACGCCGGGAATAATAGAGGGTGAACGTAATAACGAAACCGGAGAATTGGAAAGCTCGAGCGGAGGCAAACATTACGGCAAGCAACTTCCGTTCCAACAAGTACGTCACTATAAAGCCGTATTAGATAATTCCTTTTTTTTAAAATCCGGAACTTTAAAAATTATCGCTGCTTATCAGCAAAATCGCAGGCAAGAATATGAAGAGAGTAAAAATGAATGTGGTCTCGATTTTATGTTGCATACTATAAATTACGATGTACGTTATATTTTGCCTGAATACAATGGATGGAAAACAAATGCAGGTATTAACGGCATGTATCAAAAGTCTCTGAACAAAGGCGAAGAATTTCTTATTCCGGCATACGATCTGTTTGATTTAGGGACATTCATAACTGTTAGCAAATCAATGTTCCAACGTCTTCATTTAACCGGAGGACTCCGTTTCGATATCCGACACTTGCATAGTCATTCTCTTATGGATGGAGAAAAAGAACGTTTCATTGCTTTTTTCCGTACATTCAACGGTTTAACAGGAAGCATCGGAGGCATTTATAATGTCTCGGAAAAGTTAGACATAAGATTTAACGCATCACGAGGTTATCGTGCGCCGAATCTGAGCGAACTGGGCAGTAATGGGGAACATGAAGGCACTTTGCGCTATGAAATCGGGAACAAACGACTTAAGCCCGAATATAGTTGGCAATTCGATGCCGGAATAGACTACTCGTTCGAACGCATGTCTTTTCAACTTTCATTATTTGCCAACCGCATAGATAATTACATTTTTATACAGAAATTGGGAAATATACAAATCGAAGATGTTCCCGCTTATCGATATACTGCGGGCAACGCACGCATAATGGGAGGTGAGGCTCGCATCATCATACATCCAGTCCGCCATCTACATTTCGAGAATTCTTTTTCCTATATAAATAGCGTACAATTACATTCGCCCGAAGAAAGCAGATTCCTCCCATTTACTCCTGCACCACGCTGGCTTTCGACCCTGCACTATGATATCAATATAAACAGCAAACTATTGGATAATACATATATAGAGGTCGAAATGGATTATAATTTCAAACAAAACCATGTATATAGAGTAAACAACTCAGAAACACCGACACCGTCATATACCTTATTCAATATGTCGGCCGGTACAAACATAACATATCGTAAGAAAAACCTTTTCTCATTTTATATTATGGTAAATAACATATTCAACAAAGCTTATCAAAATCATCTAAGTAGATTGAAATATGCCGACACAAATATCATAACAGGCAGAAAAGGGGTTTTCAATATGGGAAGAAATATCGGATTCAAAATACTTGTTCCGATCAATCTATAAAAAAGATTCTGACCTCATTATGCCGGCAATGAAGACTTCATTGTCGGCATAATTATAAGTATCCGCATAAACTTCTAAGAGGCTGTCCAGATTTTCCGATGAAATAAAAAACTTTTACTATAACCGCTTTCTATCATTTCGGAACATACCCTTTATACTTTCCTGTTTCTTCATTATCAATAATAGACTGCGCTGTTTGCAGTACAGAAAAAGCATAATTTCTCAACTTATTCCGAATCGTGTCGTTTGTTACGGCACTCCCCTCCTCTCCGTCCTGAACCTTAAACAACCATTCCTGTTCGTCTCCGGGACGATATATATAAAAATAATCTCTATCCATACAGCCGACAGCATCATCCGAAGTGAAAAGAATACAAGAACGGTTTTGACGGAACAAGTCGATCCCGAACATATTATTTATATACGAGATACCCAACATTCCCAAAATTGTAGGACCGACATCTATTTGTCCGCCCAATACTTCCGACTTGCGGGGAGACTGTCCCGGTTCATATATAATCAACGGTATATGATGATAAGTCAGCGGCATATCGGATTTCGGACTTCCTACTAATTTCCCGTGATCGGCAAGAAACACAAAAATCGTATTTTCATACCAAGGCTGGCGAGATGCCTCATCCATAAATTTACGCAAAGACCAGTCGGCATATTCGACAATTTGTTCTTCTGTCTCTTTACTATGCGGCTTAAAATACGGAGGAATTATATAAGGAGGATGATTACTGATACTCAATAACGTAGCAAAAAACGGTTGTACAGAGGCTGATCGTTCGGTCAAAACAGGAATTGCATATTCATATAAAAAATCATCCTGAACCCCAAAACTGTTGACGACCTTTTCTGACGGATAATTTTCTTGCGCATAAATTTCGTCATATCCGTTCGATCGCAAAAAACCGTTCATATTATCATATTGCGACTCATGGGTCATAAAAAAAAGCGTACGGTATCCATTTTCTTGCAAAATACGAGGCAATCCCGTGTAAAAAGGAATAACAGCGCCTTTCATCAAATTCTTTTTCATCATTGCCGGATAACCGTATAAAGTAGCATATAATCCGTGATTCGTATGCGTCCCGGCAGAATAAAAACGGTCAAAACAAGTCGCCTGTCCGGCAAGACTATCCAAAAATGGAGTCAATCCTCGTTTATCGCCATAACGCTCCATGAACTTTCCGGACATAGACTCCATCAATACCAGTACGACATTCTTTCGGACAAATGACGTATCGGCATTTATTGTCCGGGCAATAGGCGATATATCCGGAAATGACTCTTCGATAGCAAGAAATTCCCGGACATTCTCAATCGCTTCTTTTTCATTCATAAACCTCAGGCTCTTATTCTCTTTTTTTGTCGATTCTAAAGTACTACGCAACAGATTAAAAGTCGGATTTATCCCTAACTGGTTCAAAAAAGTATTATTGCAATAATATGCCGCACTCACACGAATAGGATTATACCCCATGCGTCCTCGTATGCCGAACATACAAGCCCATAAAGTCAAAGCCGTTAAAACGACGATTCCTCCGACAGATTTCCATGATCTGAAACGATTCTTCTCAAAAGAAGCGACCGTCAGTTTACGCATCCGACGTAAAAAAACAGAAAATATGGTGACTGCCACTACAAAGAAAAAGATCGGCCAACGGTATGCCGGTTCACCGAACATCATTTTCAAAGTAGTCTCTCCGTATCCCATCCAATTAAATATGGATGCGTTGAGATGCTTAAAGAAATATTCGAAATAGGGTATGTCCGATGCACTGATAGCAAAAGTGATTCCGTACATAATACCCATAAATATAGTTAAGCCTCTATACAACCGAGCGCCATAATAACCGAACCATGCAGAAATGGAGGCTACAGCCAACGGCAAAAGCAAAATATAACAAGCAACGACATTATCGAACCACAATCCTCTTAAAAAAGCTTCGGACTGCAACAGATATTCCCCGCTCTCATCTCCGAGATTAGCTGTTCCCCTAAAAAACAAGATCAGCCGGAAAAGAGATAACAACAATAACCCTGCAATATGTATTGAAAACAGAAATCGAAGAGAATAAAGATAATTCTTCATAATACGTGATAATTTTGACAATTTGCTAACGAATTGCAAATGTATCTTTTTTCTATGAAATAGCAGTAATCTTCGTTAAGAGCCTATTTAAATTTTCCAATATAAAATTATATACCTGAACTTTTTGGCTCTCTTTTCAATCTGTTTCTCCGTTCCTGCACGTCATATAGCCCATAGTCCTTATCAAAAACAGAAAACCTCTCTAAAAAAATGTAGGTGAAAATTCAAACAGGCTCTGAAAGGATAGCATAAGTAACAATATTTACTCTTATTCAGCTAATTTGTGCACCTTAGTTTTATAAATAGTATATAATATTGCACTCATAAAATTAGCTCTTAAATCCATAACATTATGACACATAAAATTATTTTGTCGATTTGCTTATCACTTTGCTTAAGTTTATCTATACAAGCTCAAACTCCCGCTTTCCCCGGTGCTGAAGGATATGCCCGTTATACAACTACCGGAGGCAGAGGCGGGGCTGTCTATCATGTAACTTCTCTGGCCGACACGAAAGAGCCGGGAACACTGCGTCATGCCATCGGAAAAACAGGTCCTCGTACAATTGTTTTCGACGTATCCGGAACGATAGAACTCAACGAACCTCTCAGTATCAATAAAGGGGATATTACCATCGCCGGACAGACAGCTCCGGGAGACGGTATCTGCCTGAAAAATCATTCTCTTGCAATAAAGGCCGACAATGTCATCATCCGCTTTATCCGATGCAGATTAGGCGATCAGGAAAAAGACGAGAATGATGCATTGTGGGGACGAAATCATAAAAATATTATCATAGACCATTGCAGTATGAGCTGGAGTACCGATGAGTGTTCTTCTTTTTATAACAACGAAAATTTCACTCTGCAATGGTGCATCCTAAGCGAAAGTCTGAGAACATCGATCCACGCTAAAGGAAATCACGGATACGGAGCAATATGGGGAGGCCAAAAAGCAAGTTTTCATCACAACCTTTTAGCCTGTCACGATAGTCGCAACCCCCGTTTTTGCGGAAGTCGTTATACGAACCGTCCCGATCTGGAACTTGTAGATCTCAGAAATAATGTCATTTATAACTGGGGATCGAACAGCGGTTATGCTGCAGAAGGCGGGAATTACAACATCGTAAACAACTATTATAAACCAGGACCGGCAACATTGAAAAACAGAAAACGTATTTTTTCTCCGGGGGTAGATGATGGAAAAAACAATCAACCTGCTGGCGTTACGGGAAAATTTTATGTTGACGGAAACTATATGGACGGAGCTCCCGATGTAACCAAGAATAATTGGAAAGGAATAGAACCGAAACCTAAAACTATGGACAAAGATATTTTCAAATCAGACACTGAATTTCCATTCGAAAATACGACAACCCATGATGCCCAGAAAGCTTTCCTCGCTGTTTTACGTTATGCCGGAGCATCTTATGCCAGGGATATTATAGATACACGCGTAACTAACGAGACTATGACCGGGACATTCAAATACAAAGGATCAAAAGGCAGTACAGGAGGAATTATCGACAGCCAGAACGATGTAGGAGGTTATATCACTTATCAATCGGCTCCAGCGCCTAAAGACAGTGATGGTGACGGTATCCCTGATGAATGGGAAATAGCTCACAATCTGAATCCGAATGACAAAACAGACGGGGCTAAAACCCATTCGAGCGGTTACACTTACCTGGAAATTTATTTAAACAGTTTGGTCGAAGAAATCGTGAAAGCCGGCAACAAAAACGCTATCATCTCTGTAAAAGAGATTTATCCGGTAATAAAATAACGTTTTTCATGATTATCCACCTAATAGCACAAAAAATACACGTTTATACTAAAATAAAGGAGTTGTTTTGCAATATAAATATATAACACCTTTTTAATAAATAACATGATGAACAAGTTTTTCAAACCGATACTATTCGGTACTATTATTTTTTCGGTGCATATAATTTCTGCAGTTTATCAACGACTTCGCTTTGCTTGGATGGGAACAGGTGAGCATAAATATTTAGGGTAGTTGTTACGCTTTCGTGTCCCAAACGCTCCGAGATCAACAGAGCAGAAAAACCAAGCTCAATCAACAGCGAAGCGTGAGAGT
>OLGD01003282.1_pt1 | contig 15652 bp, 15 predicted proteins | sample 1605311 | NCBI WGS metagenome assembly OLGD01 (sample SAMEA3888917, study PRJEB22519) | human gut metagenome | biome: human gut; feature: human-associated habitat; material: faeces | place: Denmark | collected 2010 | reverse complement strand
GAGGCTTAGTAATAGCTCTCACCGTCCCCGGCGGCAAGATTCCAGGCCTTGCCGACATCGTTGAGCCAGGCTCCTGTGGCGGCAGTGGCGTTGAAGAGCATGAGCCGCTCTACGCGCCCCGGGTGCTCTATGGCATACTCGAGGCCTATCTCGCTGCCGTAGGAGATGCCTGCTATGCAGACCTTGTCGAGTCTCAAATGGTCCAGCAGCGCGTGCACCAGCCGTATCTGTACGGAGTGGTCATAGGGCTCTGTCATCTTTGCACTGCGGCCCTGGTCGAGCATATCAAGTAGAATGAGCTGATTCTGAGCAGAAAGCGGCTCCACGAATTCGGCCCAGCTGCGGCAGGACATCATTATGCCGTTGAGCAGCAGCAGCGGGCGGCCCTCGCCGTGCAGCTCGTAATATATCTGCTTTCCTTCAAATATGAATTCCGCCATCAGCGTTTACCTATGATGCCGCAGGCGAGCGCCTGGTCCCAGAGCTCGTCCCTGAACTTGGGATGGGCGATGTTTATGAGCGCCTCCACCCTCTGCCGGATGTTGGTGCCGCGCAGGTCGGCCGCGCCGTACTCGGTGATGACGATGTCCACGTCGTTCCTCGAGAGGCTGACCGCAGCGCCGCGCTGGAGCTGGGCGACGATCTTGGAGACCTCATGTCTCTCGCCGGTGGCCTTGTCCTTCACCATGGCGGTGGAGTAGAGCGCGATGATGGAGCGTCCGCCCTTGGACATCTGCGCGCCGACCGCCGTGTCGGACTGGCCGCCGGTGCCGGAAAACTGCCGCGAGCCTATGGACTCCGAGGCGCACTGGCCGGTGAGGTCCACCTCGAGGCTGGTGTTGATGGAGATCTGGTTGTCGTTCTGCGCGATGACGTAGGGGTCGTTCACCCAGGCGCCGTCGTAGAGCGCCACGCCCTGGTTGTGGTCCACGAAGTCGTAGAGCTCCTGCGTGCCGAGTATCATGGTCGCCACCATCTGACCGCGGTTTATCTGCTTGCGCTTGTTGGTGATGACGCCCATCTTGACGAGCTCGGCCATGCCGCTGGTTATGAGCTCCGTGTGCACGCCGAGGTCGTTCTTCTCCTTGAGGAACTCAGCGACGGCGTTGGGTATGCCGCCTATGCCGAGCTGTATGCAGGCCCCATCCGGAACGTAACCGGCGATGAGGCGCCCTATGCTCATGTCCTTCTCGTTGGAGGGGATGTCGGGGACGACGGGCACGGGATAATTCTCGCTCAGATATTCGGCAACTGCCGCGCCAAGACCGCCGAGGACGTTGGCCTCTTCGGTGGTGACGATCGCGCCGGTCTCCTTCGCAGCCTTCAGAACCAGCTCGGTGTCGAGCGGCTTGATGGTGTGCATGTCGATCACGCGGGCGGAGATGCCTTCGGCAGCCAGCTTTTCTGCGGCGGCCAGCGCCATCTGCACGTTCATGCCGACGGCGATGATGGTCACGTCGGTGCCGTCGCGCAGCGTCGCGCCCTTGCCGAGCTCAAATTTGTAGCCGGGGATGGAATCCGTCACAGTCTCGACCGCCAGACGGCCCAGACGCATGTAGGCCGGGCCCTCGTAGCCCACGAGCGCCTCAACGGCCAGCCGCATCTCATTGCCGTCGCACGGGCACAGGACCAGCATGCCGGGGATCGCGCGCATGATGGCGAAATCCTCGATGCACTGGTGGGTCGCGCCGTCTTCGCCGACGGACAGACCGCCGTGGCTGCCGACGACCTTGACGTTCAGGTGCGGGTAGGCGACGGAGTTGCGGACCTGCTCCCACGCGCGGCCGGCGGCGAACATGGCGAACGTGTTGACGAACGGCTTGAAGCCGCACAGGCTCATACCGGCGGCAACGCCGACCATATCGGCCTCGGCGATGCCCATATCAAAGAAACGCTCCGGGCAGGCGGCCTTGAAGAACTTCGTCATGGTCGCGCCGGCGAGGTCTGCGTCGAAGCAGACAAGATCGGGATATTTGTCGGCCAGGGCGGCGAGCGCCTTGCCGTAAGCCTCACGGGTTGCGATTTTTTCAGCCATTGTTTAACCCTCCAGTTCCTTGATCTGCGCTTCGAGCTCTGCCTTGGCCTGGGCCCACTGCTCATCGTTGGGCGCCTTGCCGTGCCAGCCGGCGTTGTTTTCCATGAAGCTCACGCCCTTGCCCTTGATGGTCTTGGCGAGGATCATGGTGGGCTGACCCTTGGTCTGCTCGGCTTCCTTGTAAGCGGCTTCGATCTGGTCAAAGTCGTGGCCGTCGATCTTGATGACGTGCCAGCCGAAGGACTCGAACTTCTTGTCCAGCGGCTCGGTGGGCATGACGTCCTTCGTCTCACCGTCGATCTGCAGACCGTTGACGTCGACGCAGGCGCAGAGGTTATCGAGATGATATTTGTTGGCAGCCATCATGGCTTCCCAGACCTGACCCTCGGCAACTTCGCCGTCGCCCAGGATCGAATAGACGCGGTAGTTCTTGCCCGCGACCTTGCCGGCCAGCGCCATGCCGACGGCAACGGAGATGCCCTGGCCCAGAGAGCCGGTGGACATATCGACGCCGGGGACGTATTTCATTTCCACATGGCCGGACATATGGCCGTCGATGCGGCGGAACATCTTGAGATCCTCGACCGGGAAGAAGCCGCGCAGCGCCAGCGTCGGGTAAACGGCGGGCGAGCAGTGGCCCTTGGACATGACGAAGCGGTCACGCTCCGGGTCATGCGGGTTCTTGGGATCGACGTGCATCTCGGCAAAGTACAGATACGTCAGCACGTCCATGCAGCTCATCGAGCCGCCCGGATGGCCGGAAGCCGCGTCGTGTACCATCTGGACACCGAGAAGACGCGCCTTGGCAGCGGTCAGCTGAAGTTCCTTCCGTTTGGATTGTTCCATATGAATTTCCTTCCTTTGTTCATAGAATGGGAATGTCCTGCGTTTGTGTGGGATTGATTTGCCTGCGCGGGAAATCCGTTTTGCTTTTTGTTGCATTCCACCATCTATCATACTAGATTCCCGCGCGTTTTTCCAGTGGTATTCGTAAAAAAATATGTTTTTTTCGCCGCTGCCTTTAGTTTTTGAGGCTCTGCATCGGGGCCGGGATGCGGCCGCCGCGGGCGATGAAGCCGGCGGAGGATTCCGGATGCACCGGCATGATGGGCGCCGCGCCGAGAAGCCCCCCGAACGAGACCTCGTCGCCGACCTGCTTGCCCGGCGCGGGGATCAGGCGCACGGCGGTCGTCTTGGAGTTGACCATGCCGACGGCGGCCTCGTCCGCGATGATGGCGGAGATCGTCTCCGCACTCGTGTCGCCCGGGACGGCGATCATGTCGAGACCGACCGAGCATACGCAGGTCATGGCCTCCAGCTTGTCGAGCGTCAGCACGCCGCTTCTCGCCGCGGCGATCATCCCCTCGTCCTCCGACACCGGGATGAACGCGCCCGAAAGCCCGCCGACCGAGCTAGAGGCCATCAGTCCGCCCTTCTTGACCGCGTCGTTGAGCATTGCCAGCGCCGCCGTCGTCCCATGCGTGCCGCAGGTCGCAAGGCCCATTTCCTCAAGAATGCGCGCCACGCTGTCGCCCACCGCGGGCGTCGGCGCGAGCGACAGATCGACCACGCCGAACGGCACGCCCAGCCGCCGCGACGCCTCCTGCGCGACCAGCTGGCCGACGCGGGTGATGCGGAAGGCGGTCTTTTTGATGCACTCGGCCACCTCGTCAAAGGGGCGGCCCTTGACGGCCTGCAGCGCGTGATGCACGACGCCCGGACCGGAAACGCCGACGCTCACCACGGCGTCAGCCTCGCCCACGCCGTGGAACGCGCCCGCCATGAACGGGTTATCCTCCACCGCGTTGCAGAACACGACGAGCTTCGCGCAGCCAAGCCCGTCCCGGTCCTTCGTGAGCTCCGCGGTCTGTTTGATGGCCTGGCCCATGAGGCGCACGGCGTCCATGTTGATGCCGGCCTTGGTCGTGGCGACGTTGACGCTGGAGCAGACCAGCTCCGTCTCGGCCAGCGCCTGCGGGATGGCGGCGATGAGCCGCCGGTCGCCGGAGGCCATGCCCTTGTGTACAAGGGCGGAGAAGCCGCCGATAAAATCGACGCCGCAGGTCTTTGCCGCCTGGTCCATGGCCCGGGCGAAGGGGACAAAGTCCTCCGTCTCACACGCGCTCGCGACGAGCGCGATGGGCGTGACGGAGATGCGTTTGTTGACGATGGGGATGCCGAGTTCGCGCTCGATCTGGCAGCCGGTGGCCACCAGATGCTCGGCCTGACGGCAGATCTTGTCGTGGATCTTCCGGGCGCAGGCGGCGGGATCGGGATCGGCGCAGTCAAGCAGGGAAATGCCCATGGTGATCGTGCGGATGTCCAGATGCTGGTGGTCGATCATATCGACCGTGGACATGATATCAGAGTGGTTCAGCATGGCTCTCCTCCCGGTCAGATGGTGTGCATGGCCGTGAAGATATCCTGCCGCTGCATGCGGATGGACAGGCCCATCTCGTCGCCCTTGGCGGCGATGCGGCTCTGCACGACGTCAAATTCCGGTGCGCCCGCGGTCCACTGGGTGAGCATGATCATGGTGAACGTGCCCTCCATAATGGTCTGGCTGATCTCCACGACGCTGATGTGCAGCTCGGCCAGCAGCGTGCAGACCTCGGCGATGATGCCGACCCGGTCCGGGCCGACGACGGTGATAATGGCTTTCATTCGGGCTTCCTCCTGTGTTCGGATATGGAAAAAGGGGCCAAATGGCCCCCTTTTCAGTTCGGTTGGATCAGAATTTGGTGTGCTCGGCCAGCCAGCTCTTCAGCTCGCTGATGGGAACGCGGACCTGTTCCATGGAGTCGCGCTCACGGATGGTGACGGCGTTGTCGGCCGGGGTCTTGTCGTCGCCGACGGTCGCGAAGTCGACGGTGATGCAGTACGGCGTGCCGATCTCGTCCTCACGGCGATAGCGCTTGCCGATGGAGCCCGTGTCGTCGTAGTCGAGCATGAAGTCGCTGCAAAGATCCTGATAGATCTTGCGGGCCGGCTCCGCCAGCTTCTTGGAGAGCGGCAGGATGGCTGCCTTGTACGGCGCGAGCGCCGGATGCAGGTGCAGCACGACGCGCACGTCGTTCTTGGCCTCGTCGATGACCTCCTCGTCATACGCCTCGCACAGGAAGGCCAGCGCCACGCGGTCGCAGCCGAGCGACGGCTCGATGACGTAGGGGATATAGTGCTCGTTCGCTTCCTGATCGAAATAGGTCAGGTCCTTGCCGGAGGCCTCCTGGTGCCGCTTCAGGTCATAGTCCGTGCGGTCGGCGATGCCCCAGAGCTCGCCCCAGTCGGTGAACGGGAACGCGTATTCGATGTCGGTGGTGGCACGGGAATAGAACGCCAGCTCCGCCGGCTCATGGTCGCGCAGGCGCAGGTTCTCGTCGTGGATGCCGAGGCTCTTGAGCCAGTTCACGCAGTAGTCCTTCCAGTAGGCGAACCACTCCAGATCCGTGCCGGGCTTGCAGAAGAATTCGCACTCCATCTGCTCAAACTCACGGGTACGGAAGGTGAAGTTGCCCGGGGTGATCTCGTTGCGGAACGCCTTGCCGACCTGGCAGACACCGAACGGGAGCTTGCGGCGGGTGGTGCGCTGGATGTTGGCGAAGTTCACGAAGATGCCCTGCGCGGTCTCTGGCCGCAGGTAGCAGGTCGAGGAGGAATCCTCGGTGACGCCGATGGCGGTCTTGAACATCAGGTTGAACTTGCGGATGGGGGTAAAGTCATGCTTGCCGCAGACGGGGCAGACGATGTCCTCGTGCTCGGCGATGAATTTATCCATCTCGTCGAAGCTCATGGCGTCGACATTGACCTCATGATGCTCCTCGCCGATGAGCTTGTCGGCGCGGTGGCGGGCCTTGCAGGCCTTGCAGTCGAGCAGCGGGTCAGAGAAGCTCGAGACGTGGCCGGTCGTGATCCAGGTCTGCGGGTTCATGATGATGGCCGCGTCGAGGCCGACGTTGTACGGGCTTTCCTGCACGAATTTCTTGAGCCAGGCCTTTTTGACGTTGTTCTTGAACTCAACGCCGAGAGGGCCGTAGTCCCAGCTGTTGGCCAGACCGCCGTAGATCTCGGAGCCTGCGAAGACAAAACCACGGTTTTTGCAGAGGGCAATGATCTTGTCCATGGACTTTTCACTGTTTTTCATCATTCTTCTCGTCCTCCTGACGTAAATGATCAAGGATTTTATCCTATTATTATAATGAAATACGCCGTAAAGTCAACCGCGCGGGGAGAAATTTGAAAGACATGTTTTGTTTTTGCGCGGATTGTGCTATACTCTAAAATGCATTTTCAGAAATATTTTCCCCGGAAAGGACTTACGAAGCTTGAAAACCATCGGAAGAGTGATCTTATCGGCGATCCTGCTGGTGCTGACCGGCCTGCTGATCGCGTTTGCAAAGGCTGCGCCCGGCGCTGTCTTTTCGTTTTATCCGGCCTTCTCCCGCGCGGCGCTGGGCGCGCTCTGCTCGGTCTCCGCGCTGGTGCCCATCGCGCTGTGGGAGGTGCTGGCGGCCGTGCTGGCGCTGTGGTTTTTCTATACGCTCATCCGCGTGTTCACGAAGCGGCGGAGTCTGCTGCGCTGGCTGGCGGGCGTGCTGCTGGGGGTGAGCGCGGGGCTGTTCGCGTTTGTCGGGCTGTGGGGGCTCAACCATTTCGGCCCCTCCGTCGGGCAGACGCTGGGGCTGGATGTGCGGGAGTATTCCAAGCAGGAGCTCATCGCCGCCACGGCCTATTATGCCGCCCAGGCGAACGAATACGCCGCCCGCGTCGACCGCGATGCCGACGGCAAGACCGTCTATCCCGCCTTTTCCGAGCTTGCGGCCCAGGCCCCGGCGGGCTATGCGGCGCTCGCAGAGCGCTATGAGCAGTTCACGGGCGCGCTGGACCCGGTCAAGCCGCTGGCCTCCTGGCGGCTGTTCAGCCAGACGGGCACGACGGGGATCTTCGTCTGCTTCACGGCGGAGGCCTGCGTCAACCCGGATACCTATACCGCCTGGATCCCCTATACCATGTGCCACGAGCTGGCCCACCGCCAGGCCGTCGCCGCCGAGGACGACGCGAACTTCTGCGCGTACCTGGCCTGCATGGCGTCCGGCAGCGACGATTTTTGCTATTCCGGCGCCTTCGGCGCGTATGTCTACTGCCACAACGCCCTCTCCAAGGTCGACAAGACCGCCGCCAGCCAGATCTGGTCGACGCTGTCCGACGGCGTCGTCACCGACCTGCGCGCGGCGAACGAACACTACGCCCAGTATGAGGGCAAGGTGCAGGACGCGGCGCAGAAGGTCAACGATACCTATCTCAAGGCCTTTTCCGAGGAATCCGGCGTCCAGAGCTACGGCGAAGCTGCCGATCTGCTGATCGCGTGGTATCTAGAAAATAATGCTTGACAAATCCAGCGGGATTCGCTATAATAATCCCGCTGATGGACAGTTAGCTCAGCTGGTATGAGCACATGCTTGACGTGCATGGGGTCACAGGTTCGAGTCCTGTACTGTCCACCATCAAGCTGAACCAAAAAAGATATCAGCGCGAAAAGCCCAGAAGTTTCAACGACTTCCGGGCTTTTTTGCGCCCAATTTTTGAAGTCGGAAAAAAAGATATCAAAAAGGGTTTTGGCAAAATCAGTGGACTTGAACCTTTACGCACGCGATTTTGGGCCGCTTTTCCGGAGTTTTTTCGGGAAAGCGGCTCGTTTTTGCTCTCGGCAAAATGTAGAATTTCGACCAGCGTTTTTGTTGGTCTTGCCGAACACCTACTCCAAGCACAGATACCAATGCGTTAGCCGGCTGTGCGACGTTTCAGACGTTAAAACCGCAGGCAAGCCTCCGCCCGTCCCAGGACGAAACCACGGCGTATTGACGACGCTGGGACGCGAGAAAGCAAAGCACCCGCTGCAACGCAGCGGGTGGTCGTTTATCTGCTGGATCTCAGCAGAGCATCGGTTTTCAACGTCACGCCCATCATGTCTTTATGGGCTTCGCGAGTGTCCCGGCAGAGCGGCGAGAGAAACGTCAGCGCGTTCTGAATGCGGCTCAAATCAGACGCAGAGAGTGTGTTCTCATGCAGATGGCACAGCACTCGTCGATAGGACTCGCGGAGCTTTGCGTCCACGGACGGCTGGAAGAAATAGTTTGAAATAAGGCCGCCGATCAATGCGGCTTCGTTATCGGTGTACTGCATGGTGATTGCCCTCCTCTACGATGTTCACGCAACAAACGTGGCAATCATACCACAAGATGCAGTACCCACGATGCAATTTTACCCTTGCCGTGCAGCGCGTTCGTGAAGTAGTAGATGCACTTCCGGAGGAAGACGCGGCGCTGCTTCGTGCGTTATATCTGCAAACGCCGCCGCTGACCCTGCGTGCCTACAGCGAGAAAACAGGAATCCCGGTGATGACGCTGCATTACAGAAAAGAAAAGCTGCTTCGGCTTTTGAAGCAGCAAATCTGAGTCAGGTGCTCTGAGCCCCAGCCGCCAGCAGCATCCGCTCCAGCTCCCTCGCGGCGACGCTCAGGGGCTGCCCCTTCCGTTTCACGATGCACACGGCACGCAGCGGGAGGGGCTCTTGCAGTTCGATGCGGCGCACATTATCAGACGGACGAATGAACGCCTCCGGCACGATGCCGACGCCAAGACCCGCTTCTGCCATTGGGATGATCTGGTCAGCCGTGGCGGCTTCGATGGCGGGTTGAAAAGCAACGCCCTGCGCGGTGAAGACAGAGACGTAGAACGCATGGGAGGTCGTGCCCGCGCCGAGCGTGATGAGTGGATACGCTTCCAGCTCGGAAAGCGCGACGCTTCGTCCAAGCAAACCGGAAAAGGCCGGCGCGCAGATCGGAACCTCCCGAATTTCTTTGACGATCGTCTGCGTGAGAGACGGCGAGAGCGTAACCGGCGTTGTGATGACCGCAAAATCTGCCGTCGTCTCGTGCAGCGCCGCGACGGCCTGCGGCGTGGAGTGGTTGCTGATGCGAAGATGCACGCCGGGGTACTTTTCCTGATACCTTTTAAGTACCGGCAGGAGTAAACACCGAAGCGCACCCTCGCTTGCTGCCAGAAACACGTTTCCGCGCTCGAGCGTCCGACTCTGCGTCACGGCGGCTTCGCCCGCTTCAATTTCCGTACAGGCGATCTTTATGTGCCGGTACAGCCCCTCGCCCTCCGGGGTCAAAATCATGCCCCGATTCGTGCGCGAAAAGAGTGGACAGCCGATCTCCGCCTCTAAGTTCCGAATCGCGCGTGTTAAGTTTGGCTGGCTGTTCTGCAGCGCCTCCGCCGCCTTCGTCAGATTGCCGCACCTGGCGACGTGATAGAAAATCCGGTAATACTCGTAGCTGATATACATGGCACCCTCCGTGCATTCGTTTCTCTTCTGCCATTCTATTTTGATATATCGAAAATGTCAAATATAGATTTTACATATTTCATTTTTCTGCTACGATAGGGGCGGTCAAGAGAAAAAATGTAAGACAGGAGCGAAAAAAGATGGAACGGACGATCATCTGCATCAGCCGCCAGTATGGCAGCGGCGGCCGGGAAATTGGCGAAGCGGTTGCGAAAAAGCTGGGGATTCCCTGCTATGATAAGTGCCTCATCCAAAAAGCCGCGCAGGAAGCGGGGCTTTCCGAAACCGCCGTCGCGGAATACGACGAAAAGGGCGAGGATTTTGGCATTGCTGTCTCGGGCAATCCTTTTGCCGATACGGCGGCTTTAAGCGAGTCGTTCTACTCCGAAGAAGCGCGGGTCTTTGAAGCCGAGCGCCGCGCGATTTTAGAGCTTGCAGAAAAGGGTGACTGCGTCATCATTGGCCGGTGTGCCTCCGCCATTCTGCGGGCCGCAGGCTACCGTCCGCTTTCCGTTTTCATCTATGCGGATAGCGCCGACCGGGCAAAGCGCATTGCAGCGCGTAATAATTTGGATGAAAAACGCGCTCTTCATAAGGCGCAGAAGGTCGACCGGATGCGCAAGCACCACTTTGATTTTTACGCGGACACACTCTGGGGCGAACCGGAAAGCTACGATCTGATGCTCTCGTCGAGCGAATACGGCGTAAGCGGCGCGGCAAGCGTTATTGCATCCGCGAAGGAGGCGATGCAACATGAATAAGGATCTGACGACAGGCAAGCCCGAGAAGGTCCTCTGGCAGTTCTGCCTGCCGCTGTTTGGCAGCATCATTTTCCAGCAGCTCTATAACATCGCGGACAGCTTTGTGGCCGGCAAATTCATCAGCGACAACGCCCTCGCCGCCGTCGGCAACAGCTACGAAATTACGCTGATCTTTATCGCGTTCGCCTTCGGCTGCAATATCGCCTGCTCGGTTCTGGCGGCGCTGTTTTTCGGCGCGAAGCAGTATAATGACCTCAAGACGACGGTCTACACGGCGCTCATTTCCAGCTGCGTGATCTGCGCGGCGCTGATGCTTGTCGGCACGCTCTGCTGCGACAGCTTACTCCGGCTTATCAAAACGCCGGAAGAGGTCTTCGCGGACTCGAAATTATACCTCGACATTTACATTTACGGTCTGCCGTTCGTGTTCCTCTACAATGTCGCAACCGGCATTTTCTCAGCGCTGGGCGACTCCAAAACGCCGTTTATCTTTCTTGCCTGCTCGTCCACGTCTAATATCGCGGTCGATATTCTGTTTGTTACGGCGTTCAACATGGGCGTTGCCGGTGTTGCCTGGGCGACGTTTTTGTGCCAGGGAATCAGCTGCGTGCTGGCGCTTGTGGTCGTCTTCCGCCGCTTTGCGAAAATCCCGACGGAAGGAAAAGTAAAGATCTTCTCGTGGAACCATTTTGGACGGTTCGCGGTCATCGCCATTCCGAGCATCTTGCAGCAGAGCTTTATTTCCGTCGGCAACATCATCATCCAGAGCGTCATCAACAGCTTCGGCGCGGCCGTCATGGCAGGCTACTCTGCGGCGGTGAAGCTCAACAACATGGTTATCACGTCCCTTACTACGCTCGGCAACGGCATTTCCAACTATACGGCGCAGAATCTCGGGGCCAGCAAATATGATCGCATCAAGTCCGGCTTTCGGGCTGGTATCAAACTCGTCTGGGCGCTGTGCGTGCCGCTGGTGGCACTTTATGTGTTCGCCGGGCAGCCACTTGTACACATCTTCCTTGAGAGCCCCACGGGGCAGGCAATGGATACAGGCGTTGCGTTCCTGCGCATCATCGCGCCGTTCTACTTCATCGTGTCTGCCAAGCTCGTCTCCGACGGTGTGCTCCGCGGCGCGGGCCTTATGAAGAAGTTCATGATTGCGACGTTCACTGATCTGGTGCTCCGCGTGGCGCTGGCGGAGGTGCTTTCCCGCACCGCGCTCGGCACGACCGGCATCTGGATTTCCTGGCCCATCGGCTGGACGATCGCAGCGGCGCTCTCGATCGTGTTCTACGCGACTGTCCGCTGGGAAAAGGTCTATACAGCGGCATAAACCAACAAAACTGCCTGTGAGAGAAGCGTCTCACGGGCAGTTTTTTAAGTTCACTGCGCAGGAGATCAAGATCTCTGACGTAAAATTCGTGCTGTAGGAGATGTTACAGTGGACTATTTCATTTTTTAGATGAAGTTATGCAAAATCCAATATATCGCGCAGAAAAATGATATTAGTAATTGCGTATTTCTATGTTATAATGATAAAAAATGAATATCGGGTAGTTCGCGTAAGCCATGTGCTTGCAGGTGGAATGGGGTGAGAAGCCCCGCGAGTCGGTCACTGTGATGTCTGCTTGGTCAGAATAAGTCAGGTCTTCTGAGAGCTGCCCTGTGCCTTGCCATGACCGGAGCCGAAATATTCAGCACTTATCTAAGTAGATAGGGGCTTTATTTCCGTGCGGCCATATCAGGCAGCACGGTTTTTTGTTTGTAACCGCAGTCGTGTGGGAGCGGCCGCGCTTACATAATTCTGAACTGGAAGCCAAGCGTGATGCCCTGCAGGAAGAAATCGCTGTGACGGTAGAACTTACGCAGAATGCGGTAGCAGAGAACGCACGAGTGGCACAAGACCAGGATGATTACAATAAACGCTACAATGCCTTGGTGGAACGCTATGACAGACTGAAAGCGCAATACGATGAAGTCAGCACCGCAATTTCTGACAATGAAGCAAGGTATGAACAGATGGGCAGATTCATCGCAGTCCTGAAAGACCAGGAAGGCGTTATCACAGAATTTGACGATGCCCTTTGGAGCAGTCTAGTGGAGAAAATTGTAGGAAAGAGCAAGGAAGATGTGACGGTGGTATTCAAAGACGGCACCGAAATGAAAGCAGAATAAGGTATGAAGCAGATACGACACTCAGGATTTATGTCCTGGGTGTTTTTGCTATGTGTACAAAGTGCAAATTTCGAGATGAGTAGATTGAAGTGAAAGCAAAGATGTGTTATAATATTATCCGATTAGTGTTATTTTACAAATTTCAGATGAGGTGATACGAATGCTGAAAAATAATATAGAAGTAGATGTGAAAATCAAGTGTATAGAAGCTGGAAAAACACAGGCACAGCTGGGAGAGATGATTGGTTCAACAGGACAATATGTAAATCGTATCATCAAAAAGGGCGATGGCGTTATGAATAAAACTTTTGTAGAGATGCTGGATGCTCTCGGTTATGATATTCAGCTCACATATGTAAAAAAGGAGGAGGCATAATCAATGGGGGATTGACTCCCCCACTGATACAAGCTTGTTTCTCACCACCTATAGAGGTGGGAGTCATCTCCCAGCTGATATATATAGTTAATAAAGAGAGGTGCATATGCTATGCCAGGTATACTCGTGGTTGAAGATGATGAAAATTTAAATCGTGGAATTACATTTTCACTGAAAAAATCCGGATATGAGGTTTTTTCAGCAGAATCAGTGAAAAAAGCGAAAAGAATTGCAAGTGATAATCATGTGGATGTTGCCATTTGTGATGTGAATCTTCCGGATGGAAACGGATTAGAGCTTGTCAGATGGATGCGGAATTGTCAAAATGTATATATTATCTGTCTTACCGCGTTGGATCAGGAGACAGATCAGGTCATGGGATATGAAGCCGGTGCGGACGATTATATGACGAAACCGTTCAGCCTTTCCGTACTTCTTCTGAAAATCGAGGCTCATTTCCGCCGCAGAAAGAATGAACCCGGAACTCCAAAAATTCATTCAAAGGATATCGTATTTATCCCCGGAGAGATGAGGGCTTTCGTAAAGGAAAGAGAAATAAGCCTTACGAAGAATGAACTGAAAATGCTGTCCTTTTTTCTTCAAAACCCGAAACAGATTCTTTCAAAAACACAGCTGTTAGAAAACGTGTTTGATCTGGAAGGGGATTTTGTGGATGAAAATACAATCGCTGTCAATATCAGAAGACTCCGTGAGAAAATCGAAGAGGATCCGGCGGCTCCGGTCTATATTAAAAACATCCGCGGGCTTGGGTATATATGGAATCAGGAGGTAAGTCAGTGACGGAACGACATCGTAAAAAGTGGGTTGATGCCTTGTCACTGGTGCTGCCGGTTCTACTCTTTTTTGCGGTATTGAACTGCTTTACCACCTATTTATATTATCAGGATTATCAATGTAAAATGGATATCCTGACAGAAGTTGCGGCGGGCGCAGAGACCACCGGCATGGATGTTGCCGCAGGATGGCTGAAAGGAAACGACCATCAAGCCAATGAACAAGGTAAGCAATTATTAGAGCAATACGGGTACTGGGAAAACAAAGGGACTTCGTTTTATGTGCGCTTCCGGCAGAATATCATGATAACCGGCTGTACAAGTGCAGTGCTATGTCTGTCTTTGCTAACGTTCCTGTTTTACCGGAAGAAAGCTGAGGCGAAAGAAAGTCGGAAACGATTGGAGCAGCTAGAGCAAATCCTGATTGCATTTCGGGAAAATCACTTTGAGGTAGTGCCGGACACAGAAGATCATGTCGGGCAGGAAAGACTGAAATTTCAGCTTGAAGCAATCGGACATCATATCCAGCTGCTGCAAGAGGAAGCCAGAGCGGAGAAGGAAAGCACAAAGGAAATGGTATCCGACATTTCCCATCAGCTGAAAACCCCGGTTGCAGCCTTGGATACCTGCTTTAGCGTATTGCTGCGGAACAATCTGAGTGAGACGGAGCAACAGGAATTTCGCATCCGCTGCCGGAGTGCATTGGACGGATTGGAAACATTGTTGCAGTCTCTGCTGGAAATATCCAAACTGGAGACAGGTTTGATTCAGCTTGATCAGAAAACACTTCCCATTATGGATACGATCATCTCCGCAGTAAACCGAACGTATCCAAAGGCAGCGAAGAAAGGGATAGAACTTATTTTCGACTGCAACGAATCACTGGAGCATTGTGCACTCATGCAGGATAAACGTTGGCTTGGAGAAGCAATCATTAACGTTTTGGACAATGCCATCAAATACAGCCCAGAACATTCAAAAATCACGATCCGTCTACAAAAAAGAACCGGCTTTGTGAGACTTGAGATCGAGGATCAGGGAATCGGAATCCCGCAGAGTGAATACCATAAAATATTCCAGCGGTTTTACAGAGGGACTGCGCCGGAAGTCCGCGAAAAGAGCGGAACTGGCATCGGTCTGTATCTGTCCAGACAGATTATTGAGCAGCATGGTGGGACAATCACGGTAGCCTCCGGCAAAGTCAGAAAAGGAAGTACCTTTTTGATTCAGCTGCCGGAGAATGGACTTTCGTAGAGATGATGAGCAGAAGTCTTTCAAATCTGTAAGACTTCTGCTCTCTTTTTGAAAGTGAAATGAAAGGTTCCTTTGATACAATGCTGGTAAATAAGAAAAGGAGGCCATTGGAGTGGGCGTAATATTAGAAACGAATCAGCTTTGCAAATTTTATGGGACGGGGGAAAATCAGGTCAAAGCCGTCAATCATGTGAATATCCAGATTGGGCAGGGAGAATTTGTCGCCATTGTCGGAAAATCCGGCTCCGGAAAAAGTACCCTGCTGCATATGCTGGGCGGGCTGGATACACCAACCAGCGGCAGCGTGATCTTGTCTGGCAAGGACCTGTATTCCATGAAGGAGGATCAGCTTGCCGTTTTCCGGAGAAGAAAGATCGGATTTGTATTTCAGGCATTCAATCTGGTATCCTCCATCAATGTGTGGGAAAATATCGTTCTTCCGTTGGGGCTTGACGGAAAAAAAGTGGATAAAGCTTATGTCAATGATATTATCACCACACTGGGTCTTGAACACCGGATTTATAATCTGCCAAATCAGTTATCCGGAGGACAGCAGCAGAGAGTAGCAATTGCAAGAGCACTGGTGAATCGTCCGGAAATTATATTTGCAGATGAGCCGACAGGCAATCTTGATTCCAAGACAAGTGACGAGGTGATCGCGCTGCTGAAAATGAGCGCAAAAAAATATGGACAGACGATTGTAATGATTACCCATGATGATGAGATCGCGCAGGTTGCTGACCGTATTTTAGTCATCGAGGATGGACAGGTGGTGGATTTCAATTGAGGACGATCAGCAAAATTGCATTCAGCAACGACAAAAGAAATTGGACAAGAAGTGTCCTCATTATGATAGCAATCTGTCTGACCACGATGCTGCTTGTTATCATCAGTACTGTGGGAAATGGGG
>OLGD01003278.1_pt1 | contig 15659 bp, 9 predicted proteins | sample 1605311 | NCBI WGS metagenome assembly OLGD01 (sample SAMEA3888917, study PRJEB22519) | human gut metagenome | biome: human gut; feature: human-associated habitat; material: faeces | place: Denmark | collected 2010 | reverse complement strand
ATTGGTTCCGCTCCGATTCAAATTATGCCTGACGGAACCAAATTCAAAGGAGAGGCGGCGCTGCTGTACGAAGCCTGATCGACGAAAGCGTTTTCAGCCGGCTGCATCGGATGTTCCACGATATGAATCACCTGGGAGGCGTTCGGAACGTTGCCGACCTTTTTTACGATAATCCGGTCGCTGGTCCAGTCCGACAGAAATCCTCCGGTGCTGTTGCGGTTGTCCCGGTTGTTGTAGGAGTAAGATCTCGCATACACTCCGGTTCTGTTCGCCATGCTGCGCGGATCAGAGGGGCAGTGAAACACCATCGCGCTTTTGGTCTTGCTGGTGTCGTAGGCGTTCGGTGCATTCATGTAACCCTCGAAGATCAGCTGACTCCAGGGACGTCCGTTCGGTTTGCCGTACCAGGGCAGAATAAAGTCGTTGTTGTCGGCACTGTACATCTGGGCGTAGGTGCCGATCTGTTTCAGATTTGCGGCGCAGTTGGTTCTGTGGGCCGATTCCCGCGCCCGGTTTAGAGCCGGCAGCAGCATGCCGGCGAGGATCGCGATGATCGCAATCACGACCAGCAACTCGATTAACGTGAAATTCTGACGATTGTTTCCCGACCGCTTCATGTTATCGTTCTCCTTTGATGAGTTCTGGTTTAACGAAAATCTCGTTTACGGCTCCGCAGCTTTCGCCGTTGATGCGGCGCAGAAGCTGATCGACCGCCATCTGGCCGATCTGGCTGATCTTGATGTCGATCGTCGCGGGGCGCGGGGATAGATATTGCAAAGCGACTTCATCGGCGTTGCAGCCGATCATGTCGAGATTCCGGGCGGGATAACCGGCTGCGAGCAGTTCAATGTGAATGCCGAGCATGTCGTGGTCGACGCAGAAAAATGCCCCGGTGATGCCGGTACTGTTTTGGAGGAAATCCGCAGCGAGTGTCCGGTAGTTTTTCTGTACTTCGCGTTCAGGATGTTCCAGCTTGAATACGACCGGTTCCAGACCGAGGGAGCGTGCCCGTTCGCAGAAGCCGATCTCCCTGGCGCCGAATGCGGAGTGAGTGGGATCGGTGTTGAAAAACGCCACTTTCCTGTGGCCGTGCGAAGCGAGATATTCGGCCGCGATCGGACCGACTGCCGAGTTGTCGTAGAAGATGTGGTCGAACCGGTGCTCCTCGTCCGCGTGGTCGCGGAAACACCAGACCGTCGGCAGATCGGGCAGCGACTTGCGGAATCCCGCCGCCGCTTCCGGCGTGGGCGGCTTTGAGAAGAAGATCACTCCGTCGCACCGGCGTGACGAAACACATTCCGGCAGCCGTCCGTCTTTGTCGAGGTTGCCGAGGAACAGCGAGAGCTGACGCCGCAGCAGCGTCGACTGCACACTGCCGATCAGAATCGGCAGCACCGGCAGTCTCCACAGCTGTTCCAGCGAGAAATCGCAGAGCGAGACCAGCGCGATTACCCCCGTCCGGATTCCGACCCGGCTCGCGGCTTTCGGACCCGGACGCACGATCCGGGGGCGATAGTTGGTCTGCGCCACGACTTTTTCAATCTTCGCGGCGATCTGCGGCGACAGCGATTCCGGCTTGTTGAAAAAGCGCGAAACCGTGCTGATGCTCACATTGGCGGTTCTGGCGATTTTTTCATTCACGCAAAATGTTGACTATAAATATATTTTATTTTGCGACAGAGATCCGGATCATATTCCAGCTGGCGGCCGGGAGCACGGTTTTGAGGGTATTTTTTTCAAGCGTTGCGCCGTCGAGTTTCACGGGCCGGACTTTCTCTTCCGCCGCGGAGTTGACCGCCTTGAGGTCGGGATGGCTGATCGACTCATGTTCGATGACGGAAACGGGATCGAAATCCTCGAGTTCGAGTTCCATCGCTTCGGAGAGATTCCGGTTGACCGCGAAGAGCACGACTTCATTGCGATCGGTGTTGTGCACGCACGCGCAGTAGAGATAAGGAATCTCGCGGCAGTTTACCGGGAGAGAATCCGTATCGTGGCGATACTCCGCGTCGTAGCGGGGGGAGTCGACCACGGTGCGCAGCGCGGTGCCGCGCCCGTAACGGGAGGTCAACGCAAAGGGATGGAAGATGGTCTGCCGCCACGCTTTGCCGTTTTTTTCCGTCATGATCGGGGCGATCACGTTGACGCTCTGGGCGAGGCAGGCGATCTTGACCCGGTCGGCGTGATTGATCAACGTCATCAGGAGCATTCCGACGAGCAGCGCGTCCTCCATCGTGTAGACGTCTTCGAGCAGCGGGCGGGCGACGCTCCACTCGGGGGAGTCGATCTCTTTCCCGTTCGAGTGGAACCAGACGTTCCATTCGTCGAAGGAGAGCATGATCCGCTTCTGCGACTTTTTGCGGGTGCGGACGAAATCACAGCAGGCGACGAGCCGGTCGATGTAGTCGGACATCGCCTCGGCCTGCGCGAGATAGCCCGGCGTCGTATCGCAGCGGTTGCTGAAATAGTGATGGATCGAGAGGTAGTCGACGAGATCGTAAGTGTGTTCGAGCACCGAGCTCTCCCACTCTCCGAGCGTCGGCATTCCGGCGTGGGAGGAGCCGCAGACGACGAGTTCGATCGAGGGGTCGGTCCACTTCATCATCTTGGCGGCTTCGAGCGCGGTGCGCCCGTACTCGTCGGCGGTGCGGTGGCCGGTCTGCCACGGGCCGTCCATCTCGTTGCCGAGACACCAGACTTTGACGCCGTATGGTTGTTCGGCGCCGTTCCGGCGGCGCTGGTCGGAGAGTGCGGTTCCGCCGGGGAAGTTGCAGTATTCGACGAGCTGCTGCGCCTCGGCCGCGCCGCGGGTGCCGAGGTTCACGGCCATCATCGGGGCGGTGTTGGCTTTGCGACACCATTTCATGAATTCGTCGGTTCCGAAGAGGTTCGGTTCGAGCGCTTTCCACGCGAGGTCGAGCCGGGCGGGGCGCTGTTCGCGCGGGCCGACGCCGTCTTCCCAGTTGTACCCCGAGACGAAGTTGCCGCCGGGATAGCGCGTGAGCGGCATATCGAGTTCGCGGATGAGCTCGATCACATCCCGGCGGAAGCCGTCCTCATCGGCGGAGGGGTGTCCGGGTTGGTAGATTCCCTCGTAGACGGCGCGGCCGAGGTGCTCCACAAAACCGCTGTAAATGCGGTTGTCGATCTTGTCCACGAGATAGTTGCGATTCACGATCACACGGCTTTTCATGCAGATGCTCCTTGCGTTGAGGGTGGAGGTGGAACGGACGGGTATCAGAGAAAATAACACGGTTTTCCGCTTTTGCAAATGGAGTTCCCGGGAAACTCTACGAATCGCTCTCCAGATGTTTTCGACGGGGAGGCGGAGCAGGAGCGGCATATTTTTTGCGGTATTCGCGCGGAGATTCCGCATATTTCTTCCGGAACGCACGGGAAAAGTAGGCGCTGTCGGAGAATCCGCAGTGAAATGCGACCTCGGTGACGGAGAGTTCCGAATTGTTTCTCAGCAGTTCCGCCGCCCGCTCCAGACGCAGTGAAGCGAGAAAGGCTCCGGGCGGAAGTCCGGTGTTTTTCCGGAAGAGCCGTTCCATGGTCTTCAAGGTCATCCCGTTTTTCTCGGCGATGTCGGCGACTTGAATGGAAGCGTCGGCGAGGTGTTCGTTCAGGAATGCAAGAATACTGTTCAATCGCGGGACGCCTCTGGGCCGTGGATTCGGGGAGTTGTTGCAGAACCGGGAGAGCGCGAACAGCAGCTGCAGGAAATCGGCGTTCATCGCCAACTCGAAATCGGGTTTCTTTTCCCGTCTTTCATTCCGCATCGACAGCAGCAGCGGCCGCACTTCTTCCAACTCCCGCGGTCTCAGGCGGAACGGTTCATCGAGGAGTCCGGGAATCCCCGGGATGGTGAGAAGTTTCTCCCAGGAGAACAGCAGCTGTTCCGGGAAGAACAACACGTTGACCAGTTCACAATTCCGGAAGTCGCTGTATCCGTGTACGATTCCGGGCGGAACGAGGAACACGCTGCCCTTGAACAGCGGATACGACCCGGACTCGAGAACGTGGCGTCCCGTCCCCTCCATGACGACGACGAGCTCGTGGAAATCATGGAAGTGCATGCGCTCTGTTCCGGGGTCATCGGGATATTTCGTCGCCGAGATGGAAATGCCGCATTCCCCGTAGAAATGCCAGTGCATTTCTACCTTGAAGTCGGTTGGATTCCGGTGTTTCATAAATGTCTGAAAAATCCAGCTTTTTGTCTGAAAAATGAAAGTTTTTTCGTGGTTTCTCCAGTATAATATAGAATAAAACCGATAAAAAACAATGCCATGGGAAGTTGGAAAGGAGGAAATGAGTATGGAAATTCACAGCTTTGCGGGCAGGGGAACCATCCGGAGGCGCAGCAAGGGGGATCCGCTCAATTTTGCGGCCGCTCCGGGGGGGACGCGCGCAGCGTTCGCGTTTCCCGGGCTCCTTTTGGTAAACACGTTTCAAATCTCCGCGGTCCGGCGCATTTTCCCCCGCCGAAATTTGTTGCCTGAAACCGATTCTCTCGCTGTTTCGTGCCGCGACGAGGTTCGCGCGAGACAGTCGAGAGATGGATTCGGGGGAGAGACTCTCTCCATACCAGCCAACCCACAAACACCCAATCGATCAATCACCGCCGCGCAACTCATTCCAGCGCCCGGCAGTACAAGAGAGGGGTTCGGGGGAGAGAAAGCGGCTCGTAAGAGCGCGTCTCTCCCCGTACCAGCCATCCATCAACCATCCCATCGGCTCATCACCGCCGCGCAACAGAGTCTCCGCTCGGCAAGCGGCTCTTTCTCCCCGCACCGGCCGACCGCAGCCGAGTCCGACTCCGACCCGTACACGGCACCGGCACCTTGCCGGACGCCGGGGGTGCGGGGGGCGGCGGACACGCCCCCTGCCACCCACGACCCGGTAACGAAAAAAAAACACGACCACGCAACGGTCAAAGCCCACGGTTCTGTGACGAGAAAAGCGGCGTTTACGCTCATCGAGCTCCTCGTGGTGATTGCGATCATCGCGATTCTGGCGTCGATGCTGCTGCCCGCCTTGAATCAGGCTCGGATGGCGGCCAGGTCTGCGAGCTGCCTCAGCAATGTTAAACAACTCGGGATGGCGGTCATCTCGTATGCCGGGGACAATCGCGATCAACTGCCGAAGACCGGGGAGAATTCCAATGGCGGCGCAACTCCGTGGAGTCTGTATGCCAGTGAAAATGTGGGGCTGGGGCATGTGAGTTCCTACGTCGGGGGGCCGCAGAAGTGCGACGGATCGGTGAAGGATCTCCGCCCGAAGGTTTACAAGTGCCCGTTCGGGAACAACGATCCGGAGGCATGGATCCATTCCGATGAATTGCGTAACGATTATCTGTTCCTCCGGGACTGTCAGTCGGGGAAAGTCTGTACCAGCTGGAGTTTCACCGGATTCGGGAAGCCTTTGAATAAACTCTCGAATGAAATGCTGATCATCTGCTCGGCAGGAACCACGCTGCTGTGGCGGGACGAGTACATCGTGCATCCGAACCGGGAGTCGCCGATTTTCCGGGTGAACGGTTCGGTTCGGAAGGTCAGGGCCGCGGAGTACGGGAACGGTACGAGCGACGACGGTATGAAGAAAATCGACGAACTCAACTGATGGAAATTCCCGTCAATCGGGCGGGATGGAGGAAATAGCATGAAGAAAATCTGCTTTTGTTTAACGGTACTTTGTTTTGCCACGCTTTCGGCAGCTCCCCGGCTCAGCGAGTTCGGCGGGCTTGAGCTGGAGGGAAGTTCATGGCTCATCACCTTCATCAACAACAACTGGAATGCATTCTCCTATGAGGGGCACTGGCGCGACAAGATTTTCCAGCGGGAGAAGTCCGGGGAGGCGGATTCCGCTGCATTCCGGGTGACGATTCCGGGATTTCCGGAAGGGAAGCTGCGGCTCGCACTCAGGCCGGACGGGGAGGATCGGTATCGTTACAAGGCAGAGGTATCGTTTTCAGAACCGGCGCAACTCGCATCCCTCAGTCTTGAAACCCGGCTGCCGGTCGACAAATATGCCGGAGTCGAGCTGAAGATCGACGGGCAGGCGTTTCAGCTTCCCCGGGAGAAGAAAGCGGGAATGCTCCTTCAGAAGCGGGCCTCGATACTGGAGATTCCGGCGGGGGATGGTTCGATTTCGCTGTGCGGCGACTTCGAACTGCACATTCAGGATAACCGGACGTACAATCAGCCGAACTACACGATCCGGATCAGGATGACGCCCGGGTACGGGAAGATCTCCTCCGCGTCGCTGGACCTGACGCTGCAATACAGCGCCGGCGGGGATACGCCGCTCGATCTGAGGAAAATCGTGAACGCCGGTTTCGCCGACGCGACCGCCGGGGACGGCAAAGGCGGCTGGACCGATCAGGGCCCGGCGAACGATCTGCGCATGCTCAAACCCGGAACGCAGATCATGGATCGGCTTCCGTTCGCAATCATCGATCCGGAACAGAACGGCGGGAAGAGCTGCATCATGCTCGCAGGCAGTGCGCGGCCCGCGTTTCCGGAACAGGCCGTGTGCGACATTCCGGGGGAAGTCTCGGGTTCCCGGCTTTATCTGCTGCATGCGATCGCATGGCCGGGGCGTGAGGTCGGCAGCGTCAAGGTCGTCTACCGGGACGGCTCGACAGACACATTCGAGGTGCGCGGCGGGCGTGAGGTCGGCAACTGGTGGGCTCCGGCCGCCTGTCCGAACGGGGAGGTGGTCTGGACGGCGGAGAACGCCACGGCGTATGTCGGGCTTTTCCGGTCACGTTTTCCGCTTCGACGGCTTCCTCTGGCGCGGATCGAATTCCATTCGGCGCGGCGGTCGGTCTGGGGGATTGTCGCGGCGACGGTGAGCAGCCGGGATCTGCCGCGGCTCACGGAGGCGCCGTACTTCATCGTCGCGGGGGAGGAGTGGCGGGAGATTCCGTATTACAAGGAGATTCGAAAAGGGTCGATTCTCGATTTCTCCGACACGCTCGACGCACCGGCGGGGAAGTACGGGCCGCTGGTCCGGCGCGGTGACAAACTGGTTTTCCGCGACCGCCCGGATGTGCCGGTTCGTTTCTACGGAACGAACATCAGCGGAACTTCGTTTTATCTGAACCGGGAAGAGGCTGACCGGTTTGCCGACCGGATGGCGGCGTGCGGCTTCAATCTGATCCGGATCCACCACCACGACGAGCCGCTCACGGATACGGTGAGCACCCGGCTCCAGCCGGAGCGGATGGATCAGCTCGAGTATCTGATCGCGGCGCTGAAGAAGCGCGGGATTTATGTTTCCACGGATCTCTACGTTTCGCGGGTTCCGGGCCGGGGGGAGATTCCGGAGTTTCCGGACCGGGTGATCGCGTTCGGGGAGTACAAGGGGCTCTTCTGGATCAAGGATTCGGTGTTCGAGAACTGGAAAGAGTATTGCCGGACGTTCCTGAACCATGTGAACCCGCATACCGGGCTGGCGCTCAAGGATGATCCGGTGCTGGTTTCGCTCAACATCATCAACGAGGGGAACATCGACAAGGCCGCCGCCGCTTCGGAACTGGTGAAGAGTGAGTACCGGAAAGCGTTCCGGGCGTGGCTTGAAAATCGGGCGATTGAAGAACCCGCGGACGCGGCAGGGCGGGAACGGCTTTACAGCGCGTTTCTGCTCGAATCTTACCGCCGCCGGTCGAGACAGATGGTGGAGTTTCTGCGGGAACAGGGGGTCAAGTGTGTTCTCTCCGATACGAACATGCTTTCCGGCCCGATGCTCTCGGTGGTGCGCAGCGGATATGATTTTGTGGACAACCATGTGTACTGGGGCGGCCCGTCAGGCACTTACGATGTTCCGTCGTCGCTGAACCAGAATTCGGCGATCGGGCGCGGAACATCGCCGGACGAACTGTTTCTGTCGCGGCTCTATGGCCGGCCGTTCAGTGTCTCCGAGTTCGACTTCTGCAAACCGAACCGCTTCCGGGCCGAGGGGCCGCTGCTGATGGCCTCCTACGCCGGGCTGCAGGGGTGGAACATGCTCTGCCAGTTCGCCTGGTCGCACTGGGACGGGGACATTAAGAAGGATCTCGTGACCAACCACTTCAACATTGCGAACGACTGCGTAAAGGCGTTGTCGAACCAGCTCGGAGCGGCGCTGTTCCGCTCCGGGAGCGTCGCGCCCGCTCCGGTCGCGCTTGCGACCGTGATCGGCAGTGCGGACGGGCTCACGTTCGGGTCGGAATATCCGATGCCGCTGAATCGCCTCGGCCGGGTGGTTCGGCTCGGTGCCGTGATCGGGGACGGAACGGGCGATCCGCTCGAACAACTCCCCGCCGGGACGGTCGCGTTGATCGACACCGGCGACAATTTCCCGGAAGACCACGGCCGTTTCCCGGTCCTCGACGCGCGGAAAGAACGGGCCGATTACCTTGCCGCGCTCAAAGCGCTGCACGTGGTCCCGGATGAACTCATCGATCCGGAGACGGGGCGGCTCGACGCCGCCGGCGGCCAGATTTTCTCCAACACACGGAAGCTGACCTTTTCCGTGCGCACGCCGATGTGCGAAGCGTTCGTGCTCCCTGCGGGAGAGGAGGGGACCGGGGAGTTCTGGAGCGTGAAGAATCTGCGCGGGCGCGGGGTGTTCGCCGCGCTCTCCCGCGACGGGAAGCCGCTTGCGGAATCGCGCCGGATTCTGCTCTTTCACCTGACCGACACGCAGGCGTTCAAGGCGGAGTTCTCTTCTCCCGAAATGAACCGGATTCTGCGCTGGGGGGAGCTGCCGCACATGGCGGCGGCGGGCGAGGCGGAGATTCTGCTGCCCGGCGGGGAGGGGTTGGAGCTTTACGCGCTCGACACCGCCGGAAACCGGCTGGAGCATGTGGCGCTTTCTCCGCACGGAAACCGCACGGCGGCCCGGCTGCGGGTGTTCAATTCGTTCGGGCAGACCATGCTCTATGAATTGATCCGGAAATGACCCTTTGAAATGAAAAAGCGCCGTCCGCGGATGGCGCTTTTTTCTCGGGAGTCAGTGTTCGATCTCGATTCCGGCGATCTGATTGGACCAGCTCTCGCTCTGGACGGGAGCCTTGAGCACGACTCTCAGATAACGGACTTCCGGCGGGATCGGCTGCGCGTTGCGCATGATGTAGTGATCGAATTCGGCCTTGCGGACGAGCTCGAACTTCAGGGGGAGCGCGGAGAAGTTCAGGTTGTCGGGAGAGCCTTCCAGCGCGTAGTAGAGATTCAAATCCCTGCCGCGGTGTTTGTTCCAGAAGTAGCAGTCGGCTTTCACCGATCGAAACCGGGAGTTGTCCCCGGCGCAGGCGGTCCCGACCGGATAACCTGCCGCCGGATCGGCGTTTTGCGGCAGAAGATGTTCATCGACTTTCAGCCGGAACTCGCAGCCGCCGAAAACTCCTGGGCGTTGGTCTTGTCCACGGTTATGAATTTCGAGCTGGAATCGGGGAGAAAGTCCGCGAGCAGTTTCCGCTTCTGGTTGCTGAACAGAAGTTTCTCCGGATTCTCGAGACGGAATGGGGTTTCCCGGCCGGCGTGAACCGCTTCCAGCCGGGCGTTGGAACGTTTGACTTCAGCGATCATCTCGTCATAGGGGTGGTCGGTGCAGTCGACCAGACCGAAATTGAAGTTCTCTCCCATCGGGAGACTGCGCATCATCACGGGCTGGTCGAAGAAGATGAAGTAGCCGAATCCGATGCAGAGCGGATCCGCCGCTTTCTGTTCGGTGTAGTGCCGGTAACAGAGTCCCCGCGCCCGCTCGTCGCGGACGGTGTTGCCGGAATTGTAGTGACGCATTCCCCGCCGGTCGCAGACAAAGCTGAACTCGGTGATGAAGAACGGTTTGTCGAGTTCCCGGAGTTTCGGCATGAGCCGGTTTGTCCACAGGGCGTAGATGTCATACTCGTTGAGCATCACGGCATCGGTGAATTCGGCCGCCGCGTAGATCCATTCGTCCGCCTGGCCGCCGCAGTGAGAGGCGCCGAACCACAGATGTTCGGGATCGTATTTGCGGAAGAGATCGCGGACAATCCGGTGGTAATAGCGGGAGGTTTCCGCGATGAAGTCGCAGATGTCTTTCCGGTCCAGATTGACGATCTTCCAGTTTTTCAGCATCTCCCGCCTTCCGCCCGTGAGCCCGAATTGCGCAACTGCGCCCGCTTCGCCGTGGCGGCGGATCAGAAAGTCGATCAGCGCCTTTTTGGAGGCGACGGAGGGAGCGGCGGCGGTCAGCTCGTTGATATCGCGATACTCCCAGCCGTTTTCGTTTTCCGAAGCGTAGGCGATCAGCATCGGATCCTCTTTTCGCCGGGCGGTCAGTTTGGCGATCTCCTTTTCTGCTGCTGCGGCGAATCCGGGATCGTAGACGTCGATCCGGCGGCGCGGCAGGAGTTTGACGGTGCGGAACGTCCAGTCCTCGATGTAGGGCAGGCCGATTCGGACACCTTCGGATTCCCGTTCAAAACCCGTGACGCCGTTCCGATCGAAACTCCCGCATGGCGGGCGACATCATTCAGAGAAACTTTGCTTTTCATAACTCCATTGCGTTCTGATAACGTTTCCAAGCAAAAAGCCGGCTGGGTGTTTACTCCCGCTCTGCGGCTGAGAAAAAGGTCACCAAAATCTCACCCGGCCTAAAAGAGCAGAAGCATTTCCGCCTGAAGGTAGAGAAAATTGTATTTACATGCTGATTTTAAGACAAGAAAATGCTGCCTTTTGGTGGAAAATTTTTCAATCGCAATCTGAAATTTACAGAATGCGGTGTAAAGAAAACTCTCTGTCTGCCCCTGATTCCTCTTTCATGCGTGTAAAAAGTTTTGCATCTGTCGGAATTTTTTTCTGAAAAAGCTCTGACTTGATTGGCTCTATTGGCTCAGTCTGAGGAGAAACGGGAAAATCCTCCCAGAGCCAATAGAGTTTACGGAAGTGCCATTGGCTCGGCGTTGAGCCAATGGAGCGGAGTGCTCTTTAGGCTTATTGGCTCGGATGAGCAAAATGGACATTGAGCTCAAAATGAGCCAACAAAGCCAATAAGAGCAATTCACTCTGCTGAAAAAATTTCAGCCGCTTGCAACTCCGCTCACGTGCGCGAGGCCACGGTTACCGGAGGCTTCCGAGTGATCGTGTAGGTCGCAATTTCTTTGTGTCCATGCCGTCCTTCATCGTAGGTTTGCATGTGGCGGCCTCTCTGAAGAACCCAACTGTCGATCTCAAGTCGGTCATCCACACCTGACTGGCTGAAGCCCCTCTGGAGATTTTTGCCCAAGTGCAACAGTGCTGCTTGAAAAGCAGTAGAATTGGCTGTGTGTTTCCACATATTATTTTCTTGAAGCAGTTGGAGCAACTCCGGCGTGGTGAATATGCGGCCGAGATTTTCGGTTCTCTCAACCATCCGCATCATGTCGCGAATCCAGCTCAATGTGGGATCGATGGTTCTTGCACCGAGTTCGGTGTAGCCGTCGTAGATGGAGGTCATTCCCATAATTTGGCTTATAATGCCATCCATGACATCCCACCATTGTGCGAAGCCGGTGGACACCCGGAGATCACCTTGCGGAAAGCCTTTGGCTTGCCACTCTTGCAGGACGCGAAACACTGCGCCAAGAAACTTTGGGTAATTATGCAGGATGTGTTCTTCTTGAGTTCCTTCCCTGAACGTGGGGAAGGTTCTGCCCTCTTGTCTAGTCAGGCGCACACTGCAACTCCTATTGAAAATATCGCGTGAGAGAGAAGCTCCGTTCGTCGTAATCATTATAACGTGGTGTTTCGGGTTGATCAACGTATTTTTCATATAAGCCGCTCTAGCATTGTAAAGGTCTTCAGTTAAAAAGCTACAGAGTTTTTGTGAATGAAATGGTTTTCCGTTGTGTCCCGGATCGAGATTATCTATTGAGATTATTGGCGTTCCGTTGATCAGAATAGCGTCAAAACCTTCCATAAGGCTGCCAACGCTGCGACTTCCGGTTTGATTGACCGTGTGTGGAACGGTGTTATATACGGCAGCTGTCCTCTTATTCTTTTTGCCTTTACCCGTCTGGCTGTCGTTTGCTTCCACGAATAGAATCGGGGTGTGGCAGTTTAGAATACCGCCCATCGACAATGCTGGGGCTATAATGTGAGCCATGGCTCGGCTTCTATCTCCTTCACTAACAAAGGCAGTGAAACTATCGATCCAATTCAGAAGCTCAACAGCCTCTTCCAGCGACGAAGGAATCTGAACCTCACCTGCGGCATGAATCCCGCTGTCCCGATCATACCCGGTCACTAGCCGAAGTTCGCCATTGATTTTTGCCAGCACGGGGACAGGCGAGCAAATCGTCAGGGGATTCAAAGCCTTTACAAAATTTGGATGCTCGATCAGTAATCGGCAATCTCGTGGTACGAAAACAGCCGGAATCGGCACGTTTTCCTTCGAAAATGTCACCGGATTCGCAATTTCTTCAAACAGAGCGGGACACGCATCCTGATGCAACTGCATAAAAGAGTGATCTGCCTCGTTGAAAAGAACAGGGATTCCGCCGTTTTGATTGGCCAATGGAGTCATTCTATACACTTTTTGGTAGTATCTGGCAGCGTTACCTAGAGATTTTGCTACTGGTCCTAAGCGTGAAGGAGAAACCGGCACCATCGGTTTGGGACGGATGGTTGTTGCCGTCTTGAAAAGCTCAAGCATGAAGGACATACCGTTGGCTGTAAGCAACTCGCCCGGCTGTTTGGAATCTGGCATTTTGACCACGCTCAAACAGCATTGCAGATTGAGCAGCACGTTTGCGATATCAAGTAGCCGTTGGCCTATATCCGGGGAACACTGTCTTCCCGACAGCAAAATTACAACCTCGCGGGGATTTTGCTCAAAGAACTGCTGAAAAACCGGATGGATTTCCTTTTCAGGCGAGAGCATCTGAAATAAATCCACGCCAAATGCCGGTAGCTCATTGCGGCTGAGTGACTCGGCGTTGACAGCTCCGTCAACCAGATAAACCGGCGCTGTTGGTGCAGCTTGCAGCCGAGAATAGGCTAAAGCTGAAATCCAAACATGACCGCCGAATCGCATCGATGTTTGTAGCCAATCGGTGTGATATTCCCAACCATCACCAGAACGCCTGCGTAATGCGGGGGAGGTCAGAAAAATCCCATGGTACGGTTTCCCATCTTCTCCTTTAAGCGCCTCACCTGTAACAGGCGACGTGAAAGGGATTTTTAACCCCGTGACTTCGTAGCAATTGCAATCAGGCAAATACCCTAGAATCCTCTGAATTTCAGTTGAATCGCAAAGTGTCCATCCGTTTTCTTCGGCCATAGCCGATGTCAGACCGTACTCGGCAAGCCGAGCGTTCATGTTTTCTGAAATTGTGAAATTTGAAATATTAGTCATTTTCATAACTCCATTGTTAAAATTTTTATTTAAAATGCTTATTGTTTTGTGTTAGAGGTTGAGCCTTTTTATCGCATACCACTTCTTTCACAAAATATTCAATTTTCAAACAGCCTCAAGGCTTGCCGCCCTGCCGGTACTCAGTCCAATCTCCTTTCTAATTATTGGCCTGGGTATAAATTACCCTATATTGGGGCGCTACTAAATACCTGCAAAAAAGCGCTACTAAAATAAACCAGTAGCGTAAAAATGATCTTGAAGTGAAATACAGAAATCAGGGCAAAAAAATCCCTTGCGCACAGCATTCAAGTTATGGCAAGAGGTATGGGCAATCGGCAGGAACTAGTTTTCCCTGCTTGTGGAAGAGCGATTAACTGTCCGGCAGGGTTGTTTTCAGGATTTTAATAAAGTCCAACCAGAGGTCACGCGAGACATCTTCAGGGGGATTGGCGGAGAGCCGTTCTAAAACCTTCGGAGCAAACCGCACAGGATAAGCCAAAACAAAACGGCGATATTTAGGGATATTTGACCGCTGCGTGCGTATGATGGGAGTATGAGCCTTGTTTAACCGCCCTTTCGTACGATCCGTATTGCTGTCATCTCCCCATATTGCTTGTAGAAGCCGACACTCTTCACGGCAGGTACAAGCAGGACATCTTTTTTCTGAACAGTTTTTTTCTTCTGCCTCTGTTGGAAAGTATTGACCGTCATGAACTTCTCCCTTGATAGATTCAACAGGAACACCTTGTCGTTCTGCCAGTCGTGCTTTTTGGATTTTCTCTGTTGGCAAAATGAATCGTACAGAGGAAAAGGTCACATAATGCAAAACCAGTATTCTTTTCAGTTCCAGAAAAGTACACTTGTCAGGCTCTTTGGCAGAATCCTCTTTCTCCGTTGATATGCGAAACTTAATCTGCTTGCTTCTGCCACTGTCTTTTTCGATATCAATGATCTCAATAACAGACTTGTTTTCTGGAAGGACCATGTTTTCAAAATTTTCCAGTTCGGATTTCTTGACTTGGTGCAGCAATTTTTTTACCTGCTCTATAGGAGCCGCGCTTGCCCGATATTTTTTATCAAGGTAAAGCAACAGTTTTTCGCATAACACGGAAGGCGCGAAAACCATCAAACCCTCATAGACCGGAAATGCAAATGCAGTCAGTAACTTATATGTAACCGGATTGATTGTATATTCGCTTTCAAGCTCAATCGTATCTATCGGAATCGCATAAAAATTCCCTTCGGTAACATCGTGCAGTCTATGATTTTTGAGCTGTGAAAATTTATTTTCAGGGCTATCTGCACTGTAATACCCATTGTCCCAGTTTACTGTTTTAAAATCCTCTTGTCCAAAAGGATAATACTGTGTCCATACCAAAGGATTATCTAAATTGCTCTCCAATTCCGATTTTATTCCACCTTTAATCTTTAGCAGCGGCAAAGGGAAAAAAATATAATCCCCCAGTATACCGCACGGCAAGAGAAAATGGCAGAGGTAAAGCAACCAGTCAAGATTAGCCGATTTATCGTCAACGGGGTAAAATAGCACTCCCTTCCGCTTAAAAAAATCGTTCAGCACCAGCATCTTTGTTTTCTGCTCATCGACAAGAACTGCTCCGCGGGGGTGATATGCTTCATAGGCAATATTCAGTCGGGGATGAATCGTTTTTGCAACATCATAAAACACGGGACGTTTTATCAATGGCTTTGCATTCACTTGGCTGGTGATCTTCGGAGCAGCAGATTCATTTTGTGGGGATGTGTATGTCAAAAGCGGTGCGGTTTGAAGAGGCTCAACTTTTCCGAGGCTTTTGATCTGGATCACTCTCAGCTCTGCGTCATCTGAATGGTTCAGCTCTTGCAGCTTCTCATTCAGTTCATCCAGTGAGTCGATGATTTTGTACTTCATCCCCCGGTATCCTCCCCTTGGTGGTTGAAAACCTTTTCCGCCAAAAAGAATACCTTGACGCAGGCGATAATTCAAGCTCCGCCGTGAGAGATTTTAGGATTTTTCAGTATTCACCGGCCACAGCATACTTTTGAAAAAATACAAGCCCAATCTCTTTACGGTAATAGCGATCTTATTGAGAATCTATGAACATCTTGCGCCGTTTACGTCATAACATAATGAATTTAAATAAGATATAGATTTTATATCAAATAAGCCATGTTCATGTTTTGCATTCATGATTCATTATTGATAACGTTTTCTCGTTGTAAAAACAGCTCTGTTTTGCATCCTCTTGACATTTTACGCATCACTGCTTATATTAAGTTTTATCGAAGAAACAGAAGTA
>OLGD01003269.1_pt1 | contig 15710 bp, 10 predicted proteins | sample 1605311 | NCBI WGS metagenome assembly OLGD01 (sample SAMEA3888917, study PRJEB22519) | human gut metagenome | biome: human gut; feature: human-associated habitat; material: faeces | place: Denmark | collected 2010 | reverse complement strand
TGCGATTATCCAAATCCAGGAATGGATAGGCAGTTTCCTGCTTTGATTGCCAACCGTAGATTTGTCCACGGACTCCCCAAATGGGAGAGATATACTTACCGACTGATAGGTTAATCAGCGGAGTCACTGTTTTACCAAATTTGGTGTCAGGATTCGCACCAGCCTGTGCACCTACTCCCACACTAATAAAGATATTGTCCTTCCAGCTCTCACTGTAGTACTTCTCTTTAGTTTGTGCGTTGGCAACAGCAACTGCTCCCGACAACAGTAAAGATAATATTACTAATTTACTTTTCATTTTTTTCTATTTTTTATTGTTTAACTCTTTGTACTTATTCACTTTCCAACCAGAACTTATTTCAATGTGATTCTGAACATGAGTCCACCAGTAAAATATTTCATTCTTTGCAATTCTACTTGCACATGCAAATGATTGAAAAGCAAATAGGTGGCACCCAACGCAAAATCTTTCGAATCATACTCTGCAATCATCCTTAAATTCGGAGTAAAAGTTGGATTATAACTAATGCCTACAGCAATACCATTTAATTTATATTCCTTCCGTCTGTTATATAAGTAAGACAAGTGAACACCTATCTCTTCCTTACCTATATTGAAGTGTTTGGTCGCAGCTATATAAAAACGGCTGTAATAACCATTTCCCTCCGTAGTACTTATTTCCCCACCCCCAGAAGAAGTGAAAGGATCAGAAGTACCTAATACGACAGCCGGCATATATTTCCAAAACTGTCCTTCTTTCAAGGCTCGCAGTCGGATAGAAAAATATCTATCCTGATTCGTAAAACCTGAATAACCATAGGGTTTCAATCCTAACGCTTCTGCCTTAAAAAGAGTACAAGTATAAGCAACCTCTAACCAAGGCAAAATGGTAACATTCAAGTAATAGTTATATGTGTGATAGTACCACGTAGGAGGAGTTATCTCCCTATTCATAAAATTGGCACCCAGCATTACTGTTTTATCTTTCTGCATCTCTGCTGAAGGAGCATGCAATAATCCTGTGGTTCCATAAGTTAATTGAGCCGAAAGTACAAGCGTACTACAAAGTAACAAACAACTAACTATTAAGCGTTTTATCATTTCACTATTGCTTTCTCTTATACTTTCGGTTCAAAAACATTCATCATTATTCCGCTTCAACCATACCGCCGCCGGCGTTTTGATTGTCACCATGACCATGACCATGACCATGTGAATGAGAAATATCATATAGATCTGTCACATCGAAATCAGTTTTTGCAGCTTCCTTCAAAGTATTCTTTGCTCCATAAGCCTTTTCAAATTCAGACACAACAGCACCATCTACAGTAATATCCTTCAATGTATAAACAACCTTAGCATACTTATGAACAATTTTCATAGTCTTCAGCAATTTTTGTACAGGAACTTCTTGTTTACCCTCTTTCAAAGTAGAAGTAAATTTCTCTTCATTGATCGTCATCAAATCTACGATTGATTCATACAATTCCCCACTCTTTAAACCTGCTTCATTCAATTTATTCACGTAATCGCTTTCAGCTACTACAGATTCTGCACCTGTATAATCACGATACTCAAACGTAAAAGGTAATGGTTCTCTGTCGCTATCATTACAAATATCGACAGTCATCACATATACATCATCCCAGGCATTCACTACTCCAAGATCATCAGGTTCTACATTTACCTTGAACTCAATAGGAGCTTCTACCTCACTATCACCTTCTTCTATACTACCATCAGGCGTAACCTTAATTGTAAATGTCTTATTGAAAGACATCTTCACGTTATTTTGGTCAACAATTTCAAAAGTGAATGTTGCAGTCTTCGTTTCAGAAGCAGCTCTCGTTACAACTTCAAACTCAGTAGCCGGAACCTCAAAGTTATAAGTATATCCTTCATCTACACCCAGAAGATTACCTTTACTATTTTTCAGTTTAATAGATTTAGCATTGTACAATTGACCATTCAAAGAAAGCTCACCGTATATCTTAACCTTACCAATCACTTGCTTAGTCAAAGTAACATTAATAACCTTTTCTACATCAGTTCTTGTTTTTGGCAATTCTACAGTTACATATTTAACCACATAACCTTCTTTCGTAATAGTAATCAGGTAAGTTTGACCACCCTCATAAGGAGATGACACTGCTTCACCAGCAAGAGTTGTAACTTTCCAATCAGCAGCAGCTAAAGCACCTAATTCAGAATCCACAACATTCAAAGTATATTTACCATCATATTTAGGTTGCATAGCAACTAAAGTGGTATACACAGCCGATTGTCCAGCATTTATTTTCTTAACATCTACTGCAACAGTAGCATCCATATAGCCAGCTGCTTTTACTGTCAAGTTGTAAGACTTCGGATCTTTCACATCAACTGAAAAGCCACCATTAACAACAGTTGCAGTTGCATCACCTGATACAGCAGCTTCAGCAATTGGTTTCAAGGTTTCAGCATCCAAAACATTACCTGCAATAGTATAAACAGGTTCCGGGAGAGTTATTTCCCCAGCAGGACCGTTTACATCTAAACCGTCATCCTTGTAACATCCGGTTAAAAGAGCCCCAGACAAGGCCACTACGGCTAATGCTAATTTAGCATTGTAGCCATTAAAGAAACTTTTCTTTTTCATCTCAATAAAATTAAAAATTTAGTAATTCTGATTTAATAAAATATGGATTAAAACTATTATTACTCATTATATTCTCACTAGCATTCGCCCGGAATCCCTTATAATAATAGCGTTCATTGCCCGCATTATAAGCGATACCCATATTCTTGGACGGCGTCACGCGAGGTATATATCCCTTTCTTTTATATTTATAAGGTGGAAGCGCAACCTGAAATCTAAAGCCACCGTTCGATTTAGCTCCTTGTGCTTTTGTAGCATAAAAACCAATTGAGCAATAACGAAAGTGGCGAATCAAATCAAGCCGTATACCCTTTTCCCCCAACAAATATTGTTCACCCTTTAAACTTACTTGTACATTATATTGCGGCCAATAAAAATTAGCGCCCAAACTCCATGTCAAGCGTGTTTTAGTTCCATAGTAAACTTCAAATCCATCCCATTCATAAGTGGCTGTCACCCCGATACGTCCTTCGAATGAAAAGCGTTCATCGGCTTTCAGTACATGAAGCAATTTCAGATCACCTCCATAACGCCCAGCATTAAAAGCTCCAACGGTTCCTGTAAGCCACATATTATAAGGTAAACGAACACATTGTTGCAATGTTAGAAAGCCTGGATGTATTTTACCAGCAAGAGTCCCATATCCATCATTATAAACTGGGCAAACCATCTGAGCAGTTAACTTCATTCCTTTCCATAACGAGACCTCAATTGCTGGTGATAAATTAAAAAGTACCTGATAAATCTGCGTGATTACCAAATTCTTCAACGAGAGCTCAGGATATACGACCACATCTACCTTAAACAAAGAACTATTTTCTCTCTTTATTTTCCGTGCTTCTTTCCACGTTCCACCTAAATCATAACTAACATTCCAATCCGCACGACTTGCCTCTGGAACGCTGTCACCGATTATCGGCTTATAGTAAAGAGAAATCTGAGGCACATTATTGTCAAGAACGATTACCCGACATGGCTTTTTATCCGGTAAACCCATCTTTTGGATAACATCTACGGCTTTGCCAATACCTACTCCATTCAGACGATATGCGGAATTTTGCAGAACATATACACGTTCTTTGCCATCTTCCGTCCACCCCACATTCTCAAATCCCATTTCTACTAAAGTATTTACCGTATTTTCTCCTGTTTGGCAAATTCCCTTTAAAGGAAGCAAACAGAATAAAAAGAGCGCTGCACATCGTGCTATTGCTTTAATAGTTAGACACTTTACCATGTTAGAGTTTGTATACCTCATCTTTTTTATTAAATTTCTGCATCTCTACGACACAAAATATGGTGCAAAAATAGACACATTTTTAATAATACCAAAGAATTTTACATGAAAAAATAAAATAATGTAGCTTTTTTTGCATAACAGCTTTCTTAATGGCGATATTCTTTATCCAAGAGCTTATTATGCATGATTAAGAGGTTAGTAAATGGCTAATGGATGCTATATTTATACAAAAAATATGGCTATAAAAGTAGTTTTGATTATATGCTACCTTTATAGAAAACGAATTATCATATCGCTTGATATGAGTAGAAATAATCTATCTTTTATCATTTTGTCATTTTGTATTTTCTAATATACTTTCTATGGCTTATTTGCAAACAGTTGGAAAGGATTGCGAGAAAAACGTAATCTTATAAGATCTACATTAATCAAAAAGATAATATTTAAATTGTCTATTTTGCATTTTTGGTAGGACTTTGTGGATAAGTGTATCTTTAAGATGGTTCTATTTTGATTTAATAAACTTAATGATATATTATTTTGTAACTTATTTATAGATGAAATAGATGAAAAAATGTGCTATTTTGAGTCTTTGAAGTGTCTTTTATAAGGCTTAGAAGGTTCATTCTACATGAAGTTAACTTCATGTTGACAAGAAGTTGATTCTCTGTTCGCAAAAAGTTGACTTCTTGTTAGTAAGAAAAGGGCTTATTATCTACATTTTTATGCATACCGGTCGAATATATGCATATTTATATGCTACTTTTTATGCATAACTTTGTTTTTTGTAAATAATATCAAAATTTGTGTGTTACAAAAATGTTTCATTTTTCTTCAAAATGTTTGTAGCTATGGACTATGGGTTACGTTATGCTTGGAATGAGGTCGATTGCCTTCTTCTTGCTTTCGTCTACAAGTTTAGCATAAACCTGTGTTGTTTGTATGTTAGTATGTCCAAGCAGTTTGGAAACAGTATACAAATCGACTCCTAAAGTCAGTAACATAGTTGCGTGAGTATGGCGAGCGGTATGAAATGTAATATGCTTCTTAATTCCGGCCTGCTCTGCCCATCTGGGCAAAATTTCATTAGTTCTGCCCAAGGTAATCAATCCTTTAAAGATTTTATCATTATGGTTGCAACCTTTCCTTTTGGGCAACTGTTTTATTGCTTCTTGACTAAGAGGCAGAGAGATAGCTTCTTTAGTCTTTTTTTGAATAATGTGCAATTTGGAATTTCCGTTTTCATCTATCTCGATATTTTCCCATGTAAGCGCTATGATATCAGAATGTCTTAATCCACAAAAGCAACTAAAAAGGAAAGCTTTCTTTAATAAAGTGTTATAAAAAGGCGTTTGAGCCAGTTTTTTCAATTCGCCTATAGTGAGAAATTCCCTTTCGGTCCGGTTTCGATGCGGTTTTTCTTCATTCTTTATTTTATTCATAGGGTTGGATGATATCAATTCTTCAGACACTGCATAATTCAGGCAGTACCGCAGCATCTTATAATAATAGGCTTGGGTATTAGCATGCAGCAATTTCTCTTTTTTGCTGTGAGCCTGTTTGGCATCTTTTAGATAATCCAAAAATCCCATAATATATTCTTTGTCCACTCTGTTAAGTTGGATGTCATGAGAATCATAACGTTTGAGGTGGCAAATTACGGCATGTAAGGCAGTTCTACGAACTTCATTTTCAGATTTCTTTTCAGCTACACTTTGCAAGTAATCAATCAACTTTATATGAGATACTTTATTGGTCTTGAAACCGTGAACCTGATTCTGTAACTCGATAATTCGCTGAGCCTTAATGGCATTTGCCAATTTAAGAGTCTCGCTATTGCGCACCCTGTCCGACTTGTTGAATTCAGGTATTATATATAATTTCAGGAATTCATATTTTCGCTTTCCATTCATATACATATCAAGGTATATCGACTTGTTTCCATTAGCCAAATGTTTAACCCTTATTTTTATTGGTTCTTTAATTTTAAGTTCTTCTTTCATATTATTGTTTAGCCTACCTGTTTTAATCATAAATATATACATCCTAATTTAATAGGTAACATTATGGTAACAAATACAAGTTTCAAATGATTGAGCATTTGAACTTTATTCTATTCTATTGCTTCTTTTTGTATTTAAATTATTGAATATTAGAAAAATAAAAAGGATCCCTGTTCTTTTCATAGATGCAGAAATAGTAACAAGTCAGCAACAAATATACAATATAAATGTATAAAAAAGAAACATTATTGAAAAGTAATGTTATTGTTTACTATTATGCAATGCGTTAAATGATAGTATATTGTCTGTTTTATTTATCTCAATAGACCCTTATTTCGATTTCCGGATAAAAAGCCATGCCGTATTGTAGTTCTGGATAATAATATACCTCAAATTTCTTTGCTTTATAATCCGATTATAGGCGACAGCGTACCTGAAGTAAGCCGTAGGGACTGGGATGTAAGCTACAGCCTGGGTAATAGCTGGAAGGAAGCTGATAAAGTAAAAAGAAAGAATAGTTCTTTGTTTAAGGTGGATGTGGTGATATATCCGGAATTATCATTGAAGAATCTGGTAATCACACAAATATATCAAGTACTATTCAATTTGGCACCGACTATAGAAGTTTCTTTATGGAAAGGAATGAAGCTGACGACTCAAATGGTAGTACCTATTTATAATGATGGATATCCTTATCTATATGACAAGGTACATCCCGGATTTATCGGTATATCACAAAAGGTAAGATTGCCTTATAATATTTGGGGAACGCTTACTGTGGGACACTTTAGCAGTGAACGTTACGGGGTAGACTTGAAAGTCAATCACCGTTTCATTCGTGATAACCGATTTGGAATTGAAGCTCGTATCGGATATACGGGAGCCGCCTATTGGGATGGATTTACGTGCCACTTCGGAACAAAGAAAAATATAACGTGGTCGGTAGGAGGTTCGTTTTATTGGCCACAATATAATGTAGAAACAACAATGAAAATTGAGCAGTATTTATTGGGAGAAAAAGGAGTTAGGGTGGATATTATCCGCCATTTCCGTTATGCCTCCATCGGCTTTTTCGCAATGAAGAGTCCAGATGCGAAAGCTAACGGTGGCTTTCGTTTTCAGATAGCTCTCCCACCTTATAAATACAAGCGCAGAAGATATATCCCCCGAATCGCCCCTTCTAGAAATATGGGGATGGCTTATAATGCAGGAAACGAACAGTATTATTATAAGAGTTACCGTTCATCACCGGGAGATAACATTATGCAATCGAATAGTTTTAACCCATATTTTATTAAATCAGAATTATTAATTTATTAATTTTAATTTTATTGAGATGAAAAAGAAAAGTTTGTTTGGATTTAGCGCTAAATTAGCGTTAATGTTAGTGGCAATTTGCGGGATGTTCGCGAGCTGCTACGAAAAGGAAGAATTGACTGTTGAAAAGCCGAGTACAACAGCACCTGTATATAAAATCACCGGTGTTGTGTATGATGAAACTACAGGCTTGGCCTTATCTGGTGTTTCAGTGAATGGAGTAACAACAGATGCAAGCGGTGTTTATTCTTTAAGCAGCGAAAACGACAAGGTAAAGGCAGGGTTGAATGTGCTGTCGTTTAGCAAAGATAAGTATAAGACTGTTACAACTTCAATCTATGTAGATGCAATTGAGAATGGACAGGTGGCCGTGTATAAAGCAGATGCAGCTTTGTGTCCTGGAGTTACTTACAAAACGGTTCTGTATGACCTCACAGGAACAGTTATTGACAATGAAAATGCAGCTGTTGCCTTGAAAGAGGTGCAAATAAATGGATTAACTCCGACAGTTAGTGGAAACACATTCAGCGCAAACAATGTGAAACCAGGCTTTTATTATGCAACACTTATTGCGGACGGCTATAACAACACCTACGCAAACATCAATATCGCTCAGGTTGCTGCGGAAAAAGGTGAGCCTACTGAAATTCAGAAAGCTATCACGGACTTAAGATTCATTATGCAGAAGAAAAAAGAAACTGCATATTATGTATGTGGATTTGTTACAAACTCAAAAGGTATCAATATTTCCAATGCCAATGTTAATATAGAAATTGACGGAAAAGAAATATTCGTTGGTAAAACAAACAATCGTGGATATTTCAGCACAATGGTTGATACAAAAGTAATTACTATTACTCCGACTTCTTTGGTTACTGTTACAGCTGCATTGAGCGGCTACATTGCACAAGCTAAATCCAGCGTTATCAAGTTGGTTGAAACTGGATCTGTTTCTGTCACTTCCATTACTCTTGTATTGGAGGCTGAAGGTACTTACGTTCCTGATGTAGACCCGAGTGAAGGCGGTGAAAGTTCATTTACCGAACTTCCTGAGCCGGAGATTAAAAAGGGGGAAGATATTGTTGATGAAGAACAGCCTGTTGTAGACCAGATCAAAGAAATAGCAAAAGAACTGGGTCATGATGACATTGCAGATGTGGAGATTCCTGTTGTAACAGTAGAAACAGTAGATCCTATACATTTGACTTCTACCGAAGCCGTTACTAATGAGAATACCGGAGAAACAACTCAGGAAACAAAGAAGGTTACCGACGTTATCGAATTGCAACCTGAAACCAAGATTTACTACGTAGGTGGAGTAAAAGAAGACATCCGGATTAAGCGTGATATTGATGCTGAGAAAACTGTTGCCGCTGCTCGTGTCTATGAAGGACAACCGACCGGTGCGGTATTCTCAAAACCGATGACTATTAAGTTTGACATTCCTGTTGTTACAACAGCTGCAGAACCTGATTATGCATTTAATGTTCTCTATCAGAACGAAACGACTGGCGAATGGAAAGCCGAAGCCGGCAAATATGCAGAGTATGATAAAGCAGAAGGACAATTCCTCGCTGAAATCAGCCACTTCTCTAAATTCCGTTTTGGTTTCGAATCGCAAATTGAATTTAAGGACAGCTTGAAATTGGATGCAGAAATCATCAACAAACCTTGTTACACCGGAAGTGCTTCAGCTGTAGTGACTTTAAGAGGTCAGTATCTAGGTGGAATTGCTTATGATGGAAACACTCCTTCTTTGGCTGTAAAAGCGGCTTTGAGTGGTATGAGTGCTGAAATCCAGAGCTATGTAACAGTACTTTTCTATAATATGATTAAAAAAGACTATGCTAACGTTTTGCCGAAGAATACTTATGAAAAGACAGCTGTATCACAAGATATAGTAGTACCTGCCAACAAGCAGATCAACAATTTCAGCATGGTAGGAAAGCAGATTAGAAAGTCTTATACTATTACGGTTCTTGATAAGAATAAAGTTCCTAAGGTGGTGACTGTGGTAGTGAAGAGAATCAGTGGTGCGGAAATTACGCCTAACTACGCTATCGGTCATACTCACGGACATGGTGATGGCACTGACTTGAATGCTGGTGGTGGTATTGTTGATTTTGAATAAGACCACTCTTGAATAACGCAATTGAACCTAAGGCATGAGATTATACATTATGAGAATGAAACGGGTGTTTATCACGGTGCTGCTTGTCAGTGTATCATCCATGCTTTCGGCTCAATTGACTTATGGAATCACTGGCTTGCTGCATGCCCCTTCGGCAGAAATGCAACGGGATAAAACAGTGATGCTGGGAGGAAACTTTATAAACAAGGAGATAACTCCTCCTACGTGGTATTACCATACGTACAATTATTTTTTGAATGTAACCATTCTGCCGTGGATAGAGGTGGCCTATACCTGCACTCTTTTTAAAGCGGAAGCGTTAGGGTTAAAACCCTACGGTTACTCCGGATTTACTAATCAGGACAGATATTTCTCTGTCCGACTGCGAGCCTTGAAGGAAGGACAATTCTGGAAATATATACCGGCCGTTGTGCTGGGTACATCAGACCCATTCACTTCATCCGGAGGTGGAGAAATAGGTTCTACGGAAGGAAACGGATACTTCAGCCGATTCTATCTGGTAGCAACCAAACACTTCACTATAGGAACGGAAGAAATCGGAGTACACCTTTCGTATTTGTATAATAAACGAAGGGAGTATAAACTGGATGGGATAGCAGCAGGCATTAGTTATAACCCGACCTTTGCACCTGATTTAAGAGTGATTGCAGAGTATGATTCAAAGGATTTTGCACTGGGAGCCACTTACTTGCTTTTTAAACATCTGCACATACAGATGGAATTGCAAAGGATGAAGTATTTCACCGGCGGACTGTGTTTCCAGTTCCGGTTGAAATAAGAAATCTGGCATAAAAGCATAGAGTTAATCATTAAAAAAAGAAAAACAATGAAATGTAAATTTGGTATAGTATCTATCATGTTGGCAGGATTAGCCCTTACGGCTACCGCACAGACCAAGGAGAAGTACTACAGCGAAAAGTTCAAAGATAATATCTTTGTCAGCGCTGGCGTAGGGGCTCAGGCATGCATGAATCCTGACAACTTTGATTATGGCATCGGAAATGCCATTACGCCACTGATTCACGTGTCAGTGGGTAAGCTGTTCGATCCGATATGGGGTATCCGTGGACAAGTTGCCGGATTGTGGTCGACATTGTATACGGAACGCGGACTGCAAGAAGGCAACTATTTAAAAATCAAAAACAAGAAGTATTTCACCTTGAGAGCAGATGCTATGTTTAACCTGACAAACTCCATTTGCGGATATAACCCTGAACGCCTGTTCTCTTTGTCCGTATTTGCAGGTCCAGGTTTGACATTCTCTAAAACCTACGGCAAGCAGGAGAAACTGAATGCACTGGTCAACGGATCAGTTGGTTTGATGGGACAGTTCAATATTAATAAGTATCTGGATATCAATATTGAAGCAAGAGGTGAAGTGTCTCCTTCTATATTTGGAAGCGAGAGTAGCGCTTATACAGATGGAGCAATATCTTTAACTGCCGGTGTCACTTATACTTTCGGCGGCAAGAATTTCGTTTCTTGTGGCGCAAAGATTGACCAGAACGCCATCAACAACGAGGTGAACAAGTACAGAAGCGAATTGGCACAGGCTCAAGCTGACCTGGCAAATGCTAAAAACGCTATGTCTAACAGCTCTAAACCTGTAACTAAAGAAGTAGTGAAGGAAATCCAAGTTGCCGGTCCTCGTGCTGTATTCTTTAAACTTGGTAGCGCCCGTATCGATGATTATGGTATGGTTAACATCCAGTTGGCTGCCAAGATTCTGAAGGCTAACCCGGATAAGAAGTACAAGATTGCCGGATACGCCGACAAGGCTACCGGTAGTGCTTCCGTAAACCAGAAGTTGTCTGAAAAACGTGCTCAGGCCGTTTACGACGCATTGGTTAAGGAAGGTGTAAGCGAAGACCAGATTGAACTCGTGGGCTTCGGTGGCACAGCTAATATGTTCAGTAAGGACTACTTGAACCGCGTAGTAATTCTGGAATAAATGAAGTAAGAATTCGTAGAGTATAAACTCTATAAAAGAGAAAAGGTGTCTGACTGCTGTTAGACACCTTTTTTGTTATAAAGAAGTCAAAGCCAGATTATATAAAAACTAAAATGAATTTGTAATTATATAAGAACACAAATACATACCTGAAATTATTTGCACAATTTGTACCAATCATCTATAACCTGGCATAAATAAATAATTAAATAATTATTAAATACAACTTATGAACAGGAAAACAAACAGGTAACAATATGGCTTTGCTTACACAGAAAAGCCAGTAAACATCTCAATATCCCACCTTTTTAAACAATCCGTTTATTTGCTGATATTCTGCGCATTACAACTATTTCATTTATTTATTAGCTATCCTTATAGTTCCGGATAAAAAGCCATGTCGGATAATCGTTCTGGATAATAATGTGCCTCAAATTTCTCTTTATTATAAGCCGATCATTGGTGACAGCGTTCCTGAAGCAAGCCGTTCTGATTGGGGTGTTAGTTACAATTTGGGCAACTCATGGAAGCAGATTCGGAAAGAAAAGAGAAAAAATAGTTCTTTGTTTAAGGTAGATGTGGTTGTATATCCGGAATTGTCATTAAAGAATTTGGTGATTACACAGATATATCAGGTTCTTTTCAACTTATCTCCGGCTGTTGAGGTTTCGCTTTGGAAAGGAATGAAGTTGACAGCACAGATGGTTTTCCCTGTTTATAATGACGGATACGGAACTTTAGCCGACAAAGTGCATCCGGGCTTTCTGACATTACAGCAGACAGTTCGTTTGCCTTATAATACGTGGGTGACAGGAACTATCGGAGCATTCAATGCCAGTCGCTACGGAGGTGATTTGAAATTGCTTCACGTATTGAAAGCCGATGAACGTTTTTCCTTTGAAGGACGTATAGGTGTGACAGCCACGTATCAATGGGATGGATTTGAGTTCTACTATGGCACCAAAACGCGCTTGACATGGAGCTTGGGAGCTAATTTCTATTGGCCTCAGTACAATGTTCAGGCAAGTTTGAAAGGAGAACAATATCTACTGGGTGAAAAGGGCGTCCGATTTGATTTGATTCGCCACTTCCGCTATTGCTCAATCGGCTTTTATGCAATGAAAGCACAAGGAGCAAAATCTAACGGCGGTTTCAGGTTTCAGGTCGCACTCCCACCTTATAAATATAAAAGGAAGGGATATATACCTCGTGTGACACCGTCCAAGAATATGGGCATCGCTTATAATGCAGGCAATGAGCGCTATTATTATAAGGGATTCCGGACAAATGCAAGCGAGAATATAATGAGTAATAATAGTTTTAATCCATATTTTATTAAATCAGAATTACTAAATTTTTAATTTTATTGAGATGAAAAAGAAAAGTTTTTTGAGCGGTATTAATACTAAAATAGTATTAGCCGCACTGGCTTTATCCAGTGTTTTGTTAACTGGATGCTACAAAGATGAAGGCCTTGACACTAATGGCCCGGCCGGAGTTGTTACACTGCCTGATGCAACTTATACCTTAACTGGATCTATTTATGATGCAGAAACAATGGAAGCTGTTACGCCGACTTCTGTAACGGTTACTAACAGTACTGCTACAGTAAAGCAAGGTTCTTATTCTGCAGTTGTAGCTCCGGGTGATGTGACAATCACAGTAAAGGCTACAGGTTATAAAGATGCAACTGCTACAGTTTACATTCAGTCGATTGAAAAAGGACAAGCGGTTGTTTATACTCAGCCGATTGCCATGATCAGCTCAGCTGTTAAACCTGAAATGGTAGATCAGACATACAATCTTAACGTAAAAGCATTCGAACTGGATGGTGTAACTGCAGTTGCAGAATATACCGTAAAAGTTAATGGTGCAGATGTTGCCAATCCTTATGTGGGTGGAGCGTATGGCGTATTGGTAACTGCTGATGGTTACCATGCTTATTCAACTGTAGTCTCTTTACCGGCTGTAAAAGTAGAAAAAGGTACTGCCGCAATGGATGTAGACGTAAAAGCATTACTTACAAAAGTAGACGCTCCTGCACCTACAATGGTTAACTTCATTGTAAACTTCCAGACTACGAACGGTAACTATTTCAATGTGGAAAGAGCATGGTTATTGCACAATGGTGAGGAAGTTGCTGATGCCGTTGCAACCAACACAAGTTTCTTCTCTTATTCTATAGATAAAGAAGAGATAAATGGAACGTATGCGATTGCATATCAATATGAAGCTAAGATTAATGGCCAACCTACTACGTTGAGAGGTACTCAAGCTGTAGATGCAGAAAACAACTATCAGGCGCTTGTGAAATTTACAATCAATGACGATGGTGAAATTACAGATAGTAACGATGAACTTCCTGCCATAACTGAAGAAACGATTACCGTGCCCATTAGTGGTGGTACAGTAACCCTTCCGGGCAGTCAAGTTGACGCAGAAGGAAATATTATTCCGAATGCTACAATCAATGGTGAAGCTGTAGAAACAATCACTCTTCAACGCTTGTATGCAGAAGAAATCAATGAAGCTGGTACACTCCGTGCTTATGCTGGTACACCTGACGGAACACAGTTTGTAGATCCTATTATCATTAACTTTGCTGATGTATATGGAGGTGAATTAGGCGACTTGGTTGTGAAATACAAACAAGAGAATGGCACTTGGCTTCCTGAAATGAATGAATTTACAGCTGTTAAGTTGGGAGAAAACGGATATGAAATGAAAATCAAACATTTCTCTGAATTCAAAGCTGACCTGAACCTGGATCCGGAAGCTCCTATCACCAAACTCGATTCTATCGTGAAAACAACGACCATTGGCAAGAACAATGACAACGAAGGTTCTACAGATATCACAATCAAGTATAACTATACTGAAGGTGTGACATATGGAAAATCTATTGCAACTGCTGTTGCAGACGCTGGAGTTAAAAATGCATTAGCACAAAGCTTCATCGCCCAAGCAATCAAGAGTTATTTGGATGCAAATGGCTATGGAGAGTTTGCTAAGGTAGATCATGTTGCTGAAAATAAATTTACTGTACCTGAATATACAAGAGTAGAATCAATTACAACTACTCAACGTATCAGTAACATCACAATCGTATTTGTAGTAAACAAATATCAGATTGAGATGAATATTGAGAAATATACAAATAAAGTATTCAAGGTAAATATGACATCAATCAACCACGGTCACGGCCATGGTCATGGCAATGACTTTAATGCAGGTGGTGGTATTGTTGAAGCTGAATAATAATTCGTTTATTAAGAACTCAATTGACCCGAAAGTATGAAGTATATAGAGAAAGGCAGATGCAGATGAAGCGAATTATAGTCACGTGCTTGTTTTTATGCTGTGTGTTTGTACTTTCGGCTCAATTAACTTATGGTACTACAGGATTACTGCATGCCCCATCGGCAGAAATGCAGAAAGACAAGACAGTAATGCTTGGTGCTAATTTTATGAACAAGGAGATAACTCCTCCTACGTGGTACTATCATACGTACAACTATTATCTGAATGTGACCATTTTCCCCTTTTTAGAAGTCGCATATACTTGCACTCTCTTCAAAGCGGAAGCGTTAGGGTTGAAACCTTATGGCTATTCAGGTTTTACCAATCAGGACAGGTATTTTTCTGTCCGACTGCGAGCTTTGAAAGAAGGACAATTTTGGAAGTATATGCCGGCTGTAGTTCTGGGAACATCAGACCCGTTTACTTCATCCGGAGGTGGTGTGGTTGGCTCATCAAGCGGAAACGGATACTTCAGCCGTTTCTATATAGCTGCAACCAAGCATCTCCCCATAGGAAGCGAAGAAATCGGAATACACCTCTCTTATTTATATAATCAGAGAAAGGAGTATAAACTGAACGGAATAGCGGCAGGTATCACTTACAATCCAAATTTCGCTCCTGATTTGAGAGTGATAGCAGAGTATGATTCGAAAGATTTTGCGTTGGGTGCCACTTATTTGTTGTTCAAGCATTTGCATGCACAGGTTGAATTGCAAAAAATGAAATATTTCACAGGTGGATTAATGTTCAAGTTTGCCTTGAAATAGCAACAAATAAGAAATTTGAGTTAAACGAATAAAAACTAAAAAAAATGAAAAGTAAATTAGTAATATTATCTTTATTATTGTCTGGAGCAGCTGTTGTTGCCAATGCACAAACTAAAGAGAAGTACTACAGTGAGAGCTGGAAGGACAATTTCTTTATTAGTGTGGGTGTTGGTGGACAAGCTTCGACGAATCCAGATAGTAAATTCGGTAAAACCGTAACCCCGCTGATAAATTTATCAGTTGGTAAATATATCTCTCCCATTTGGGGAGTTCGTGGACAAATCTATGGTTGGCAATCAAAGCAGGAAACTGCCTATCCATTCCTGGATTTGGATAATCGCA
>OLGD01003260.1_pt1 | contig 15754 bp, 17 predicted proteins | sample 1605311 | NCBI WGS metagenome assembly OLGD01 (sample SAMEA3888917, study PRJEB22519) | human gut metagenome | biome: human gut; feature: human-associated habitat; material: faeces | place: Denmark | collected 2010 | reverse complement strand
GCAGGTGGGGCGTTTTCTCGTCCATGTGTACCACCGCCGACACGATATTTTCTTTTCCTACCCGCTGGATAAGGAAGTCAGCCGCCCTTTGGAAAAACGCCTGTATCTCCTTTGGGGGCTTGCCCTTGAAAAATTCCGGGCTGGCGGTAATGAGCGTATCGACAAACCTTGTACTGTCTTTCCTCGTCCTGCACCCAGCCTGTTCAATGCGGCTCTGAATGAAGTGGTAGTATCTGCCCTCCGGCTTAACAATGTGAAAGTTGTATTTACTACGGGCAGTATTAATGTCGGGATTGCTGGCGTACTGTTCTTTCTGCCTTTCGTGGTGGGCTTCCAGCGGTCTTGCCGGATTGCCCTTGTGCTTCTCGAAGCGTAAAATTGCGTGTTGTGCCATTCTGCTCCTTTCCCCATTCCTTTCCTATCCGGGACTTTTCCACAGGAAAATCCCGCCGAAAAATCTTAGATAGGATTGGAATGGAATAGATATAAATAAATCATTTTAATCTTTGTATTTCTATATACCGTCCGGTTTCCGTACTTCAAGAGGATTGATTTTCATACTTGTCAGGTACGCTTTTCAGTCCTCCGGCGTTCCAGAACGGGATTTCTTGAAGTCGGTATTTGAAACCGCTTCATAGGATTTTGGGTAAATGCGGTTGGGTTTTCCACAGCCCTGTTTCTGTATCTCTACAAGCCCCGCATACTGTAATTCCCGCAAGGTGTTGACCGCTTTCTGCCGCCCACAGTGGAGCAAGTCCACCACTTCATTGATGAGATAATACAGGTAAATGCGCCCGTATTCATCAGCCCAGCCATTTTTGCGGGATAACTCTGTCCGGCGCAGGATAAAGGCATACAGCACCTTTGCTTCGTTGGACAGCGGGCTAAATGTAGGGGCTTCAAAGAGGAAATTCGGAAGCCGGGTGAAGCTGAACGCCTTTTCCGGCTGGTGAATATAAATTGTGTTTGTCATAGTGTGTTTTGTGGACAGTTAGAACAGCATTTCCGGGGGAGAGTGATACTTTATACCACTTACCCCGGTTCTGCCCTCTGCAAGCCTTGTAAATCAAGGCTTTTTCCTGTCTAACTGTCCACGTTCGACCTCCTTTTCCGTTCACTTTCTGCTTTCTGCCGCCTGTGAACGCTGGCGGCACAGTCCGGGCAGTATTTCCCCCGGTTGGACTTTGGAACGAACACACCGCCGCAGACCGCACAGCGTTTCAAGTCCTTATCTCGGAAAATCCCCGCTTCCAGTGTTCCATTCAGCGGCAAAACCGCCCAGCGGAACCACTTACAGCAGACGGAGAAAGAAATAAGTTGCGGGCAAGCGTGGGTGTCCCCATCGTCAAGGGCGATACAATTCCCATCATCACAATGACAGCACTCCCGCCGGATAAGGGTGTTTGCCTGTTTCCTCTGTGCCGGGGTCATGCGGTAGAGGAAGCCTCCCGGTTTGCATTCTAAAGGCGGCAGTCGTTTGTATGGGTTATCTCTCATGCGTTCCTCCATTTCTCTTTTGCCGTTCTCCCCGAAAAGGCTTCCTGCCCCATTCCTGCGGCGTGTTCCGGCATTGGCACGCTCCCCGCACTTCGGGACAACTTGTCCCGAAGCTGGTTCTTTGCGGTGCTTCTCTTGTCGGGGTATTCCTTTTCGGACGGTCATTTTGTTTTCAAGGTACTGTCCATCGATGAACTAACACAAGTCTACACGAAAAAAATGCAATCCCCGGATTTTTGCGAGAATTGCATTTCTTTGAAGTTTACACTTCGAAAATTGTATTTTTGCAATTTTGATGTATAATGGAGTTATACGGAGGAGGTGCGTACTATGGCTTTACCCGGAACACCCGGACAACGGATTTCTGATTTATGCAACGGAAACCACATTACACAAAAGGAACTTGCGGAGAAGATAGGCGTTTCCGCTTCCCAGTTGAGCCGGATAGTCAGCGGAGAAACAAAGACGGTCAGCAGCGATATTCTCATGGGTATTGCCGATGTATTTAAGGTATCCACCGACTACATACTGGGGTTATCAAATATCAGTGTCCGCAAGAGCTATGATATATCCGAGCTGGGTTTGTCTGAGGGCGCAGTCAAGGGGCTTGTGACAGGGGCAGTAGATGTAGAGATACTCAACCGCCTGTTGGAGCATAAGCGTTTCCCCCGGCTGATAGGCCTGATACGGATTTACTTTCAAGACACAGCCGCAAAGGGGATTATGGCACGAAATCAACTCATAGAAATGGCAACCGCTTCTTTGACCGACTTGATGAAAGAACACCCGGAACACCGGGCAGAAGCAAGACAGGATTTGCAATTTCTGAACGCACAGAAGCTGGGGGAACATGAAGCAGAGATTGAAAAAATCAAAGATGTGTTCCTTGCTATCCTGCGGGATATTAAGAAAGACATGGACAGCGGAGAACAGCCGGGGGAAGCTGTGACCGCCGCCATGTTCCAAACCATGCAAAACGCACTGACGGAGCAGAAGCAAAACCCGTTTACCATTGATGATGTAACAGAGATGATTGCCGGACAGGTCGGACAGCTTGCGCCGATGGACGAGGAAACTACCGAATTGTTCCGACAGTTGGCAAAAAAGATGATGAAGCAGTCAGGGGAATAACAGCAATATAAAACGGCAGTATCTTCCTTTACAAAAGATACTGCCGCTAATCTTTTTACCATATATATTATATCACAAAAACCGAAAAAAGTATAGACTGGTATCCCTGTTGGCAGAGTGCTATACTAATACTTCCAAGTACAAAGAAGGAGGAAAAGTATATGCAGCAATCATGGAAACGAAAGTTTTTTGTGATTTCAATCGGGCAAATAGTTTCGTTAATTGGAAGCTCTGCCGTTCAATTTGCGTTGATTTGGTGGATTGCAAGCGAGACAGGTTCCGCAATTATGATGGGGCTGTCTGGATTGGTTGCATTTTTGCCAGCTACCATTTTAAGCCCATTAGCGGGAATTGTCGCGGACAGATATCACAGAAAATATATTTGTATTTTTTCAGACCTGTTCATCGGACTAAGCGCAGCCATTTTTTCAATCTTACTATGGATATTTGAAATGCCTGTGTGGACAGCATTGCTCATACTATTTTTCAGGAGTATCGGGAACGCTTTTCATCAGCCAGCCTTTCAAGCAATGATACCACAGTTTGTACCAGCGGAAGACCTTGTTAAGATTGGGGGCTGGAACCAACTAATTGCTTCGGGTTCTTTCTTATTAGGGCCAGCGATTGGAGCCGCTTTATATGCTGCTTTTCCGCTGCCAGTCATTTTGCTTACAGATTTATTTGGGGCTGTCATTGCAAGCGTTATGTTGGCTGTTGTGCATATTGCTGCCCCTATGCAGAAAGCAAGCCGGGAGAGCAAAAACACTCTGAAAGAATTGAAAGAGGGAATAGAGGTTTTCCGGGCAGACAAAGCGCTTACCTTGCTTATAGCAATCGAAACCTTATGTATGATTTTTTATATGCCTTTATCCTCATTTTACCCCCTGATGACAAGTGACTACTTTCAAGCATCGGCATGGCATGGAAGCGCCATAGAGGTATTATATGCGGCAGGCATGATGATTGCGGCGTTTCTTTTTGGTAGCGTAATAAAGGTAAAACGGCATCTGTTTCTTTCCTATTTAGGGTTGCTGGGAATTGGTTTTACTTCGACAATTGGCGGGATATTGCCCCCGGAAATGTGGGCATGGTTTATTTTTGCTCTTGTATGCGGGATTATGGGAGCTTTTGGAAATGTCCACAGTATTCCTTTGGTGGCATATATGCAGACTACCATCCCCGCTGAAAAAATGGGGAGAGCCTTTTCTCTCATCGCGTTAGTCGCTTCGCTTTCTATGCCGTTAGGTCTTTTAATTGGTTCTCCGATAGCGGAACGAATAGGCGTTAATGTTTGGTTCTTTATCTCTGGAATTGGAACAACAATCATAACGGCGATTGGTCTTTTGCTCCATCACAAAATAGCAAAGCCAGCCGAGCCAGTCAACGACAAGATGAACGGCGCATAAATGCACCGCCGTTGACAGCCCCGCCCGTCTTTGCTGATGGGTAATCAAGGCGGGAAAGCCCTAAAACGGCATCCCGCCCATTCCAATTCTGAGAAGAAAATCCGCCTGCTTATTCGTGAGTGTGGCTATCAGTTCGGGACACTTTGTCCACAAGTCGGAGCGTAGGACGAGAAACGAGGGCTTTCATATACGCCCTGTCTGCTGATGAACCCAGTCCTGCACTTGCGGCTCCACGCCACGCAATCACAGCCCTGTTTTCCTGCCGCTTCAAATGACCCGGCGGCAACCCCATTTTCGCAGCAACGCCGACAGAGCGTATAACACACTACACTTTGCTACGCAAAGTCGTGTGCCAAAAGGGGGCAACGCCCCCTTTGGAAACCCCCACAAGAAAAGGCGATACGCCACCCCTCCACGGGGCGTATATCGCCTTTTCTTGTTATCCAGCCCTCTGGCTGTATCTGTCGAGCAAAAGTAAGCGGGGTTGTGGTGTGGTATCTTTAACTTTGGGAAACTCCGCATTCCCATTTTGATACGGTTTTATTGGATACGCCGAGCTTTTCCGCAAGCTGTTCTTGGGTTAGATTTTTCTCTTTTCTTTTTTGTGCAACAAATTTACCGATTGTTAGTTGGGTCATCCTTATACCTCCAATGTGTTTTTACTCCTTCATTTTGATCCTTTCTAATGCAAAAACACACCCCTCAAAAAGGGAATATGCGTGGAAGCGCCGCTTTTAATGTTAATTACACTATTACTGTTTAAAACAATTCACTCAATTTAAGAATATATGCATCAACAATCCAATCAAAAAACAAATCGCCGCCGTAACAACAGCGCTGATGATAACTTTTAATACATTTTGGTATGGGCGTTTTCCTGCTTCAACCATCTTATGAATTTCATCTAATTTTTTACCTTCACAAAACGCAACAATTTCCTTATATGTCTGTATATCATTTTCTTTTTTCAGCTTTTCAACCTTCAAAGCCCAGTACATTGTAATAGCAAATAAAATTCCAAATGGAATAAGCGCATACCATTCAAGCCACATAAACAAAGGCACAGCCGATAAAATCAGCAGAACAAAATGAATTGTGTAAATGCCACCATAATGATTGAACTTCTTAATTTCCTGCTCGTTGATAATTTCTTTCATTGTCTCTATATCTCCCTTAATTAATTGGTCGAGAGATACATTGAACAATGAACTAAGAAGCAGCAGGCTATGAATATCGGGGTAGCTCTTTTCATTTTCCCAATTTGAAACCGTCTGTCTTGTTACATATACCCTTTCAGCCAATTCCTCTTGGGACAGATTAAGCTCCGCTCGGTATTTTTTATCTGTGCGTTCACGTTCAACTTCATAAAATTTTCTCCTTCGCAAGTGATTTGTCCTCTTGACCTAATCCGAGAATAAGCACTTTTTCTTTTTCTGTCTATCAAACCTGTTTTACTTTGCCGAAAACACAGTGTCAAAAGTATTTGACAGCACTTAAAATCTTATATAAACAGCTTGATTATTTCTTTTACCCACGAAAAGTAAGTCGGAACAATCGTTTCGAGCGATTACGACTGCGCCGAGAGAAACAATTCCTTTCTCTTTTAATCCGACTGCCTGCTGCTTTCCACACCAGTTAAGACGTCAGCCCTCTGAATTTCAACATTTCGAGGCTCAATCGCAGACAGGATTCACACCTGTCAGGTTCATTACCCTTTGCTGAGCGCACAACTGGAAGTTATAGTAAATAACCTATAGCGATGAAAAGATAGCTATACAAACATTTCCTGTTTAATCTTAAATACATTACACCGCTAAGAACAGAAAATATCATAGTAGAAACTCCGTTCCATATTTCAAATCCTACTCCTCTTGATACGAAATGAAACGCTCCCCATGTCACAGCCAATATAATACCGCCAAAAGGAATTGGACTTTCTTTTTTCAACAAGGTTTCAATCGCTTTTTGCCCATATATTATGATTAGAATAACAATCATTATTTCAAATATATAGTATAAATATTGCACACAAAATTGGAATACGGTTTTACCCTGTGCTTCTCCGACGAGCTTTAGTGTATGCCAATCAATGAAAGTGATAATTTTACAGCCAACGAAGCAAGCAAGCGTTACTATCCAATTTTTCAAGGAAATCTTGTCCCTTTTGTTTCCTCTTACCGGAAAATGATAACTTTTCCTCGAAAAAAGCAGGAAAACACCAATGAAAAACGCCCACATAAAAACCATTATGATACAATGAATGTTTCTTTGGTGCGTTGTATAATTCTGTATATCTACATGTAGAAATATAACTTCAATTACGAATATTGACAGATACTCAAGCATAAATGCTCCAAACAAGAGTAAACTCAGCCATAAATATTTTGTCCATTTTACTTCTCTAACCATTATCCTCACCTTATGAAATTCCGATTTTGCACCTTCTGCAACTTCCCGACAACTTTGAATTTTCAGTTCCCGACAAATTGGATTTGCTAGATTCCTTTAATTAAAAACATCTCCATTGGTTGCTCATATCCTGGAACATCTATAACAAAACCACCACAATCTTTATACCCTAATTTTCTATAAAAGTGCTGTGCTTCTTCATCAACCTGTGTAGATGTCAAAAGCATGCCATATCCTTGTGATTTCATATCATTTTCCCAATGTTCCATAAGTTTCTTTCCATAACCTTTTCCGTGATAATTCCAATCAATAAATAACATTGTACAAAATGGTGTATTATCCCAAAAAAGATTATATCTCAACAATCCTATTGGTTTATTGTCATCTAATAAGACATATCCTCTTTTATCACTAACTTTATTGTTAAATTCCTGTTCTGGCAAATGACTATCAAGACTATACCAAAATTCTTTATCTTCTAATTGAACATATCTAATTTCTGCCATTTCTTTTACCTCACTTTCTTAATCATCTCTGCATTTTGGACAGTAGAGAGGGGAATTTTTTAATTCTGTATCTTCCCGTATCTGTAATCTTGTTTTATTTCCGCAGATAGTACAGAGTACCCATTCTGTTTTTTTCATTGTTAACCTCATTCCTTGCAATTAGAAAAATGCAAAAAGGACAAAATACTGATAGGGCAAAAATATAAACACCAAAATTCCAATACCGCTACGCCTACCCATGTGGGACTATCTGCTTTGAACAATCCGAGCATCGGAGCAATCAGACAAGATATAAAAAACACCCCATGTATTATAAGCAGATACTTTAACCATCGGTCTGCTTTCGTCCGTGATGTCACTGTCAGTCCTGCAAAAAATGTAGCTAATGACATGACAGCATAGCCCAACAGGTCATAGTTGAACAGCAATCCACATTCCTGAAAATCAAGAAGTATGGTAGCTTGCTGTGTCAATTCATTTAGTCGAACAGTCGTTAGCTGTGCAAAATAAACTAATAATATGATGGCTGTATATACGGCGGAAAAAGCTACTGAAACATAGCCCGCTAATTTTGTTTCCTTTTCGGCAAAGTAAGTATATCCGCACATCATTAGCACAAAGCTAAACGCAATGAACATAGAAGAAAAATAGCTGCCATAATTAAAACCAAATAACATAGACAGGGCAAAGCAGATTACTGCAATGAAATTAACAATAGAGCCATACACACCTATTTTCTTATTCATCAATCGGCACCCTCCCTTCAAAAAGGAAATCAACCAATTTACCGATATATGCGGCTCTGTCCTCGGTTTTCGTAAAATCATAACCAAGTAATTGTTTTACTGTTTCACTTCCTAAAAATGCTACCTGCATTGCGGCAGTAAGAATAAATACAAGCATAGATTTATCCTCATTTGATATACCATTCTTCAAAGACAGTGAAAACCCCCGTTGAGTAAGTACAGAATTGCAATTTTCAGTATAATTTTGGAAATCTCCCAAAATAGAAACACGAGAAATTGCAGAATGCTCAAACAGGAAATTAAAAACATAGGTTGCCCAAGCTGTCAAACACTCCTTATCAGTCTGAAACTTTTGCTCCATATGAAAGCCTGCAACTACTTGACCGATTATTTGTTGCACACATTCCATTATCAGTTTTTCTTTACTTCCAAAGTGATAGTTAATTAAGCCTAATCCAATATCTGCTTTTTCTGCAATCATACGGGCGGTAATGTCTTTAATATTGCCGTTGTGCTGTTCAATCAATTCCGTTGTGACTTCGATAACGCGATTTTTTACATTAGCATTTTTGTTCATAGCAAGCCTCCTTGAACATTGTTCAATGTATATCATACTGAACGACGTTCAAGAAGTCAAGTCTATGCGTGTTTTTCAAAAAGCTTTAAGACTTAATATTTATACATCCCTTAACAAGAGATTTTATATCCTATCACAAGAGATTTCGCATCGTTTAATTAGAAGCCGCATCTCTTTAAGATATAAAGGTAAGATTTTCAGAGTATAGGTGGTGATCTAATGGAGGAAAGGAACAATCATTTTGACTTCGATTTTACTCCGATAGGACAGACAATCAAAAAAGCCCATGAAGCCAGAGAGATGACAAAAGAGCAACTGTCTGGAATAGTCGGCACACTTTGTCAGCGCAGTTAACCAAAAACTTATTAAAAGCTATTCTACATACTTAATTTTATTGTTATATTTTCTTCTTTCTGCCTATGCCATCCTTTTTCAAAAAAAGCTGTAACATCTGATATGCTACAGCCCTTTTATTTTTCTTAAATTAATAACAGATATACAGCCGCCACTGAAACCACAATTTGTATAATCGCAAAGCGGAATACTGTCTGGGTGTTTGACCAGCCTTTTATCTTTCTCACATGGTCATGGAGCGGTGTCCTTGTATTTTTCAGAATATGTATCTTCAGAAAACGAAGTAAAAATACCTTTACAAGTCCCAATCCTCCATCCAGAATCATCACAATCGCAGCAAGCAGATACAGCACCGGAGCGCCTGTCTTCATGACTGCGACAGCAATAAAAAATCCCATAGCACGGGAACCGGCATCGCCCATCAACAACACACTTGGTGTTGCATTATACCACAGATAGCCGAGGATACATACAACAAACAAAAGAATGGTAAAGGCAAATCCCTTATCCATATCCAGAATCTGTCCAAGCACATAGATAGTCACCAGTGTGATGATACTGAGTGTACCGGACAATCCATCCACGCCATCCGAACAGTTTGTAACATTGATGGATACCCAAATCAGAATTACTGCAAGGATACAATATACTGCTGCCGGAAGTGTCACAGATATCCCAAGAGCTGCCAGTTCTATGGTGCTGCCGTTAAAGTGCACATAGGTCACAGCCGTAATCACTGCAACTGCCAGATCCAGAATCCCTTTCTTGTACTCATTCCAGGGTTTGTCCGAAGCATCATCCAGATAACCGGTCAGCATCTCAACAACCACCAGTGCCAGATAAATAATCATTTCCAGATTGATATCTGCGAACAATAAAGATGAAACTGTAAATACCAGAATAAAAATAATACCTGCACCACGCGGCTTCCCCGCAGACAATTTTCCATCCACTGCAAATTCCCTGCCCAGATCTCTGGGGAGAAATTTACTGCACTTCGATGTCATCAGGCAGGTAAACGCAAATGCAAACAAAATTCCTACAAATGCCACAAAAGGTGCATTACCATTCATAAAATAGTTAATCATTCGTAATTTCCTCCAAGTCTTTTGTCCCACTCATTGTAGACCATTCTGTCCACGAAATCAATAGACAACCTGGATTATCTTAATATTCTGTTCCACTTTCTCTCTTGACCATAAAATCTTACCCAGAAGTTTTATGCTTCGCGGTGAACATACATCCTGCTCATATCTGGCTCTCCATCACCTTGCACCATACACAAAAACTTCCAATCATAGCGTTCATAAAACGAAGTATGATCAGTGACAAGATAAAGTGTATCAATACCCTTTTTCTTCATATCTGCACAGACATAATTTAACATTTTCCCTGCAATTCCCTGACATCTATATTCTTCTTCAACATATACTGCACATACATTCGGTGTTAAATCTTTACGATTATGAAAATCGTTTTCAATTACACCTAAACCTCCGACAATCCTATCATCTTCTCTGACAAGATACCATTGCGGTACTGATTTTTTATTGTTGATACACTCCTCAATACTCTCCTCATATGCTTCTATCGGGATTCCCCACTTTTGATGAAACCACTGTGCTGCTATTGAAGCCAGTTCACGATGTTCCCTTAATTTTATAAATTCAATCATGATCTATTTCCTCTCATCCTCTTTTATCATATCCACAGGTAATCGTCCGTTTACTATGCAATGTAATTAGGTGTAGTCAACTTACTTCCCTCCTCACTTCAAAAATAATCATTCACAGACATATTTTATATACTCTCTACCCCAAAACGCAACCTCATTTTCTTTTATAATAAAAAGTGAGCCGACACTTTCAAATGCCGACTCATCTGCTTCTAACAGCCACTTTTCATTTTACGTAGAATTCGCCATATACTTTTCTCTGACAAATAATATCTTTTTGCAAGTTCCTGTACTTTCGTACCCTGATTATATTCCTGATATATGCGCATGTCCCTTGCATAAATTCTTCTCTTTGCCTGATTGATCTGCCCCCATCCTGCCCGATGATCTTCTTTTCTTGGAATATAGATATTAGCCCCATCCACGTACTGCTGTATCATTTCTATCATTTCTACAGGCAGAATCTCTTCTGCTTTTATATAGCCCATGTTTGCCTCCTAAAATTTAATTTATCAGGAATAGCAATGGCTATAACAATCTATAATCTTATCTTGCAATAGCCGTTGCTATGCAAACATAACATATCTTTTCATATAGTAATTTCCTCCTTCATGATAGCATATAAAGTCATTATAATCCGACTCTTCACGCAACATTTTAATTCTTCCTAGCTTTTTTCCTAATTCCCATGGTTATCCAGACACCTGAATTTTCCATATAATCCCCTCGTGCATAAGAAGCATATACGACAATTCGACTCAAGTCCTAACCAAACAACTGACGCATATCCTCAGAAAATCCGTATATCGACTCCCTTACTAAAACTGGCATAGCGTTCACCTCCTTGCTCCGTACAATAATCATATCATATTTACGAGGCATTGTCATCCGTTTCAGACTTTATGGCAACTTGTACTGCCCTACGCCATAATATTGATAGATAGCTGAACCGATATACTTTGTAATTTCTTTTCCATATTGTTGGTCTGTCGCTTCTTCCATTTGTGAATTATTTAAGTAGTCTTTTGCAACTTCCAACAGCAAAGCACGTACATTATCTACTTTAAAAAGACTTTTGTAATTTTCTGCCAATTTTTTCACAGCTTCTCTTGCCATATCTTTATCAGAATTCTCCATTGCACAAGCAAATTGTTTATAGGTCATATCAATTTCATTTTGTTGTCTGGTAAATTCTTCTCTATTCCCCGTTGCCTGTAAACTTGCCTCTATTGCTTTTTCTTTACTTCCATAAATTTTAATCAAATGCTCGCAAATCTTTTCATCCTTGAAATTTTCAGTCACAGTTTCTACAAATCTGTCAATATCCCCATACTTCTCTACAATCATCTTTTTATCTTCTTCCTTCATAACCTCTAATGAGTGACTAACTATTTTCAAAATATCATCGTTATTAAATGCTTCAAAACTCATCTTGTCCTCTCCTTTCAATGCGTCAGAAATCAATTCAATAATACCGTTCAAACGGTTACGTTTCATTTCCAGCATGAATTTTTGCGTTTCAAGAATTTTACGCTTGTCATATTTAGAAATTCCCATGATTGCTTTTATTTCCGATAGCGGAACTTCTAATTCTCTGAAAAACATAATCTGTCGTAATTTTTCTAACGCTTTCTCATCATACAAACGGTATCCCGCTTCTGTTAATTTTGTAGGTTTAAGCAAACTGATTTCGTCATAATACCGCAATGTTCTTATGCTTATCCCTGTTAGTTCTGATACTTCATTTACTGTTTTCATGCTTCCTCCTTTCTCTTTCATCGTAAACCGTTACGCTACTGGAGAGTCAAGACTTTTTTTACAAAAAATGACGCAGATAATGTTTCCACTACCTACGCCATTTCTCGATACACTTTGAAATATTTACTCTATTTTCCTTGTATTTCAGCGAAATATCCAATATTTCCAAGCACTTTATTCATTTGCGGGAATTTCTCTCAAACTATTTCTGCACGATATTGATAATTTTTCCTGGTACATAAATCTCTTTCACGATCGTTCCAGTCAGTTTATCTGCAATAGCCTCCTTGCCGGCAGCAATCGCATCTTCTTTGCTGATAGAAGTTGCTACGCTGATCACGGCTTTCGTCTTTCCATTGATCTGTACCGGAATCTCAACTTCGTCTTCCTTCATAGCTTCCTCATCATGGGTCGGCCACTGTTCACGGAAAATAGTATCCTGGTGTCCATACCCCTCCCAGATTTCCTCTGCGATATGCGGCGCAAACGGAGCAAGCAGGATAGTGGCTGTCTCAATGGTCTCTTTATCGATACCGCCTGTTGTCTTTGCCAGATTCACGAATTTATTTGTGTACTCCATAAAACCGGAGATTACGGTATTGAGACTAAAGGATTCCAGCCGCTGTGTGATATCAAATACCATCTTATGACGGAGTTTCACCATCTCGGCTGTTGCCTGAACCTCTGCATCCTTGCTGTCCTGTGCCAGCTTCCAGAATCTCTTCAGGAAACGATTGACACCGTCGATTCCACGATCATCCCACTCAGCATCCAGTTCCGGCGGTCCTACAAACAATTCATACATACGCAGGGAGTCACAACCGTAATCCTCTACCAGTTCATCCGGGGAAACCACATTTCCTTTGGATTTACTCATCTTAATACCGTTCTTACCAGTAATCATACCCTGGTTAAACAGTTTCTGGAATGGTTCATCAAAATCAACCACGCCGATATCATGCAGAAATTTCGTATAGAATCTGGAATACAAAAGATGCAGTACTGCATGTTCCACACCGCCGATATACATATCAACTGGAAGATATTTCTCTGCTCTTTCCTTGGAAACCAGTTCTTCGCTGTTTTTATTATCCACATAACGCAGGAAATACCAGGAAGACCCAGCCCACTGAGGCATAGTATTCGTCTCACGTTTTGCATCTGCACCGCAGACCGGACACTTGCAGTTTACCCACTCATCAATCCCAGCCAGCGGTGATTCTCCGGTGCCTGTCGGCTGATAGCTCTCCACATCCGGAAGGCGCAGCGGCAACTCTTCTTCTGGAACCGGAACGTTACCGCACTTCGGACAGTGGATAATCGGAATCGGCTCACCCCAGTAACGCTGACGTGAGAACACCCAGTCACGAAGCTTATAGTTTACCGTTGCTTTACCGATACCCATCTTTTCGATCATATGAGGCGCTTCTTTTTTCAGTACCGCAGATTCCATACCATTCCATTCTCCGGAATTGATCATGGTTCCTGACGCATCTGTATAAGCCTCTGTCATCTGTTCAATTTCTTTTCCTTCCTTTGCGATTACCTGAATAATCGGAAGGTGGAATTTGGTTGCAAACTCGAAATCACGGTCATCATGAGCAGGTACACACATGATTGCTCCCGTACCGTAATCAGCCAGTACATAGTCCGAAAGCCAGATCGGCACTTTCGCTCCATTGAGCGGATTGACGCAATAGCTTCCGGTAAATACGCCAGTCTTTTCCTTATCCTGAAGACGATCTACGTTGGACTTCATGGAAGCATCAAAGATATACTTCTCAACTGCTTCTTTTGTCTCCGGTGTTGCCAGAGATGCTGCCATCGCATGTTCCGGTGCAAGTACCATGAAGGTAGCACCATGAAGAGTATCCGGGCGGGTGGTGTAAACGGTGATCTTGTCTTCGCTTCCTTCAATCGGGAAATGAACCTCAGCACCGTAAGATTTTCCGATCCAGTCACTCTGCATCTTCTTTACCTTTTCCGGCCAATCCAGTTTATCCAGATCATTAAGCAGTCTGTCCGCATACTTGGTAATACGGAGCATCCACTGGCGGAGATTTTTCTTTGTTACCTCAGCGCCGCACCGCTCACATTTTCCATTGACAACCTCTTCATTTGCAAGTCCTGTCTTACAGGACGGACACCAGTTGATTGGAAATTCCTTCTCATATGCAAGACCATTTTTGAACATCTGAACAAAAATCCACTGTGTCCACTTATAGAATTCCGGATCTGTGGTATTTACTTCCATGTCCCAATCATAGATCGCTGCAATATCCTGAATCTGCCGTTTGATGTTTGCAACATTGTTCGCTGTAGATTTCGCAGGATGTACACCCATCTTTATTGCATAATTTTCAGCAGGAAGACCAAATGCATCCCATCCCATCGGGTGAATGATATAATAGCCATTCAGCAGTTTATATCTGCTCCATACATCAGAGATCACATAACCTCTCCAGTGGCCTACATGTAGACCGTTACCGGAAGGATATGGGAACATATCCAGACAGTAATACTTCTTCTTTTCTTTTCCATCGGTGTCGGTTTTTGGATTTACCGGGTTCTTCTCCCAGTTCACACGCCATTTTGCTTCAATCGCCTTATGATTATAAGGTACTGACATTTACTTTTCCTCCTGTTCATGAAATATAAAAACCCTTCTCATCCTTGATATTCTCAGAGACGAAAAGGGTTAACTTCCGTGGTACCACTCTAATTCACCCATCACAGATGGATGCACTCATTTCTATCTTTAACGGAATCACCCGCCTTAATCTACTTGCCATCTTATGACGTTTGGCTAAGGAACTCCAAGGCCAGTTGGGAGCTGTTCTTCACTGCCTTGCACCGGACGGCAGCTCTCTGGATCAGTCGAAACTCTTACTCTTCCTCTTCACAGTCTTTACTTATAACTATTTGTTATTTTAGCATATCAGTGCTATTTGTCAAGAGGGGAACGGACAGTCTATCCAGGTTCTTTACCGTGTAATAAAAAAGAGTGTAAACACATGGAAAGTTCAATAGGCTTTACACTCTGTATAGGGTACAGAACACGATGCTTAAGATGCTTTGATTATTTTTTCCAAGTTGTCAACCCTCATTTCTAAATCGGCAACTTTTGCATTGGTTTCAATATTTTCTTTACGATGTCTTATCTCATCAATACGACCATCAAAAAGGGCGTCAATCTTTTTATTGATTTCATTTTCTAAAGTAAGTTCTATATCAGGATCATCTATAGCACAGCCTAAAAATATAAATGTATGAGTTAATATCAACGAGTCTATGAGTTTATAGAATGATGAATAATTGCACCTAGCATTACTATACTGTTTATGTGTAAAAATCATCTTTGCCGTCTCGTCAACTGTTCCATGAGCTTTAATCACTAAATAGTCATTAGTTCTTAAGTATTTGGACAGATCTGTGTCATAGTTTTTTTTACCACTACTGAAGAATGAGACTCCGTCGTTGCGCACTCTTCATATATTTTATCAACATTGAGCGTGATAATTATCCTGGAATCCAAGCTATATATTGTTTTATGAATCTCGGCTGGAAGATATCTGGGTCTTCGGAACTCTTCTTGTGCTTCTTCTCCAAATTCAGTCTGACCTATAAGATCCATAATCACCTCGCACGCTATCAAATACCTTTTTTCGTCTAATAATTCGAAAATCTCTGCTTCA
>OLGD01003252.1_pt1 | contig 15803 bp, 15 predicted proteins | sample 1605311 | NCBI WGS metagenome assembly OLGD01 (sample SAMEA3888917, study PRJEB22519) | human gut metagenome | biome: human gut; feature: human-associated habitat; material: faeces | place: Denmark | collected 2010 | reverse complement strand
AGAATCTCGGAAGCCATGGCGGCGGAGTGGGTCATACCAGAGCAGCCGATGGTCTCCACCAGCGCCTCCTCGATAACGCCGTTCTTCACATTCAGCGTCAGCTTGCAGGCACCCTGCTGGGGTGCACACCAGCCGATACCGTGGGTAAAGCCGGAAATATCCCCGATCTGCTTGGCCTGTACCCACTTGCCCTCCTCGGGAATGGGAGCCGGACCGTGATAAGCGCCCTTGGCGACAGGACACATATGCTGTACTTCCGTCGTGTAGATCATAGTGACGATGTTCCTTTCTGTGTTATAGTCGTGCCTTGCGGCGGGTAAAACGAAATGGCGATCCATGTATCATGGCCGCTTCGCAGTTATTATACCAAATCTCCCCACAAATTGCAAGAAACATTCCAAACATTTGGACATTCTGCGAAATCGTCCGTAAGCATTGACTTTTCCCGTAAAACCAGTATACTATTATAGTATTTTTAACAAGTAACGGAGGTCCACCCCTATGTCTGACGCCGCTTATTTTACCGAGATGGAAGCCAAGATCCCCACGGGCAAGGTCCGCACACGCTTTGCACCGTCCCCTACCGGTTATATGCACATCGGTAATCTGCGTACTGCCCTGTATACCTGGCTCATTGCCCGCAGTCATGGCGGCACGTTTATCCTCCGCATCGAGGATACCGACCAGGGACGGCTGGTGGAGGGAGCTACCGACGTCATCTACCGCACCATGGCCGAGTGCCATCTGAACCATGACGAGGGCCCCGACATCGGCGGTCCCGTGGCTCCCTATATCCAGTCCCAACGTCGGGATACCTACGGCAAATACGCCCGCTTGCTGGCGGAAAAGGGCGGCGCCTATTACTGTTTCTGCGAAAAGTGCGCCTCCGAGGAGGACACCGGCGACTTCGACCGGGCCGACGACCCCTGCCGCGACCTGCCGCTCGAAGAGGCCAAGGCGCGCGTCGCCGCGGGCGAGCGCGTGACGGCGCTCACGGAGGCGCCGGCCGGGGGCCGCTTTGCCCGCACGGTCGATCTTAGAAAGGAGGGGGCCTCATGCTGAACATCGCGCTGCCCAAGGGCCGGCTCGGCCGGTGCGTCTACGGGCTGCTGGAGCAGGTCGGCTACTGCTGCGACGGCGTGGCGGACGACAGCCGCAAGCTCGTGTTTGAAAACCCGGACGCCGGCGTGCGGTACTTTCTCGTCAAGCCCACGGACGTGGTCACGTATGTCGCGCGCGGCGCGGCCGACCTCGGCGTGGCCGGCAAGGACACCATCCTCGAGTCGCGCGCGGAGGTCTACGAGCTGCTGGATCTCGGCGTGGGCAGGTGCCGCATGGCCATCGCGGCCAAAAACGGGTTTTCCGATCCCGGCGCCGGCCCGCTGCGCGTGGCGACGAAATACCCGAACATCGCGCGCGCGCACTTTCAGCGCGAGGGGCGCGAGATCGAGATCATCGAGCTGCACGGCTCGATCGAGCTGGCGCCGCTGCTCGGCCTGTCGGACGTGATCGTGGACATCGTGGAGACGGGCACGACGCTCCGGGAAAACGACCTGTCGGTCGTGTCGAGCATCATGGACATCAGCGCGCGCCTGATCGCCGGGCGCGCCAGCTACCGCTTCCACGAGGCGGAGCTCAAAGCGCTGACGGGAAAACTTTCGGAGGTGTGCCGCGCATGATTCGCCGCTATGACCTGCAATCCATTGGACTGGACGAGATTTTGAGCCGCGAGGCCGCCATGCTCACCGGCGCGGAGGCGGCCGTCGCAGAGATTCTGGAGGCGGTGCGCACCGGCGGCGACCGCGCGCTGCTGGACTATACGGAGCGCTTCGACGGCGTGCGCCCCGACCCGCTGCTGGTCACGGAGCGGGAGCTGGACGCCGCGATGGACGCGGTGGGCCCGGCGCTGCTCGGTACGATGGAGCGCGCCGCGGCGCGCATCGAGGCGTTCCACCGCCGCCAGGTCCGGCAGGACACCGTGCTGCTCGAAGAGGACGGCGTGGTGCTCGGCCAGCGGTTCACGCCCATCGCGCGCGTGGGGCTGTATGTGCCGGGCGGCACGGCCAGCTACCCGTCGAGCGTACTCATGAACGCCATCCCGGCCAGGCTCGCCGGCGTGTCGGAAATCCTGATCGCCACGCCGCCGCGGCGCGACGGCAGCGTCTCCCCGCTGATCCTGGCCGCGGCGCGGCTCTCGGGCGTGACGCGCATCGTCAAGGCCGGCGGCGCGCAGGCCGTCGCCGCGATGGCGTTCGGCACGGAGCAGGTGCCGCGCGTGGACAAGATCACCGGCCCCGGCAACCTGTACGTGGCCACGGCCAAGAAGCTCGTGTTCGGGCAGGTGAGCATCGACATGGTCGCCGGCCCTTCGGAGATCCTCGTGCTCGCGGACGACAGCGCCGACCCCGCGCTCGCCGCAGCCGACCTGCTCTCGCAGGCGGAGCACGACCGGCTGGCCAGCGCGGTGCTCGTGACCGACTGCCCGGCGCTGGCCGACGCGGTCGAGGCCGAGCTCGAACGGCAGCTGCCGCTGCTGCCCCGGCGCGACATCTGCCGCGCGTCGATCGACGGGCGCGGCAAGCTGATCGTCGCGCGCAACCTGGACGAGGCGCTCGACGCGGCCAACCGCATTGCGCCGGAACACCTGGAGCTCATGGTGCGCGACCCGTTCGCGCTGCTGCCGCGCGTGAAAAACGCGGGCAGCGTGTTCCTCGGCCACCACACGCCGGAGGCGCTCGGCGACTATTTTGCCGGCCCCAACCACGTGCTGCCGACCGGCGGCTCGGCGCGCTTTTCGTCGCCGCTGTCGGTGGACGATTTTGTAAAAAAGACCCAGTTTCTGTATTACACGGAGGACGCGCTGCGGCGCGCGCGCGACGACGTGCGCGCCTTTGCCGAGGCCGAGGGCCTGCAGGCGCACGCGCGCAGCGTGACCATCCGTTTTGACGAGGATTGAACGATGAGCCGTTTCCTGGATCCGCGCCTGGCCGCGCTCGCCCCGTATACGCCGGGCGAGCAGCCGCAAAACCGGCGGTATGTCAAGCTGAACACGAACGAGAGCCCGTTCCCGCCGTCGAGAAAGGTCGTCGCGGCGGTGGCGGACGCGGACGCCGCGGCGCTGCTCAACCGCTATCCCGACCCGGCCGCGGGCGCGCTCACGGCCGCCATCGCGCGGCGCTACGGCCTCACGGAGGCGCAGGTGCTCGTCGGCAACGGCTCGGACGAGCTGCTGGCGTTCTGCTTCCTGGCGTTCTGCCCGCCGTCGTGCGGCGTGGCCTTCCCGGCCGTATCGTACGGGTTTTACCCGGTCTACGCGGCGCTCACGCGCACCGACGCGCTGCAGGTGCCGCTGCGGCCGGACTTCTCCATTGCGCCGGAGGACTATTTCCGCCTCGGCCGCACGATCGTGCTCGCCAACCCGAACGCGCCCACCGGCATGGCGCTCACGCGCGCGCAGGTGGAGGCCGTCGTGCGGGAGAACCCGGACCGGGTCGTCGTCATCGACGAGGCGTACGTGGACTTCGGCGCGGAAAGCGCCGTGCCACTGATCGGGCGCTATGACAACCTGCTCGTGGTGCAGACCTTCTCCAAGTCGCGCAACCTGGCCGGCATGCGGCTCGGCATGGCGCTCGGCGACGCCGCGCTCATCCAGGACCTGAACACGGTGAAGTTCAGCTTCAACCCCTACAACGTGTCGCGCACCGGGCAGCTGGCGGGGCTCGCCGCCATCGAGGATGAGGCGTATTTTGCCGCCTGCACCGGCGCCATCCGGCAGACGCGCGCGCGCACCGCCGCGGCGCTCGCCTCGCTGGGCTTTTCGGTGCTGCCGTCGCTGGCAAACTTTGTGTTTGCGCGGCACCCTGCCATCGCGGGCGGGACGCTGTACGCGCAGCTCAAGGCGCGCGGCGTGCTGGTGCGGCACTTCGACAGGCCCGGCATCGCCGACTTTGTGCGCATCACGATCGGCACGGACGAACAGATGGACACGCTGCTATCGGAGACGGCGGCGATCTTACGGGAGGGAACGGTATGAGAGAATCCACGCTCACGCGCACGACCAGCGAAACGGACATCGCGCTCACGCTGCGGCTCGACTGCGCCGACCCGGTCGAAATCGACACGGGCTGCGGCTTTTTCGACCACATGCTCACGCTCTTTGCGCGCCACGGGCGCTTCGGCCTCACGGTCGCGTGCCGCGGCGATCTGGACGTGGACGCGCACCACACGGTGGAGGACGTGGGGCTGGCGCTCGGGCAGGCGCTGCGCGCCGCGCTGGGCGACTGCCGCGGCATTCGGCGCTATGGGCACATGGTGCTGCCGATGGACGAGGCGCTCGTAGAGGTCGCGCTGGACGTGAGCGGCCGGGCGTACCTCGCGTGCGACCTCAGCTGCCCCGCGCCGCGCGTGGGCACGTTCGACACGGAGCTGGGCGAGGAATTCCTGCTCGCGTTTTCCCGCGCCGCGGGGCTCACGCTGCACGTGCGGCAACTGGCCGGGCGCAACTCGCACCACATCCTCGAGGCGGCGTTCAAGGGCCTCGGGCGGGCGCTCAGGCAGGCCGTCGCGCCGGACCCGGCGTTTGCCGGGGAGGTCCCGTCGACCAAGGGGGTGCTCTGAGTTGGGCGGCCTCGCGATCGTCGACTATGGCGTGGGCAACCTGTTTTCGCTGCGGGCGTCGCTCGCCCACCTCGGCTATGACGCGGCGGTGACGCGCGACGTGCGCGCGCTCGAAGACGCCGGCGGCATCCTGCTGCCGGGCGTGGGCGCCTTTGGCGACGCGGCGCAGAAGCTGCGCGACGCCGGGCTGTTCGAGCCGCTGCGCGCGCTCGGGCGCGCCGGAAAGCCGCTGTTCGGCATCTGCCTCGGCATGCAGCTGCTGTTTGAACGCAGCAGCGAGTTCGGCACGCACGAGGGGCTGTGCCTCATCCCCGGCGCGGTCGAGCCGCTCGAGCGCGATTTGCCGCCGGGCCTCAAGGTGCCGGCCATCGGCTGGAACGCGCTGCACCTGGTGCGCCCGGACGACCCGCTGCTCGCCGGCTGCCGCGAGGGCGACGCGGTGTATTTTGTCCACTCCTATTATGCGACCGGCTGCGCGGACAGCCTCGTGGCCACGGCCGAATACGGCGTGACCGTGCCGGCGCTCGTGCGCTGCGGCAGCGTGGCCGGCGCGCAGTTCCACCCGGAAAAGAGCGGCGACGTGGGGCTTGCCATGCTCCGCGCGTTTGCAGAAGAGGCCGCCGGCGCGCGCTGAAGCGCATGGCGCGCCGCCACACACGAGAGGAAGGACGCCCCGCGGGGCGAGAGGTATTGCCATGGAGCTGTTTCCCGCCATCGACATCCTGTCCGGCAGCGCCGTGCGGCTGCTGCACGGGGACTATGCCCAAAAGACGGTCTACTATCCCGACGCGTTCGACGCGGCGGAACACCTGGCCGCGCAGGGGGCCAAAAAGCTGCACGTGGTCGACCTGGACGGCGCGCGCAGCGGCCGCACGGACAACTTTGCCACCATCGGGCGCATCGCCGCGCTGCCCGGCCTGTTTGTGCAGGTGGGCGGCGGCATCCGCAGCCTTGCGCGCATCGAAGCCTACCTGGACGCGGGCGTGGACCGCGTGATCCTCGGCACTGCGGCCGTGAAGGACCCGGCGCTGCTGGACGCGGCGCTCGCGCACTATGGCGCGCAGGTCGCCGTGGGCGTGGACGTGCGCGGCGGCCGCGTCGCCGTCGAGGGCTGGCTGGAGACGAGCGCGCTGAGCGGCCCGGACTTTTGCCGGTCGCTCGCGGCGCGCGGCGTGCGGTGCGTGATCTACACCGACATCGGCCGCGACGGCGCGCTGCAGGGCGCCAACCTCGACGCCTACCGCGCGCTGCTCGGCATCGAGGGGCTGTCGGTCATCGCCTCCGGCGGCGTGACCAGCGAGGCGGACCTGCAGGCGCTCCATGACATGGGCGTCTACGGCGCGATCGTCGGGCGCGCGCTGTACGAGGGGCGGCTCGACCTGCCGCGCGCGCTGCGCCTGCTGTCCGGAGAGGGGGCGCGCGCATGATCACCCGCCGCATCATCCCCTGCCTCGACGTGCGCGACGGCCGCGTGGTCAAGGGCCGCAACTTCCAGGGGCTTGCCGACGTGGAGGACCCGGTCGCGCTGGCACGATTTTACAACGCGAGCGGCGCGGACGAGCTGGTCTTTTACGACATCACCGCGAGCGCGGAGGGGCGCGCGCTGTTCACCGACGTGCTCGAGCGCGTCGCGCGCGAGATCTTCATCCCGCTGACGGTCGGCGGCAGCATCAACACGGTGGACGACTTTGGCCGCGTGCTGCAGTGCGGCGCGGACAAGGTGAGCGTCAACTCCGGCGCCATCCGCAACCCGTCGGTCATCGGCGAGGCCGCGCGCCGCTACGGCAGCCAGTGCGTCGTGCTCTCGATGGACGTGAAGCGCGAGGGCGGCCGCTACGCGGTGTATGCCAAGGGCGGGCGCGAGCGCACGGCGCTCGACGCGCTCGACTGGGCCGCCTTTGCCGAGGGCGAGGGCGCGGGCGAGCTGGTCGTCAACAGCATCGACACCGACGGCGTGAAGCAGGGCTTCGACCTGCCGCTGCTCGAGGCCGTGACCGCGCGGGTGCGCATCCCGGTCGTCGCGTCGGGCGGCGCAGGCTGTATGGAGGATTTTGCGACGCTGTTTTCGCGCGTGCCGGGCGTGGACGCGGGACTCGCAGCCTCCGTGTTCCACTACCGCGAGATCGACATCCATACACTCAAGACATATCTGCACGCCCAGGGCGTGCCGGTGCGCCTGAGCGGCGCGCCGCGCGCCTGAGCGGGAAAGGGGAACCCATGGAGCTGAATGAACTGAAGTTTGACGCGCACGGCCTGATCCCGGCCGTGGTGCAGGATTTCCGCACGCGGCAGGTGCTCACGCTCGCGTACATGAACCGCGAGAGCCTCGAGATCACGCTCCGGGAAAAGCGCACGTGCTTCTACTCGCGCTCGCGCCGGACGCTGTGGCGCAAGGGCGAGACGAGCGGCAACGTGCAGCACGTCGTGCGCATCAGCGCCGACTGCGACGGCGACGCGCTCGTGGTCGAGGTGCTGCCGGACGGGCCGGCCTGCCACACGGGCGCGGACACGTGCTTCTTCCGGCTGCTCTACGGCGATGCGGCGGAGGCGCCGTTCACGCTCGACGGGCTGTACCGCCTGCTCCTCAGCCGCAAGGCGGAGCGGCCGGCGGGCTCGTACACGACGTACCTGTTCGACAAGGGCCGGGAAAAGATCCTCAAAAAGGTGGGCGAAGAGTGCACCGAGGTCGTGATCGGCGCGATGAAGGGCAGCCGCGAAGAGACGATCTTCGAGGTGTCGGACCTGGCGTACCACGTGCTCGTGCTCATGGCGGAGATGGGCATCACGCCGGAGGACATCCGCGCGGAGCTGGCCAGCCGCCACGTGATCGACCACAAGGTGAAGCAGGAGACGATGCAGTGAGCCGCGCGGACGCCCCTGCCGCGCCCGCGCCCTGGTACGCCGCGCGCCCCACGCCGGTACAGACGCTGCACGTCCACTCGCGCTATGTGGACGGGGCGGACACGCTCGCGGCCATGGCGGAGGCGGCGCTCCGGGCGGGGCTTTTTTCGCTCGGCTTTTCGGAACACGGGTATGTGCCCGTGCCGGTCGTGGGCGAACCGTGCTGGATGACCCCGGAGGAGACGGCGCGCTACCTTGCGGAGGCGCGCGCGCTGCAAGGCGCGCTCGCCGGGCAGCTCGCGCTGTTCGTCGGGCTGGAGCTGGACAGCTATGGCTATGACGCCGCGCTGCCGCTCGACTACCGGATCGGCTCGGTGCACCTGCTGCCCGGCAGCGAGGGGCTGTTTTCCGTGGACGAGAGCCGCGCGCGCCTGCTGCACGAGCTCGGCGCGGCCTATGGCGGCGACCCGCTGCGCCTTGCCCGGCGCTACTATGCCGACGTAGCCGCGTTTGCCGCGTGCTGCCGGCCGGACATCCTCGGCCACTTCGACCTGATCACGAAGTTTGACGAGAGCGGCTCGGCCTTTTTGGAGGACAGCGCCGCCTATCGCGCGCATGCGCTCGAGGCGCTGGACGCGGTGCTGGACGCGGGCTGCATCGTGGAGCTGAACACCGGCGCCATCGCCCGCGGCTACCGCAGGACGCCGTACCCGCGCCGCTTCCTGCTGGAGCGCGTGCGCGAGCGGGGCGGGCGCATCACGTTTTCGGCCGACGCGCACAGCGCCGCGGGCGTGGCCTGCGGCCTGCAGGAGGCGGCCGCGCTGGCGCGTGACGTCGGGTTCACGGAATACGCGGTGCTGACCGCGGACGGGTTCGTCTCCGCGCCGCTGTAGGCGCGCGCCCCAGTTCCCTGCCGCCTGTCCTCCAGCCTCACGGGTTAAAAAGCAAAGGAAGCGCCGCAAGTTGCGGCGCTTCCCGTTGCGTTTGGATGGAACGCGGTCAGCTGATCTTCGCGTAGTTCTTGTGGATGCAGCCGACGCGGCCGTTGTAGATGACCATGACGTAGTTGTTCATCGTCTTGAGGTAGGTGTACGTCGCGCCCAGCTTGGCCTCGCCCAGCTTTGCGGAGGACGTGGTCGCCGCGCTGCGGACGTTGACCCACTCGTCACAGTTGGCGACGGTCGCCTTCTTGGTCGTGTCGCTCGTGGCCTTGGAGAAATAGCTCTCGTGGATATAGCCCACCGTGTCGGCCTTGTACTGGATCTTGTACCAGCTGCCGTTCTTGCCCAGGATCTGATAGACATAGCTCTTGGGCGCGGTGCCGATGATGCCGTTGTTCGTGCCGGCGCCGCTGCGCACGTTCACGCTGTTGTTGCAGTTGACCACGTAGCCGTAGCCGGTCGCGGCCGTATCGGTGCCGGTGCTGCCGCCCGAGGAGCTGTCGCTCACCTTCACATAGGACGCGTAGATATAGCCCTTCTGCGTGGAAGTGTACTGCACCTGGATCCAGTTGCCGCTCTTGCCGAGATAGGTATACGTTTTACCCTTCGGGGCGGTGCCGAGCTTCTTGGTGTTCGTACCGGCGCCCTCGCGCACGTTGACCCACTCGTTGCAGTTGACGATCGTGGCGGTCTTGCCGGTCGGCGTATCAGGCGTCGTCGAGCCGGCGTTCAGCTTGATGTAATCCTTGTGGATGTAGGCGACCTGGCTCGAGGTATACTGGATCTTATACCAGTTGCCATCGCTGCTCATGCCAAGGTACTTGTAAGTCGCGCCCTTCGGAGCGGTGCCGAGCTTCTTGGTGTTCGTGCCGGCGCCCTCGCGCACGTTGACGCTGTTGTTGCAGTTGACGATCGTCACGGTCTGGCCGGCGGACGGCGTGTCGGGCGTGCCGGTGGAGACCTGGATATAGTCGCCGTGGATGTAGCCCACCTTGGCGGACGTATACTGCACCTTGTACCACGTGTCGGAACCGACCTTGATCGTGGACAGGAGCTGATACTGCGCATTCTTCGGCGCGGTGCCGATCAGGCTGTAGCTCGTGCCGGCGCCGCTGCGCACGTTGACGCTGTTCTTGCAGTTCACGATCGTGACCTTCTGGTTCGAAGCGGCCGGCGTCTCCGTCTCGGTCACGGTCTTGACGCTGATGTAGTCCTTGTGGATGTAGCCCACCTGGGTGGAGGTGTACTGCACCTTATACCAGGAGCCCTCGACGGCCAGCACGGTGTACTGCGCGCCCTTCTTGGCCTCGCCCAGCTTCGTGGTGCTGCTGCTCGCGCCCTTGCGCACGTTGACGCTGACGCGGCAGTTCACGATCGTGCCGATGGTCTTGGTCGTGGTGCCCGCGATGATCTCGACCACGCCCTCGCCCTCGAGCACGACGCTCTTATCAGACTTGAGCGTCGCCTTGACCTTGATGGTCAGCTTGCCGATCTCCCTCTGGCCGGGGACCGTGGCGCTCCAGGTCTTGCCGCCGTCGGTGGAATAGACGATGTCGAAGTCCTCCGCCTTGGCGTTTTCAAACGTGACCAGCACGGTGTACGCCTTGCCGTCATACGCGCGCTTGCCGCCGGTGACGGTCATCGTGGGCTTTTCGGCCGCAGCCTTCACCTCCAGCGTGACGTCCGCCGTGGTGAGCGTGACCGCCCCGCTCTTGATCGCACGGATCTTGATGGTCAGCTTACCCACCTCGGTCAGGCTCGGCGCGGTGGCGCTCCAGGTCTTGCCGCCGTCGATCGAATACTCGACGGTGTAGCCCTCGCCGTTTTTAACGGTGGCCGTCACGGTATGGGCCTTGCCGTCATAGTCAACCGTACCGGCGCCCTCCACGACGAGCTTCGGCTCGGGCTTTGCGGTGATCTCGAGCGTGGCGGTCGCTTCGAGCGTCGTCTCGCCCTGCTTGGTCGCGCGGATCTGGATGATCAGCTTGCCGGCCTCTTTGAGGCTCGGCGCAGTGGTGCTCCAGGTCTTGCCGCCGTCGATCGAATACTCGACGGTGTAGCCCTCGCCGTTTTTAACGGTGGCCGTCACGGTGTGCGCCTTGCCGTCATAGTCAACCGTACCGGCGCCCTCCACGACGAGCTTGGGTTCCGGCTTCGCGGTGATCTCGAGCGTGGCGTCCGCCGTGAGCGTCGTCTTGCCTTCCTTGGTCGCGCGGATCTGGATGGACAGCTTGCCGACCTCTTTGAGGCTCGGCGCGGTCTCGCTCCACTCGCCCTCGTCGACCTTGTATTCGACCTTGTAGCCCGTGCCGTTCTCGACCGTGGCCGTCACGGTATGCGCGCTGCCGTCCTCGGTGAACGTGCCGTCGCCCTTCACGACGAGCGTGGGCTCGAGCAGCGTGAAGTTTTTGCTCATCACATAGCCTTCCTGGCTATCCGCGGTTTCATATGTAATCTTGTAGTAGTCGCCCTCGGTGCCCAGATACGGCACCAGAGCGTCGGCCGCCACGGTGCCGATCTTGTTCTCGGGCGTTGCGCTGTCTGTTTTGTACACCGCAATTTCATCGCCGCTGGTGTTCTTGGCGAACTCCACGTTCGACTCGGCCGCGCCGGCCACGGGCAGCACGGCCAGCGCCATGGCGAGCGCCAGCAGCAGGCTCAACAGTCTTTTCCGTTTCATCATATGCCCCTCCTTGAACTGATGCCGCACCCTCCGGAACCGGGTGATCTGCGTGCGGCTCGTTGCTTGCAGAACCAGTGTATTAACATTCTACACTATAAAGACGCGATTGCCAAACGTTTGGTTGCATTTTCGCGGATAAAACTTTTGTATATTTGTGCCGGGCATCCGCGCCAACCACAACATAGGGGATTTTGACGAAAAACGGCCCCAAACGGGGCCGTTTTTCGCACCGCCGTCATCCGGCGGTGACAGATATGGATGGAACGCAGCGCGCTCAGTAGTTCTCGCAGCGGATCTCGAAGAACGACTGCGGATGCGCGCAGACCGGGCACACCTCGGGCGCCTTGGGGCCCTCAAAGATGTAGCCGCAGTTGCGGCACTGCCAGTAGGTCTTGCCGTCGCGCTCAAACACGCGGTACTCTTCGACGTTTTTGAGCAGCTTGCGATAGCGCTCCTCATGCGTCTTTTCAATGCCGGCCACCGCACGGAACTGGAACGCCAGCTTGGCAAACCCTTCCTCCTCGGCCTCCTTGGCAAACTGGGCGTACATGTCGGTCCACTCGTAGTTCTCGCCCTGGGCCGCGTCGAGCAGGTTCTCCGCCGTGCCGGGGACCTTGTCGCCGTGCAGCGCCTTGAACCACATCTTGGCGTGCTCTTTCTCGTTGTTGGCCGTCTCCTCAAAGATCGCCGCAATCTGCTCAAAGCCGTCCTTGCGGGCCTGGGAGGCATAGTAGGTATACTTGTTGCGCGCCTGGGATTCCCCGGCAAATGCCGTCATCAGGTTCTGTTCCGTCTTGCTGCCCTTGAGTTCCATTGTAAAGCTCCTCCTTGTGTTGATCTGTTGCGTTTTGTGTTTCGTGTTATCTGTCAGGCCGGGCGCAGGCGCTGCACACGCCGCGCATGACCAGATCGACCGAAGTCAATGTGAAGCTGGTCTCACGCTCCACCGGGTCGCGCAGCCACGCCGCGTCGACAAAGACGTCCTCCACGCGGCTGCACCGTTCGCACACGATGTGCGAGTGGTTGGACAGCGTCCCGTCAAACCGGCACCCGCCGTCCGGCAGCGGGATCTTGCGCAGCTGGCCGGCGTCGCAAAGCTGATTGAGGTTGCGATACACGGTGCCGAGGGACAGCCGGGGCATCGCTTCGCGCAACGCGTCGTACACCATCTGCGCGGTCGGATGCTCTCCGCTGTCACAGACGAACTGATAGATCTGCTGCCGCTGCCGCGAATAGCGCACTGCCCTCACCTCCAATATCGATAACCGTTATTATTATTATATTAAAAACGGCGCGCCTGTCAAGCCCCTAAACGGCGCGCGAAAAAATATATTTTTCGCGCCCGGCAGCCCGAAACCCGTTGCACCGCGCGCGCGCGCGTGCTATAATGGGAACCGTGCTTCAGGGCGGGGTGCAATTCCCCACCGGCGGTGACAGTCCGCGAACCGTGGCCGGCGTGCCACGGCCGAGCCGGTGAAATTCCGGCACCGACGGTAACAGTCCGGACGGGAGAGGCAGCCGGTCGTTTGTCGCGCGCCCCGTCGTCCCTCTGGACGGCGGGGCGCTTTTTGCAGGCAGGCGGCGGGCGGCTTCCTGCGGCAAACACATCTGGCCAGAAGGAGGAACCGACATCCATGAACCCCATCACCACCAACCAGACGACCAACCGGCTCGTCAAGCTCGGCATGCTGACCGCGCTGTCGATCCTGCTCGTGTTTCTGATCCACTTCCCGATCTTTCCGTCGGCCGCGTACCTCGAGTACGACATGGCGGACGTGCCGATCCTGATCGGCACGTTCCTGTTCGGCCCCTGGTGGGGGCTGCTGCTGACGGCGGCGGTCAGCCTGCTGCAGTGGCTGCTCGTCTCCCCGGCGAGCGGCTGGGTCGGCGCGATCATGCACTTTTTCGCCACCGGCACGTGCGTGCTGCTGGCCGGGCTGCTCTACCGCCGGTTCCACACGCGGCGCGGCGCGGTCGTCTCGCTGGTTGCGGGCGCCATCGCGCAGATCCTGATGATGATCCCGCTGAACCTGATCTTCACCGTGCACTTCAACGGCGCGCCGTACGACGCGGTCGCGGCCATGCTGCCCACGGTCATCGTGCCGTTCAACGCGATCAAGGCCGGCGTCAACGCGCTGCTCACGTTCCTGCTGTACAAGTCTGCCGGCAAGCTGCTGCGCCTGTTCTAAGGCGCGGCGGGCGCGAAGAAAAGCGGGCGGCGGCGAACCGATCGGTTCGCCGCCGCCCGTTTCCATATGTCCCGAAACGTCTCAGCCCTCGCGGATGGCGTGGAGGAACGAGGCCCAGGCGCCCGCGTACACGCGCGAGCCGTGGCCGCTTTCACACACCAGCGTCAGGCCGCACCGGCGCGAAAAGCGCTCCCCCGCCTCGGTCACGTTGTCCGTCACGACGCGCGCGCACGGGTACGGCGCGTATTGCGCCGCCGCGCGGCGCACCAGCGCGCGCGCAAGCCCCGTGCCGCGGTGCGCGGGCGCCACGGCGATGCAGCTCAAAAACAGGTCGAGCGGCCGCCCCTGTGGGTCGGGCGCGGGCGCAAGGTCGTCCGCCGTCATGCCGCTGTCCACATACGTGCCGGCCAGCAGCGCCATAAACACCCGCTCCGGCACGGGGAACAGGTTCACAAACCCGGCGAGCGCGCCCGCGCCGTCCTTTGCCGCCACCGTCGTGCGCGGGTCGCGGCAGTACCAGGCGTACGCCTCCGCCGCGGGCGTGATGTACGCCACGTCGTAGCACGACGCCTCCAGCGCCTCCATGGCGCGAAAGTCCGCAAGCGTGAGCGTGTTTGGATCCGTCAGCATGGCGTCCCCCCCTTTTTGCCGCCTGCGTCACCTAAAAAAGCTGCGCATCCACGTGTAGCGCTCGTGCTCGCGCCAGCCCTCGCCCGTCTCGTCGCGCGTGGTGTAGTTGCACGCGCAGTCCGGCAGCGCGGCCGCGAGCGCCTGCTCGTCCTCCGTGGACGCCGGGTTCATGCCGTACCAGAGCCGCTCGAGCCACGTCATCTGATAGAGCGGCGAGAGGTCGGTGAGGCCGATGTTGCAGATGTTCACGTCGATCAGGTTCGTCAGCTCGGCCAGCGGCGACACGTCCTCGATCCGGTTCATGAACAGCTCGATGTATTGCAGCTCCTTGAGGCTCGAGAGCGCCGAAATGTCGGTGATCTTGTTGTCGGCCAGGATCAGGATCTCCAGCTTCGTCAGCGACGCGATGACTTCGAGGTCCGCGTCGGTCAGGTAGTTGTGCCCGAGGTCGAGCGCCACGAGGTCGGTGCAGTAGCGCAGCGGCTCGAGGTCGCCCTCCTGCAGCCGCTTGGTCGTGCGCACCTTCTCGTTGTATTCGTCGCTGGCGTTCGGGTTCGTGTATTTCGACGGGTTGGCCGTGGAAAAGCCGGTCGCGTCGGTGCGCACCTCGTGCGGGCCGATCTGCACCGTCCACACGAACCGCACCTGTGGGTGCGCCTCGCAAAGCGCCGCCATCTGCTCGTCCGTCAGGCCGCAGCCGCACATGACGAGCTTGCTGAGCCGCGGCAGCAGCTGGAGCGCGTCCTCCACCTGCTGCACGTCCTCGATCTTCGTGCCGCTCACGTCCAGCTCCGTGTCCACCGTGGAGACGGCGTGGCCGAGCACCTCGATCTGCCGCGAAAACAGCACGTCCGGATACGCCGCTTCGAGCGCGTCGAGCGCGGCGTCGTCCAGCGCCCCGTCCGGCAGCAGCACGGCCTCCAGCGCGGAAAAACAGGCAAGCCCGGCCTGCAGCGCCGCGGCGTCCACCTGCGCCTCCCGCAGGTCCAGCTCCGCCGCGTCGGACGCGAACACCGCGCCGCACAGCGGCACGTCGTAGCGCACGGCCAGTTCCGGCAGCGCCGCCGCCACCGCCTGCCCGTCCGCCGCAGACAGCCCGGTGCCGGAGAGGTCGGCCGCCGTCAGGTTCGGAAAGTTGGACAGCGCGTCGACGGCCTCCTGCGCGCCGGCAAACGTCACGCCCGAAAGATCGAGCGCGTCGGCGTCGGAGTCGAACGTGCCGCCGTCCAGATGCACCGTGTAGCGGAAGTGGACGTCCGGGAACGCCGCGCGCAGCGCGCGCAGGTCGGCCTCCGGCGCCGTGCCGCCGCGCAGGTCCGCCTCCCGCAGCGCGGGGAAATAGGGCAGCGCCTCCGACAGCGGGCCGACGTCGTCCACGCCGGCCGCGGTGAGCGCAGTATCGGCATTGGTCAGCACCGCGTCGCCGACGGCGAGCGTATAGGTAAACGCCACGCCGGGCAGCGCCTGCGCCGCCTCGTACAGCGCCGCATAGGCCGTGCTGCCCGTGGCGTCCACCGTCGCCAGGCGCGGGAAGTACGGCAGCAGCGCCGCGTCCTCCGCCGTGCAGCCCGGCAGCGTGAGCGTCTCCGCGTCGCTGTCGAACGCGCCGTCGCTCAGGCGCACCGTCCACAGCACCTCACACCCCGCCGGCAGCGCCGCCTGCGCCGCCTCCACATAGGCGGCCGTCACGTCCTCGCGGCCGCGAAGGTCGAGCGTCGTGAGCGCACCGAGCGCGCCGAGCGACGCCGCTTCCGGCAGCGCGCCGTCCGGCAGCGCCAGCGTCTGCGCGTCCCGGTCGACCAGCCGCCCGCCCACAAACGCATATTCCGACAGCAGCAGGAACGCCCCGCCGCCGAGCGCGACCAGCGCGACCCCTGCCGCCAGCACCGCCACTGCGGCGCG
>OLGD01003247.1_pt1 | contig 15824 bp, 9 predicted proteins | sample 1605311 | NCBI WGS metagenome assembly OLGD01 (sample SAMEA3888917, study PRJEB22519) | human gut metagenome | biome: human gut; feature: human-associated habitat; material: faeces | place: Denmark | collected 2010 | reverse complement strand
GATGATAATAGTAATATAAAAAGACTTAGTCAAATAGATAAGTTTAATAAAAGATATAAGGGTGTTTAAATGAATTATAATAAGAATGTATACAATTATGGGAAAAATAATATTAAATATAATCCTAGTGTTTCTAAAAGAGTTTTTGAAGAGTATTTAGAAATGTATCCAAAAGATTATTTTGCATATATATATTATTCTAAAGTATTAATAAATTTAGGTTATTTTAATGATGCTTTAAAAGTACTAGAGTGTGTTAAAGAAGAAGCTCTTATTGATAATAAATTTAATAACAATACTGAAATATTTAACTATTTTATGCAAGAAGTTGATTATAATACATTAAGAATATATTGTTATTTAGATAAATTTGAAGATGTAATTAAATTTTTAAATACTTATACATATTATTTAGAAATACAAAGATTTAAATATATATTATATATTGCAAAAATAAAGTTAGGTTTATATAAAAAGAATAATAATACTGGTTATAAATGTAATCAATTATTAAATTATAGTGAAAGTGAGTTTTTAAAACATATTACTAAACATTTAGAAAGTAATATAGGTGAAAGTGTATCTACATTTAATGAGTCTTTTGATGTAGAAAAAGTACTTAATGAAGTTAAAAAGTATATACAAAATGGTAAATGTTATTATTATGAATGTTATTCAGATTCATATGTATTTAAATTTGATAATTGTGGAATGTTTGATAATAAAAATACTAATTATTTTATAGTAGTAACTTTTCATAATACACCTTACTTAATAAGTATGTATCCTTGTTCTAATACAAGTAGTAATTTAGAATATGTAGATTTAAATTATTTAAAAGAAACTGAAAATAAAAATATAAAAAGACTTAGTCAAATAGATAAGTTTAATAAAAGATTTAATAAGTAGAGTAAAATTTACTTATTTTTTATTTTTAAACCTTGAAAAAATATAATCATTATTGTAAAATTAATATAGAGTAGAAAAGGTGATAATATGTTAGATAAGATTAAGAATAATTATTATGTATTAATGGGAATAAGTATATTTTGTTTAATTGTAATAGTTTTTACTAGTAGTTATGCTTATTTTAAAGCACAAGTAAGAGGAGAAGGTAAAGGAATGAATGTAATTCTAGGTACTATAGACCTAGATATTACAGAGAATTCTATATCTACAAATAACTTACTTCCAATAAGTGATTCTTCAAAAGATACTAAAGCACAAATAAAAGACTTTACTGTTAAAAGAACATCTAATTCTAACTTAGATGTATGTTATAACTTATATTTAGTAGTTGATAGTATTTCAAGTAATATTAAAAATAGTAAATATTTAAAGTATGAATTAACAGATGGTAGTAATGTAGTAAGTGGTAACTTAAGTAAATTAGGTTATAACTCAGATGGTAAGGGTTACATATTACTTGCTAAAAATAAGTATTTAAGTAAGTCTGATACTACAGGTAACACATATAAATTAAAAATATGGTTAAGTTATGATAAAAGTGCTAACCAAAATGACTTATTAAATTCAAATATAACAACACATATATATGCAAGTGGTAATAATGGTAATATTTGTCCAGGTAGTGTTGATACTGTAATACCTACAACTTTGTATGAACAAATATTAGCTGATAATCCAGTAAAAAGTACAAGAAGTACATTTACTGTATTTACAGAAAATACAACAGGAACATTATTTACTGCAACAGAAAGTATAGCTGGAGGTACACCAAAAGAAGTATATTATTATGCTGGAAATACAACAAATAACTGGGTTAAGTTTGCAGGATTCTACTGGAGAATAATAAGAACAAATCATGATGGAAGTATAAGATTACTTTATGTAGGAATAAGTCCTGATACAACATATAGTTATATAGTATCAAGTACATTTAATAATCCAGACAAAAGTCCAAAATATGTTGGATATATGTATGGAGAAGATACATCGCTTGATACAATAAGAAACAATACTACAGATAGTAAAATTAAAACACACATAGATACATGGTATAAAAATAACTTAATAAACTATACAAAATACTTAAGTACAAGTGCAGTATATTGTAATGATAGAAGTTTAGGAACAGGCCAAACATATAGTACAAGTTCAAAGTTCAACTTCGCATCATACTATAGAATGGATTATGATACAAAAGGAGCAAAAGCAAATCCATCATATAATTGCACAGACATAAGAGACGCATTCAGCGTAGATAATACAAGTGCAAAATTAGATTATCCAATATCGTTAATGACAGCAGATGAAATAGTGTTTGCTGGAGGAGTTGCATATACAAAAATGAACACTCCATATGCATGGTTTCAAAGTAATAGTGTAGGAACTGAAGTATCAACTTATTGGTGGTCCTTGTCGCCTACTCACTGGAGTGGGTCTGGCTCGGTCGTTTGGGACTGGGTTACCGCCAATTTGGGCTTGAGTGGCGATTATGTGGACAACGCCTATCTCGTGCGTCCGGCCATTTCTCTCAAATCTTGTATCAAATATGGTGCAGGAAATGGCTCAGCTGAAACACCGTACGAAATAGTGGAAACTTCAAGTGGTTGCTGATGATAGGATGAAAAAAGTCCAGAAAACCCTTACTTTGTTTATACAGGTAGTGGAGTATGTGAATAAAATAAAAGAACTAGTTCGTTTTATTTTTGAACAAGTTCTTTTTTGTTTTTTCTCTTTCTTTTTTAATTAAAACTTTCTATAAAGTCCAATTGCAATTCCTAGTATTTCTACTTTGTCAACTATAATTGGGTCCATCGTTTCATTTTCAGGTTGTAATCTAAAATAACCATTTTCTTTATAAAAAGTCTTTAATGTAGTGCACCCATTTTCATCAAGTACAACTACATAGTCTCCATTTTTAGCAGTTTTTTGTCTTTTTACTATAACTATATCTCCATCATATATACCCACATTTTTCATACTCATTCCTTCAGTTCTAAGAGTGAATACTTCTTCTTTCTTTGGTAATAAGAAAGTAGGTAATGCTATATATTCATCTGGAAATTCAATAGCCTCAATAGGATTACCACAAGTTACTTTTCCTAAAAGTGGAACACTTACGACATCCTCATTCTTTTCTAAATATTCATTAGGTACTAAAACCTCTAATGTTCTAAATTTGTTATCAGTTTGTTTTAAATAACCTTTATTCATTAAGTGCTTCATATGAACGAATACAGTAGCAGTACTACTTAAATTCATAAGGTCACAAACTTCTCTTACACTTGGACTATATCCATGTTCTGCTATATACTTTTTAATAACAGTTAAAACTTCTTGTTGCTTTCTAGTTAACTTTTCCATCATAACACTTCCTTTCTAAATATATATTATCACACAAAATATTATTTGTCAAACAATTTATCGATTTTGATATAAAATATTTCCATAACTGTTTGCTTAACATACAAATGTAAATTCGCCAAACATTTTATTGTTTTTATATTGACACAAACATCTATGTGTTATAAAATGGTATCACAAAGAAGGAGAGTGTATTATGGAAAAATTGGAAAAAATATTTAATAGCAAGTTAGGAATAGTATTATTTTATATAGTAATTGCTATACTAGCGCTTATGCTTACAAAGAAAGTAGAAGTTATAAATAATAACTCTCAGTCGGTTAAAACTGTTGAAAGTTGTTATGCATAACTTTTTTCTTTTAAATATTTATATTTGATGGTATAATATATCTCACGAATGGGGGGATTAATATGTTTTCTAAAGAATTATTTTATTATATTTTAAATGAAATTAATAATAAAGACTTTTTAACTGAGGAATTTTTAAGTCATGTAAAAGAACTAATTATTAAATATAATAGAGATATGAAGTATGTACTTAATGAAATTATAGTAAATGAAACATCTAATATAGATTCATACTATAATTCATGAACTAACTCATGCCTATCAAGAATATTTATCTCTTAGTAGAAATACTTTATTTACTAGAATTATGAAAGATGGAGATAATGTACAAAATGGAAAATTTAAATATAAAAAAAGTTTATTAAACTATTTACCAAAAGAAGTAAGAGGTAGAGTCTTTTACTGTGAACATCATGATATCATGCCATTTGAATTACACGCTAATAACGTGGCTAGTATGTATTGTCTAAAGGTGTATCAAGAAATGAAAAACTTAACAGATATTCCATCATATGAAAGTATTGTACTTGATAACTATTTAAAAGAATATAGTTTTGAAAATGGAATAATAAATCCATTAACTAAATTTTATATATATTCTAATACATTAGATATAATGAATAGTTATAATTTAAAAAATCTTTCTAGTAGAAATAAATTCTTATTAGGCTATTTGAGAACTGCTTTAGAAATAAATGAAACTTTTAATAAAGTAATGAATACAAAAAACTTGGATTATGTTCGTATTTATAAGAATGGAAGTGTTTACAAAAATGAATAAACTATGTTATAATTAACTTATAATAAAGAGGTGATATAACATGGATATGAAAATTATTAATTCTCTTAGAAGTTTAGGAATAGATATGATTAATAGTAGATTAGAAGGAGATGCAGGACTAACAATAAGTTTAGCACCAACTATATATACTTTATTTAGTAAACATTTAAATTTTAGTAGTAGTGAACCAACTTGGATAAATAGAGATAGATTTATTTTATCAACTAGTAGTGCTTCACCACTACTTTATAGTACACTTTTTTATGCAGGTTATCCTATTAGAGAAGAAGAATTAAAGTGTTTTGGTAGTAGCAAGCTTTCTATATATCCAGAATATAACCCTAAAGTTGGAATAAATTCTTCAACTGGAATTTATGCTGAAGGATTAAGTGTGTCTGTAGGAATAGCGCTTGCTGAAAAGTATTTAAGAAGTATTTTAGGAAGTGATTTAATTAATTTTTATACATATGTAATGGTAAGTGATAACGAGTTTATGTCAGGAGATACATTTGAAAGTTTAGAATTAGCAAGTAATAATGAACTAAGTCACTTAATAATTTTGTATAATAGTTTTGAAACAACTATTAATGGTAAAAAGAGTAATTATTTAAAAGAAAATCATTTAAAAGTATATGAAGACTTAGGTTTTCATATTGAAACTGTTACTAATGCAGAAGACTTTTTAAGTATTGATAAATCTATTACAAGGGCTAAATTATCTAATAAACCTAGTATTATTGAAATAAAAAGTTTAATAGCTTTGGGAACTAGTTTACAAGGAAGTTATAAAGGCCACAATAGCGTGCTTACTGATGAAGATATAATGCTTGTAAAAGAAAAAATGAATTTAACAAAAGTACCTTTTCATATATCAGCAAATGCTATTACTGAGTTTCAAAGTATGATTAGTGCTAGAACAAATCCTGTATATAACGAATGGGTTAGTAGATATAACAAAGTAATAGAAACAGATGAAAAAATGAAGGGGATTCTCAGTTTATTAGAAGAAGATAATTTAAGAATAAATATTAAGAATATGAAAGTCAACTTTGATGCATCTATGAAAGAAGATATGTTAGAAACTAATAATAATTTGATGAGTGCAATAAGTGAAGTAAATCCATTAATGGTAACTTGTTCATTATTTAATGATAATAAAAACTTTGGTTTAAAAGGTGATAAAAATTTTGATTTTGGTAATAGAATTTCTTCTTGTTTTAATTTAAGTATTGGTTTTTCCTTAATGGGGTTAAAGCCTATAATATGTACTAATTTAGCAAGTGTTAGTAAAGTATGTGAACAAATTAAATTAGCTAGTTTAATGAAACTACCTATAACTTATATATTTATTAGGGATTCACTACTTAGTTCAAATAAAAATATGTTAGTAATGCCAATAAATGAATTATCAATATTAAGAAGTATTCCTATGCTTTCTGTTATAAAACCTGCTGATGTTAATGAACTAGTAGGATGTTACGACTTTATTATAAATAAGAAACTTCCAACTGCATTAGTCTTGCCTTCAGTTAAAAAAGGGCTTATTCCAAATACTAATGCTTCAAACACATTGAAAGGTGCATACATAATTAGACCTGAGGGAGGAAGACTTTCTGGTATACTTGTTTCTTCTGGTAATGAAGTAGAAACTGCTTTAAGAATAAATGAAGAATTAATAAATAGAGGAATATTTACTAGGGTAGTATCAGTACCTAGTATAAGTTTATTTGATAAAGAGAGTAAGGAATATAAAGATACATTGTTTCCAATAGGTGCTAAAGTTGTAGTAATCGAGCCATCTAATGATGAACATTGGAATAAATTTGTTTATAATGAGAAATATTTAATTAATGTTAAAGACTATGTTATAAGTGGTAAAAATTCAGAAATATTAAATGCTTGTGGATTTGATTTTGATAGTTTATTAGAAAAAATAGAAAAATTATTAAAATAGAGTGTTATATTTTTGAAAAATATGATACAATATTTAATGTAGAGGAGTGTATTTATGAAAAAGAAAATTTTAGTTGTTATGTTATCACTTTTATTACTCACTGGATGTGGTACTACTAAGGAGGAAAAAGAAACTATGTTTTATAATTCCTTAGAACAAGCATATATTAGTGTTTATTCTACTGATGGAGTAGGTTTACCTGTTTATGAAGCAGAAAAAATAACATTGGATAACGTTGACTGGTATAAAGTAGCTAGTAGTAAATATGATAACTATGAAAAGATAGAAGATATGATAAGTAATGTATTTGATGAAAAAATAGGTAGTGAACTAAAGAGTACTTTATCTAAAAAATATAAAGAAGTAGATGCTGTACTTTATACAACTAGTACAGGTGGATGCTTATTAGATTATCAAATAGATGATACTTTAGTTTCTAATTTAAAGAAAAATGTTAAGATAACTAAAATTAAAGGAAGCAAAGTGAAATTTGAATATAAGAAGAAAAAGTATACTGCTAAAAAAGATGGGAACTTCTATATATTTGATTCAAAAGTATTCGAGTGTCTTTAATGACACTTTTTTAGTTTGAAAATTTAATAATACTACTAGACAATGAGCACGTTTTGTGGTATTCTATTAATTGTAAAACAAATGAAAGAGACGTTACATATAAGAGTTTCTAGAGAGTTAGTGGTTGGTGAAAACTAATAAATGAATATGTGTATAAATCACTCTGGATGTGCTTTAAGGATAAGTTAAAGCCGGTTATATAAACCGTTACAATAATTAAGTAAATACTAGGATGGTACCGTCTAATATAGACTCCTTATGTGCTATCCTTTTTATTTTGGAGGGAATTATGTATAAAGAAATTAAAGAAAGTACTAGTGCTTTGGAAAGCAAGTTAGTGAGTAAGTGGAAAAGTGAAAACTTATTAGAGAAGACTATTAAAAACAGGGAAGGAAAAGAAGACTTTGTATTCTATGATGGACCAATATATGCAAATGCTAAACCAGGTTTGCATCATGTATTTGCAAAAACTATAAAAGATGCTTTTTGTAAATATCAAACAATGCAAGGTAAAAGAGTATTAAGAAAAATTGGACTTGATACTCACGGGTTACCGATTGAAGTTAATGTTGAAAAGAAACTTGGCTTTAAAACAAAGGCTGATATTGAAGCGTTTGGAATAGAAAACTTTTGTAAAGAGTGTAATAGTGAAACTGCTACAAACATAGATGAAGTTAATAAAATGACTGATATGATGGGTCAGTTAATTGATAGTGATAATCCATATATAACTTGCACAAATGAGTATATAGAAAGTGAATGGTGGCTAATTAAGAATATCTTTGATAAGGGTTTAATTTATCATGGGAATAAAGTTCTTCCATATTGTTATAGATGTGGAACAGAACTATCTAAAAATGAAGTTAGTTTAGGTTATCAAGAAGATACAGTTAATACTGTAATCGTACCATTTAAGTTAGTTAATAAAGATGAGTATATGCTTGTTTGGACTACAACTCCATGGACTCTTATTGATAACGTTGCAGCTTGTGTTAATCCAGATTTAACTTACTTAAAAGTAGAAAGTATGGGTTATAAATTCATTTTGTGTGAAAGTTTGGCTAATAAAGTGTTAGGTGATGAGTACACTGTTTTAGATAAGTTTAAAGGTAGTGATATGGTTGGTTTAAAGTACGAGCAACTTCTTCCTTTTGCTAAAGTTAGTGGTAAATCATTTGTAGTACTAGCTGATGATTATGTAACTGATGCTGATGGAACAGGTATAGTACATATCGCCCCAGCATATGGTGAAGATGACTCACGTGTTTGCAAGAAAAACGGTATAGCTTTTGTACAAAGTGTAGGAAAAGATGGTACTTATACAATTGGACCATGGACTGGAAGAACAGTAACTGATTCAGAGTTAGAAATAGAAATAATTAAATACTTAAAAGAAAATGATAAACTATTTAAGAAGATTAAAATGACACATGAGTATCCTCACTGCTGGAGATGTAAAAGCCCACTTATTTATTATTCAAAACCTGCTTGGTATATTGAAACAACTAAATATAAAGATAAAATACTTGCAGCTAATAAAAGTGTTAACTGGTATCCTGAGTTTGTTGGAGAAAAGAGATTTAATAACTGGCTAGAAAATATGATAGACTGGGGTATTTCAAGAAATAGATATTGGGGTTGTCCAATGCCTTTGTGGACTTGTGATTGTGGACACATCGAGTGTATCGGTAGTAGAAGCGAATTACAAAGTAAGATAGTAGAAGATACTGATGTATTTAAGATGGAACTTCATAGACCTTATATAGATAGTTTACACATCAAGTGTCCAGAATGTGGTAAAGTTATGTCAAGAGTAACTGACGTTATGGATGTATGGTTTGACTCAGGTGCTATGCCATATGCTCAAATGCATTACCCATTTGAAAATAAAGAATTATTTGAAAGTCAATTTCCTGCAGACTTTATAGCTGAAGGAGTAGATCAAACTCGTGGATGGTTTAACTCACTAATTTGTATATCTACTTTAGTAAGTGGAGTAAGTTCATTCAAAAACGTTGTAGTTAACGATATGATGCTTGATGCTAAAGGTAAAAAAATGAGTAAAAGTACAGGAAATATAATAAATCCTGAAGAAATAATGAAAGAATATGGCGCTGATGCTGTTAGATTTTATATGCTATATGCAAGCCCTGTATGGACACCACTTAAGTTTGATATTGAAGGAGTAAAAGAAGTAAATAGTAAATTCTTTAGTACTTTAAAAAATACATATAATTTCTTCAGTATGTATGCTAATGCAGATAAACTAGAAACTAAAGACTTCATAAATAGCACAAGTTATGAATTAATTGATAAGTGGATGCTTTCTAAATTAAATAGACTTGTAAAAGAAGTGACTACTGCTTATAATGAGTATGATTTAAATAGAGTTGTAAAGCCACTTGTAAACTTTGTTAGTGAAGACTTGTCTAACTGGTACATAAGAAGAAACAGAAGAAGATTCTGGAAAGGTGAATTAGATGAAAGTAAAAAGTCTGTTTATAAAGTAACTTATGAGGTACTTGTAACATTATCACAACTTCTAGCACCAGTAAGTCCATTTTTAGCTGATGAGATATATACTAATTTAACTAAAGAAGAAAGTGTTCATTTGAGTGATTTTCCTAAATGTAATGAAGGATTAATTGACTTAGATGTTGAAAAACAAATGGATTTAGTAAGAGACGTAGTAAGCTTGGGTAGAAACGCTAGAGAAGAAGCTAATGTTAAAATAAGACAACCACTTTCTAAAGTATTACTTGATAAGAAAAATGAAGGTGTAATTGGTAACTTGACTGACTTAATTAAGGAAGAGTTGAATGTAAAAGAAGTAATGTATACTAATGAAACAAGTGATTACTTAACTTATACAGTTAAACCTAACTTTAAAGAAGTTGGTAAGCTGTTTGGCAAAAATATTGGAGAGTTTAGTAAGTTTGTTAGTGAGTTTACTAGTGAAGACATTAAAAATATTGAAAGTAAAACTGTTACATATGACGGGGTAACTTATAACTTGAATAAGAGTATGTTAGATATAAGAGTGTCAGCAAAAGAAGGGTACGACGTTACGAGTGATGGGGTAAACTTTGTTATACTTGATACTACTATCACACCTGAATTAAAGGATGAAGGAATTTTAAGAGACTTAATTAGACAATGCCAAGTTTTAAGAAAGAATATTGGTTTAGATATAAGTGATAGAATTAGTATTGAATTTAATACAACTGAAGAGTTAACTAACAATATAATAAATAAGTACAAGAGTGTTATAAGTAGTGAATTACTTGCAACAATTGAAAAAAATGATGGAGAAGTAAGCGAGTACATTGATGAAGAAGGTAACAAGTTTGAAGTTAAAATAGAGAAAAAATAATTTCTCTATTTTCTTTTTAATACCAAACAAACTATTGACAAACATATATACTTATGATAAAATCAAAATGTACAAAGGAAAAGAAAGTAAGTGACTTTAAAGAATTTATATAATATAATTGAATTAGTGTAAAAGGAAGTGAAAGAATGGATGCATTAAAAAATAATAGTATACTTATAGTAGATGATGCGGTAAAAGAAAGTGTTATTAGTGAATTTAGAAAAAATAATGAATTAGTAGATGTTAAATTTATAAGTTTTAGTGAATTTAAAAAGTTATATTATTTTGATTATGATAAGAAAACAATATTTTATTTAATTAAGAAATATCACTATAAGTATGAAGTGTGTCTAGTTTATTTAAAGAATTTGTATTATATAGAAGATAAAGAATATAAAAGTGAGAAATTAAAGTTTTTAAGAGATTTAAAAAGTGAGTTAGATGAGCATGATTTACTTATATATGACGAGTACTTTAAAAGTAGTTTAAGTAAAAAGAATATTTATGTTTATAGTAAGAAAAAGATAAGTAAGTTTTATAAGAATGTATTTGATAAGTTAGATGTAATATATTTAAATAATGAAGTAGTTAATAAAAGAGTATTTAATATATATGAATGTAAGGATATGGAAAGTGAAGTAAACTTTGTATGTAATAAAATAGTAGATTTAATTAAAAGTGGAACTGATATAAATAATATTAAACTATTAAATGTAAAAGAAGAATATATGTATTTAATTAGAAAACTATTTGGTTTTTATAATATTCCATTAGAAAAAAAGAAGACAACTAGTCTTTATAGTACAAGAATTGGAAAATATTTTTTGAGTGCCTTAGATAGTAGTAAAGAAAGTATAGTAGAAAATTTAACTAATGAGTTTAAAAATAACACTGAAGAAGTAAACTTGATTATCAATATAATTAATGATTATACTTGGGTAGAGGATTTAACAAGTGTTAAAGAAATGCTTATACATGACTTAAAAAATACTTATATAAAAGTAGAACAACTAAAAAACAAAGTAAGTTTTATTAGTTTAGGAGAAGTAATAAGTAGTAAAGACTATGTGTTTTTAATGAGTTTTAATGAAGGAGATATACCACAAACTTTTAAAGATGAAGAATATATAAGCGATAACATTAAGAGTGAAGTAAATATTGAGACTACTTTAGAAAAAAATATAAATAGTAAAAAAGAAGTATTAGACTTTTTAAATAGTATAGATAACTTAATTATATCTTATAAGTTAGAAGAAGGTAGTATTAGTTATAATATCTCATCACTTAGTGAAGAAATGAATTATAATGTACTTAAATTTGAAGACGAGTATAATAATTCAAATATATATAATAAAATAAGATTAAGTAACTTACTTGATTTATATTCAAAGTATGGAGTAGTTACCAAAGTGACAAGTAAACTACTAAATAATTACCCAGATATTAATTACCTAAGTTATAATAATAAATTTAAAGGAATAGACAAAAGTAAACTAGATAAGAATATACTTTTATCATATTCAACACTTGATAACTACTATAGATGTAGTTTCAGGTACTATATTGATAATGTGTTAAAACTTGGTATATTTGAAGAAACATTTATGACATTTATTGGAAGTTTATATCACTACATACTTTCAATTATGGATAAGGAAAATTTTGACTTAGATAAAGAATATGATAATTTTATAAAAGAAAGTAATAAAGTTTTTAGTAAAAAAGAAGAGTTCTTTTTGGAAAAATTGAAAAGTGAATTATCTTTCGTTATAAAAACAATAAAAGAACAATATAAGTACTCTAGTTTAGATAATAAGCTTTATGAAGAAAAGATATATATTAATAAGCATGACAATAAAACTTTTATGGGAATAGTTGATAAAATCATGTATAAAACTATAAATGATAAAACAGTAGTCTCTATAGTAGATTATAAAACTGGAAACCCAATGATAAGTTTGGATAATGTTACTTATGGAATAGGAATGCAACTACCCATATACTTATATCTTGTAAGTAAAAGTAACAAATTTAAGAATGTAATAATAGGTGGTTTCTACTTACAAAAGGTACTTAATACAGTTGTAAATAAAGACAACTCTAGTAGTTATGAAACACTAAAGAAAAATAACTTGAAATTACAAGGATACTCAACAAGTAATGAAGAAGTACTTGATTTAGTTGATAAAAGTTATAATGACAGTTTAGTTATTAAAGGACTAAGAACTTCAAGTAAGGGTTTTTATAGTTATAGCAAAGTGATAAATGAAAGTGAGATTAACAAACTTGTTAGTGAAGTTGATGATAGAATAGAAGATGCCTTTAATGGGGTTAGTGAAGGAAAGTTTGACATTAATCCTAAGAGAATTGGTAAAATTAACAAGGGTTGTGAGTTTTGTAAATACTATGATATTTGTTATAGAAAAGAAAATGATATAGTTAATTTAAAAGAAGTTAAGTTTGGAGGTGAAGAAGAGTGATACCTATTAAACCAAGTGATGCAATATGGACAGATGAACAATGGAATGCAATTTATGATAAAGGACACAATATAATAGTATCCGCGGGTGCTGGAAGTGGTAAAACTGCTGTTTTAAGTGAAAGAGTAATAGAAAACTTAAAAAGTGGAATGAGCATAAAAGAAGTATTGTTGCTTACATTTACTAAAGCAGCAAGTTTAGAAATGAAAACGAGAATTAGAAATAAAATTAAAAAGAACCCTAGTTTATCTAAGGAACTTTCCTTGATAGATGAAGCATATATAACAACATTTGATAGTTTTGCATTATCTATTGTAAAAAAATATCACTATATATTAAACATAAGTCCAAACGTAAGCATTATAGATGAGGCGATAATAAGAATTAAAAAGAAAGAAATATTAACTAATATATTTGATAAATACTATGAAAATAGAAATGAGAAATTTTTAAAACTTATCAGCGACTTTTGTATAAAAGACGATAAAGAAATATTTGATAGTATCTTGTCTATTTATTCAAAAATAGATTTAAAATATAATAAGAATGAATACTTAGATAATTATATAAACGAATACTTTAACATTGATAGAATTAATAATGATATAAAAGATTATGAAAAGCTTTTAATGAGTAAATTTGAAGAGTTAGATTATCTAATTGAAGATATGTCATATTATACAGATAGTGACTACATAACTAACTTAAGGCTAAGTGTTAGTAACTTAATGAGTTCTAAAACATATGACGAAATAGTATCAAACTTAAGTGTTGAAATACCTAGACTACCTAAAGGAAGTACTGACGAAGTAAAAGAAAAGAAAGAACTTATTAATGATGTAATTAAAAATATAAAAAGTTTATGTACATATAAAAATAGAGAAGAAATAATGAGTAGTATTTTGTCTACTAAAGATTATAAAGAAGTAATTATTGATATATTAAAAGATTTTGACGAATATGTAATGTCTTATAAATATGAAAATGATATTTATGAGTTTACTGATATTGCTAATCTGGCAATAAAGTTAGTTAAAGAAAACGTAAGTGTTAAAGAAGAATTAAAGAGTTCATTTAAAGAAATAATGATAGATGAGTATCAAGACACTAATGACTTACAAGAAATACTAATTAATTTGATAAGTAATAATAATGTCTATATGGTTGGGGATATAAAGCAGTCTATTTATAGATTTAGAAATGCAAACCCAGATATATTTAAAGAAAAATATAATAAGTATAGTAACCATATAGGTGGAGAGAAAATAGACTTAAATAAAAACTTCAGGTCAAGAGAAGAAGTACTTAATAATATTAATTTACTATTTAATAAAGTAATGGACGAAAGTATAGGTGGAGCTGATTATATAAAAAGTCACCAAATGATTTTTGGTAATAAAAGTTATATTAAAAAAGGAAAAACTATTCAAAACTATGACTTTGAATTATATAGTTATATTTATGATAAAAAGAGCGAATACTCTAAAGAAGAAATTGAAGCATTTATTATTGCAAAAGATATACTTAGTAAAATAAAAGGTAACTATCAAATATTTGATAAAGATACAAGTGTACTTAGAAATGCAGAATATAGTGACTTTGTAATACTAATGGATAGAACTACTAACTTTGATTTATACAAAAAGATATTTTTGTATTTAGGTATACCATTAGAATTATATAAAGACGAAACAATGAACGAAGACACTGATATAATTGTGTTAAATAACTTAATCAAATTTACTATTAAACTTGATACGGGAGTATATGATAAAGAACTTGAGTACTTGTTTACAAGTATTATGAGAAGTTTTTTGTGTGAAAGTAGTGATGAAGAAATATTTGATACAATTAAAAATAAGACAATACTAGGAAGTAACTTAGCAAATAAAGTAAGAAAGATTAAGCTAAATAATAAATCTAGTTATGAAATAATAAATGATTTAATTAATGAATTTGATTTTTATAATAAACTTATTACAATAGGTAATGAAAGTGCTTCAAGTGTTAAACTAAGTAGTATTTTGTCTAATGCAAAAACTACTAGTAATATTGGTTATGATATAAATAGTTTTAGTGAGTACTTAGATAATGTTATTAAAGAAAAAATAGACATCAAATACACAATTCATAGTGGAGTAAGTAATTCAGTTAAAATAATGACTATTCATAAATCAAAAGGACTAGAGTTTCCAATATGTTATTTTTCAGGACTTTATAAGCCATTTAATATAAGTGATATAAAAGAAAAGTTTACTTATAGTAATAAATACGGAATAATAACTCCATATTTTGATGAAGGTGTAGGAGAAACTATTTATAAACATTTATTAAAAAACGATTACTTAAAAGAAGAAATTAGTGAAAAAATAAGACTATTTTATGTAGCCCTTACTAGAGCAAAAGAAAAAATGATATTAGTCATGCCTTATGAAGAAATAGTAAATGGTAAAGAAAGTGATTTAGTAAGTAGTGTAGTAAGAAGTAAATATAAAAGTCTTTTAGATATAGTGTCTAGTACTTTGGTTAGTTTAACTAAGTATGTTACAGTAATTGATTACAATAAATCTGGTATCACAAAAGACTATAGTTTACTTATAAAAAAAGATTTTAAAAGTGGAATAGAAAAAAGTAGTGAAGTATTAAATGTAAAGGAAATTTTAGTTGAAAACGAAAGTGTTATAGATAAGCATTACTCAAAAGAAAACAACAAATTAATTACTACTGACACAAAAAGGAATATTGAGTTTGGTAAGTATGTTCATGAAGTACTGGAGTATTTTGATTTAAAAACAAAAAATTTCTCTTATATAAAAGACGAGTTTATAAAAAATAAAGTTATGTCTTTTGCTAACTTAAAGATATTTGATAATGTTAAAGATGCTAATATCTTTCATGAATATGAGTTTGTTTACACTTTAGATAATACCAAATATCACGGAGTAATAGATTTAATGTTAGAATACACTGACCACATAGATATAA
>OLGD01003236.1_pt1 | contig 15901 bp, 12 predicted proteins | sample 1605311 | NCBI WGS metagenome assembly OLGD01 (sample SAMEA3888917, study PRJEB22519) | human gut metagenome | biome: human gut; feature: human-associated habitat; material: faeces | place: Denmark | collected 2010 | reverse complement strand
ACAGGCACTGGAGATCACAGAGACAATGGTACGTTCCGGTGCGATCGATATTATTGTTGTGGACTCTGTTGCTGCATTGACACCAAAGGCAGAGATCGACGGTGATATGGGCGATTCCCATGTGGGCCTGCAGGCACGTCTGATGTCGCAGGCACTGCGTAAGCTGACTGCCGTGATCAGCAAGTCTAACTGTACCGTTATTTTTATCAACCAGCTGCGTGAAAAGGTCGGCGTTATGTTCGGTAACCCGGAGACAACGACAGGTGGTCGTGCACTGAAATTCTATTCTTCCGTCCGTCTGGATGTCAGAAGGATCGAGCAGCTGAAGCAGAGCGGAGAGACGATCGGTAACCGTACAAGGATCAAGGTTGTCAAGAACAAGATCGCACCGCCGTTTAAAGAGGCTGAGTTTGATATTATGTTTGGTACCGGTATTTCAAAAGAGGGTGATATTCTGGATCTGGCAGCAGAGAACGGTATCGTCAATAAGAGCGGTGCCTGGTATGCTTACGATGGCAATAAGATCGGTCAGGGTCGTGAAAATGCAAAGCAGTTTTTGCGGGATAATCCGGAAGCATGCGCAAAGATAGAAGCACAGGTACGTGAGCTGTTCGGACTGGAAGCAGATCCTGTCAAAGCAGATACAGATGCAAAGCCTGAGACAAAATCCAAAGCGAAAGAATAAGAGCTATGGAACGGGTTGTTACGGGACTTGTGGAACTGGATAAAAAAAGATATCAGGTATATCTGGATGAAGAATTTGCCTTTGTACTATACAAAGGTGAGGTTCGGAAATATAAGATCGTAGTTGGAAAGCCTCTTGCACAGGCTGCTTATCAGGAGCTTGTGCAGGAGGTTTTGCCGAAACGGGCAAAGCTGCGTGCCATGAATCTTCTGACAAAACGCCCCTATACGGAGAAAAAACTCCGGCAAAAGCTGGTAGAAGGAAAGTATCCGGAAGATATCATAGATATTGCGCTTGCCTATGTGAAATCATATGGCTACATTGATGATGAAGCTTATGCAAGGGATTATATGATTGATAAAGGATTTACCTATTGTATACCACCATTTATGATAAATAGTGCATCTGTAGATGGAGTTATGAGTTTTGCAGAAAGAGATAATATGATGTATAAAATAGAAGGGGAGGACTTATATCTAATTGGAACAAGCGAACATTCTATGATCGCCAGATTTATGGATACTATAATCAAAGAAGAAAAATTACCTATAACACTAACTAGCTACTCACCATGTTTTAGAAAAGAAGTAGGAGCACACGGTATTGAAGAAAGAGGAGTATATCGTGTTCACCAATTTGAAAAACAAGAAATGATCGTTATTTCTAAACCAGAATGCAGTATGGATTGGTATAATAAAATGTGGAAATATACTGTAGAATTATTCACAAGTCTAGATATTCCAGTTAGAACATTAGAATGTTGTTCTGGCGACTTAGCTGATTTAAAAGTAAAAAGTGTTGATATTGAAGCTTGGAGCCCAAGACAACAAAAATATTTTGAAGTAGGTTCTTGTTCAAATCTAGGAGATGCCCAAGCCAGAAGACTAGGCATAAGAGTAAACGGTGAAAATGGTAAATATTATCCACACACCCTAAATAATACCGTTTGTACTCCACCAAGAATGCTAATAGTATTTTTAGAAAATAATCTTAACGAAGATGGAAGTATCAGTATACCAGAAGTACTAAGGCCATATATGGGTGGACAAACTAAAATTTCAAAAAATTAAATAAAAATTTTTAACAATAATACAAAAATAATGTAACTATTAATTTACATTATTTTTTATTAATTAAAAAAGTTTAAGAATTTTTAAAAATAAAAATAACGCATGAAAAACAAAAATAAGGCACTTTTACAACAAAAGAATATAGTTAACTGAAAAACACTTAAAAACGTCTTAAAAACCAATTTCACAAAGAAGGGATAAAATGGAAAGAATATTTAAAATAGGAGTATTTGATTCAGGTATAGGTGGAGTAACTGTACTAAAAGAAATAATAAAAATATTACCGAATTTAAATTATTATTATTATAGCGATTCAATTAACAATCCATATGGAGAAAAAACAGATAAAGAGGTAATTGATATTGCAAATAATATAACAAAAAATTTAATAGATAATGGTGCACAGGCAATTGTAATAGCTTGTAATACAGCTAGTGCTAAAGCAGCAAGTTTCTTAAGGGAAAAATATAATAATATTCCAATTATTGCAATTGAACCAGCATATAAAATGGTATATGATTATGCATATGATGATATAACTTTGGTAATGGCAACAAAAGGAACAATAGAAAGTGAAAAATTTAATTTGTTATATCAAAAATATAATAATAATAAAACAATTTTATTACCTTGTAGTGGTTTAGCTGATATAATTGAAGAAGGAAATCATGAAAAAATACAAAAATATTTAAAGCAAAATCTGCAAGAATATACAGGAAAAGTTAAAAATGTTGTACTTGGATGTACACATTATCCTTTAATAAAAGACGATATAAAAAAAATACTTGGAAACGTGAAATTCTTTGATGGAGCTGAACGAGTGGCAAAACATCTAAAAGAAATATTGGAAAAAAATGGAAATTGTTTAAACGGAAATGGAGTCATAGAATTTTATGATTCACAAGAGCTAGAGAGTAAAAAGGATAGATTTTTTAAAATATTAAAAAAAGAATAATAAGCACATTACTAAGTTTAATAATAATTATATTAACATCTATTCTACTAATAAAGTGTCCTAGATTTATTACTAAATATATGTACTTAATTAACAAAAACACTTTATCAGCAAAAAAAATAACAGAAATATACACAGACTATGGTTTCTATGAAGGTATGTTACTTCAAGAATATAGTAATAAACTTCTAAAACCTGATGACTATAAAAACAACGATGATTTAAAATATAATGAAAATAACACAAAGAAATGGGAAAAAGCAAATATTATATTTTTATTGTCAGAAACATTCTTTGATCTTGAAAACATCGAAGAAATAAAATTTGATAAACCATTAACACCATTTATTAATAGTTTAAAAGATAACAAAAATAGTATAACTTTAAATACATTAGTAGAAACCTATGGAGGAATGAGCGTTTTAAGTGAATTTGAAATACTTACCGCTAGTACTTTATCTATCTGGCCAAGCGGGTATAATCCATTTGATAGTTATTTCTTACAAAATAGTAACATCAACAGCCCTAACATAATAAAAGAACTAAATAAAAATAACTATACAACAACATATCTTGCTCCTTGGGGTAGAGACTTATATCATTCTGAAGAAGTCTACAAATTATTTAATACTTCTAGATTAAAATATCAAGAAGACTTGACTGGTAAAAAGAAAGGTATTTACTATTCAGATGAATCATTAATAAACGACATATATGAGGAACTTATTACACCAACTGAAAACGACTATAAATTTATAATGGCTGACTCTGCAGAAAACCATTTTCCATATCCAGCTAACAAATTCAAAAAAAGTGACTATGAAGTATCAGTAACTGCTTCAAATTATACAAAAGAAGAAACAGGTATGCTTCGATCTCTAGCACAAGGAATATATGATGCAGACAAAACATTAGGAATGCTTTATCAAAAAATATGTGAGTTAGATACTCCTACAATAATAGTTTTCTTTGGAGACCATTTACCATATTTAATAAACAAAAAAGGAGAAAACATTTTATTTAAATCAAGTTACTTTAATACAGAAAATGCTAGTTTAAATGAACTTAGAAGATACACAACAAAATCAGTAATACTTTCAAACTATGATATAGAATTAGATAATTTAGAATACATAAACTTAAACTATTTAGGTAACTACGTAATAAACAATATGGATTTAGAAATATCTCCATACTTTAAATACATAAACACCTTAATGAAAAAAGTTCCAGTATTTAATAAAACAACATATTTAAAAAATAATACTACTTATAGTTTAGAAGATAACTCAGAAGAAAGTAAGTTAATTAATGAATACACAAGTATAATGTATTATAACTTCTACGAAAAAACTAATTAAATAGGTTTAAAAACCTATTTTTTTATGTTAAAATTAATTTATAAGGAGAAACTATGAAAGATAAAATAACAAAGCTAATTAATGTTTACAAAAAAAATGGATTATCAGGATTAATAAAAAAAAGTACTAAATATATAAAAGCAACCTACATAGACAAATATAATTTATTCACATTACTAAAAAAGAAAAAATATACATGCATCATAAAAAAAATTTTAGAAGAAAATAAATATGACAGGATAATATTATGGAGAAGTAACTTTGGTTATAACGTCCCACTATATCAAAGACCACAACACATTGCTAATAACTTATCAAAAATGAATTCTTTAGTTTTTTATGAAGTAACAACAATGACTGATAATATATTAACTTTAAAAGAAACACAAAATAATTTATACCTATTTAATTTCAATAACAAAGTATTAAATAAAATATTAATGTCATTATTAAGAAACATAGAAAAACCAAAATATATTGAAATATATTCAACTAACTGGAGTCTAACTTTAAATGAATTAATTACATACGAAAAAAATAATTTCAAAATAATATATGAGTACATTGACCACCTAAGTCCAGAATTATCAGGTACATCTTCATTACCAAAAAATATATCTGATAAATACAATTACATGCTAAAAAATAAAAATATATTTGTAGTAGTAACTGCAGATAAATTAATGACAGACATTATAAATAAAAGAGGTAAAACAAATCTTGTATTATCAACCAATGGAGTAGACTATAACTTTTTTAAAGAATTTGATAACTATAAGTTAGAAGAAAGCTATATAAATATAATAAATAATGGAAAAATAAATATATGTTATTATGGAGCCCTTGCAAAATGGTTTGATTATGAATTAATTAAAAAAATTGCTAAAACTAATAAATATAACGTAATACTTATAGGAATTAAATATGATGAAAGTTTTGATGAAAACATTAGTAACGAAAAAAATATCTACTTTCTAGGACCAAAAGACTATAAAGTATTAAAGTATTATGCTAGAACTTGTGACATATTAACAATACCTTTTATAATAAATGATATCACGTCTTCAACTAGTCCTTTAAAAATATTTGAATATATGGCTCTAAATAAACCGATTGTAACTACAAATATGTATGAATGTAAAAAATATAGTTCAGTTTTAATAGGCGAAAATCATATAGACTTTATTAAAAAGTTAGAAACTGCTTATAAATTAAAAAATGATAAACAGTATTTAGAATTATTAAATAAAGAAGCATTAAATAATGACTGGTCAATGAAAGCTAAAAAAATTATTGATATGATAAAAGTAAGTGAAAAGTAAAATTTTAAAAAGTATTATTATCAATTAAATACTTTTTTCTTTTCAAAAAAAATAGTATAATAAAAGTATAAAAATAAGAGGTGATAAAAATGAACAATAAAAAAGTAGTAGATGGTAACGAAGCATGTGCTCTAGCATCTTATAATTTTACAGAAATAGCAGGAATATATCCAATAACTCCATCAAGTAGGATGGCAACACTTGTTGATGAATGGAGTAGTAAAGGACAAAAAAACATATTTAATGAAAGAGTAAGTGTAGTAGAAATGCAAAGTGAAGCAGGAGCAAGTGCTCTAATACATGGTGCTTTAGTTTCAGGTAGATTATCTACTACATACACTGCTAGTCAAGGTTTACTTTTAATGATACCTTCAATGTATAAAATGTCAGGAGAAATGCTTCCATGTGTTATACATGTTGCATCAAGAAGCCTAAGTACTCATGCATTATCAATATTTGGAGACCATCAAGACATATATGCAGTACGTCAAACTGGTTTTAACATGCTTTCAAGCACAAACGTACAAGATGCTTACTACTTATCCTTAGTAGCGCATTTATCAGCCATAGAAAGTTCTTTACCATTCTTACATTTCTTTGATGGTTTTAGAACAAGTCACGAAATTAATGTAATAAATACACTAGTAGAAGAAGAAATAAAAAATTTAATTAACTATGACAAACTATCTGAATTTAGAAGTCGTAGCCTTAATATTGGAAAAGAAATAACAAAAGGAACATCACAAACAGAAGACGTATATTTCCAAAACACAGAAGTAAGAAATTCATTCTATAACGAAGTACCACTTATAGTAGAAAAATATATGAATAAAATTAATGAAATTGCAAACACTGATTATAAACCATTTAACTACTATGGAAGCAAAAATGCAAAACATGTAATAATAGCAATGGGTTCAGTAATAGACACAATAAAAAGCGTAGTAGAAGAATTAAATAAAAATGGTGAAGAAGTAGGTGTAATATGTGTTCACCTTTATAGACCTTTCAGCACATCTCACTTCTTTAAGGTATTACCAAAAACAACAGAAAAAATAACAGTATTAGATAGAACAAAAGAACCAGGTAGCATTTGTGAACCATTATATTTAGACATATGTGCTGCATTAAAAAATGAAAACATAGAAATCTATGGAGGAAGATACGGACTTTCAAGTAAAGACACAACTCCATCTATGATTTACACAGTATTTGAAAACATGAATAAACATATTCCAAAAGACCATTTTACTTTAGGAATAATTGATGATGTTACAAACACAAACTTAGAAATAAAAGAATTTAAACTAAATAAAAAATACAAAGAAATAAAAATATATGGTTTTGGAAGTGATGGAATGGTAAGTGCATCCAAAAACATTTTAAAAGTAATGTCTAAAACCAACTTTGTACAAGGATACTTTGAATACGATTCCAAAAAAAGTGGAGGTGTAACAATTTCTCATTTGCGCCTCTCTGACAAACAAATAAATGCACCATACTACTTAACAGAACCAAACCTAGTTGTAGTATCAAAAGATTCATATTTATCAAAATACGATATACTTTCATCTATAAAAAATAATGGAATATTACTAATTAACAGTAACAAAACTGATGAAGAAATTAACTCTTTACTAAAAAATAACACCAAAGAAATAATAAAAGAAAGAAATATAAAAGTATTTATATCAGAAGCAAGTTTGTTAGCCTCAAAATATAACCTAAAAGGGAAAATAAATAACATAATGTCATATTATATACTTAAAATGTTAGGCACAACTGGTGAAAGCATTTTAGAGTTTAAAGAGAATATTAAAAAAATGTACATAAAAAAAGGACCAGATGTAGTAGAAGAAAACATAAAAGTATTAGATTTATCAATGGACTATTTAAGAGAATTTAATACTAATCTACTAACCTTAAATGAAGAAAAAAATGATAGTACTACAATATATAATGAAATGTTATTAAGAAGAGGAAACTTATTAAAAGTCTCAGATTTTCTTAAATATAAAGATGGAACTTTTGAAGGCGGAACTAGTTCTAGTGATAAAAGAAAAATATCTTCACTTGTTCCAAAATGGTGTAAAAATAATTGTATAAACTGTAACTTATGTGCATTCATTTGTCCTCATGGTGTTATAAAACCCTTTGTATTAACAGAAAGCGAGCTTAATAGTAGTCCACTTACAAAAGATGATGTAATAGACCTTAAAAATGGAACTTATTTCTACTTAGGATTAAATACAGATAATTGTACAGGATGCTCTTTATGTTCTAAAATATGTCCTGGTAAAAATAAAGAAAAAGCGCTTTCCATGAATAGGGTAGAAGAAAACACTGACAAAATATGTGACTATTTAAAAGAAAATATAAAAAACGAAACTGACCTATCAAAATACACTGTTAAAGGGTTAGGATTTATTCTTCCTAGTTTGGAATTTCCTGGAGCTTGTGCAGGTTGTGGAGAAACAGTCTATTTAAGGGCCCTAACAGAGCTTTTTAAAGACGAAATAGTAATATCTAATGCAACAGGTTGCTCTTCAATATATGGTGCTAGTCTTCCTTGTACGCCTTATAAAACACCTTGGGTAAGTAGTCTATTTGAAGATAATGCAGAATTTGGTTTAGGACTTCACTATGCATATAAAACATCAAGAGAAAGAATAAAAGAAATAATGTATGAAACAAAAGATGAAGTAAGTAAAAATATTAAAGACATTTACAAAAAATGGATAGACAACATTGAAGACTCAAAAATAACTTTAGAAGTAAAAAATGAATTAATAGGTAAAAATATTCCTAAAGAATTATCTACATTAATAGATTATATCCCAAGTAGAAAAGTATGGATAGTAGGTGGAGATGGTTGGGCATACGATATAGGTTTTGGAGGGTTAGATCATGTATTAAGAAGTAATGAAAATATAAAAGTACTTGTTCTTGATACAGAAGTATATTCAAATACTGGAGGCCAAACATCAAAGTCTACACGTACTGGTGCAGTAGCAGAGTTTTCATATAATGGGAAACTAAAACCTAAAAAAGACTTATTTCAAATTGCCATGAATATTCCAAACACATACGTTGCAAGCATCAGTGCAGGAGCAAGCCCTATGCAAACTATAAAATCATTTAAAGAAGCCATGGAACATAATGGCCCTAGTGTAATAATAGCATATAGTCCTTGTATTGCACATGGAATAATTGGTGGCTTAGAAAATAGTATTGAAGAACAAAAACTACTAGTAGAAAGTGGATACAATATATTAATGAGATATAACCCAGAAGAAAATAAACTTACTATTGATTCAAAAGAGCCAAATTATTCACTATATGAAACAGTATTTGCAAAAGAAATGCGTTATAAAAATCTAGAAAGATTAAATGAAAAAGAATATTCACGTTTATATAACGAACAAATGAAAAATGCTAAAGAAAGATATGATTATTATAAGAGTCTTAGTGAACACTAAGACTTTTTAAAAACATAAAAAAAGGATTGCTCCCCCGAGCAATCCGGAAAAAAGAATAAAAAGGGGTTGGCTAGTGTGATACTAGCACCAATTCGCCTAAAAGTGAATTGGTAAGTCTATATATTAAACTAGTTTAACAAAAAAGTCAACCTTTTTTTAAAATAAATTTTCAAACTTTTCATACAATTATTATTGACAAACATATTTTTGTATTATAAAATGTATATGAAGGAGGGATAATATGGAATTAAATAAAATTAAAGGTATAAATAAAACTAGTATTTTAACTCTAAATAAAATGAATATATATAAAGTAGAAGACTTGTTAGAATATTATCCCTATAGATATCAAATATATAAAATTAATGATATAAATGATGTAAAAGACAAAGAAAATGTTATAATATATGGACTAGTTGAAAGTACTCCTATAGTGAGATATTTTAAAGGTAGAAAAAATATACTCACTTTTAGATGCCTAACAAATAATAGATTAATAAGTGTTAATATTTATAATCGTGCTTTCATGAAACCAAACTTACAAATAGGTAGTGAAATAACTATAGTAGGAAAATTTGATGAAAGAAAAAGTTGTGTGACTGCGACCAACATAATACTTTCAAAAATAGAAGAAAATAAAATAGAAAGTATATATCATTTAACTAATAAAATAACTAATAAAAATTTAACAAAAATAATTACGAAAGCATTAGACTTTAATATAGAATTAGATGACCTTATTCCAGATTATTTGAGTTTAAGATATAACTTTATTAATAAAACAGATGCAGTAAAAAAAATCCATTGTCCAACTAGTATACAAGACATAAAAGAAGCAAAGTTAAGATTAATTTATGAAGAATTATTTATTTTTATGTTAAAAATTAATTACCTGAAATACTTAAAAACAAATGTTACTGAGAAAAATCCTAAAATGTGTGATAAATTAGAAGTTCAAAATTTTTTATCAAGTTTACCTTTTGAATTAACAAAAGACCAAATGAGTGCAGTAACTGAAATATATAATGATATGACTAGTGAAAAAAGAATGAACAGATTAATATGTGGAGACGTAGGAAGTGGAAAAACAATAGTAGGAGTAATTGCAGTATATATATCATACCTTAGTAATTATCAATCTGCCCTTTTGGCACCAACAGAGATTTTAGCAAAACAGCATTATGAAAATATAACAAAATTATTTAGTGGTACTAACATAAAAACTGCTTTACTTTTAGGTAGCACTAAGAAAAAAGAAAAAGAGAGTATTCTTGTAGACTTAAGTAGTGGGAAAATAGATTTACTTATCGGAACTCATGCAATGCTTAATGAGAAAGTAAACTTTAAAAACTTAGGTTTAGTAATTACCGATGAACAACATAGATTTGGTGTTAACCAAAGAGAATCACTAAGAAACAAAGGCTTACTACCTGATATATTATATATGTCAGCAACCCCAATTCCTAGAACTTATGCTCTAACTATATATGGAGATATGGACATATCACTAATTAAAACAAAACCAAGTGGTAGAAAAGAAATAAAAACAATAATAAAAAACGAAAAAGAAATAAAAAGTGTCTTATACCTAATGCTGGAAGAACTAAAGAAAAAACATCAAATATATGTAGTAAGCCCATTAATTGAAGAAAATGATGCATTAGACTTAACCCCAGTAACGGAACTTAAAACAAAAATGGATTTAGCATTCAATAACAAAGTAAATATAGGACTATTACATGGAAAACTTACTAAAGAAGAAAAAGATAAAGTTATGAATGATTTTATAAGTGGAAAAATTAAAGTACTAGTTTCTACTACAGTAATAGAAGTAGGAGTAGATAACCCTAATGCAACAATGATGGTTATATTTAACGCTGAGAGGTTTGGTCTAGCAACACTCCACCAATTAAGAGGAAGAATCGGAAGAAACAGTCTTGAGTCCACATGCATTCTAATAGGAAGTGAAAAAAATGAAAGACTTAGTGTCTTAGCAAGTTCTAGTGATGGATTTTACATTACTGAAAAAGATTACGAAATGAGAAAAGAAGGAGACATATTTGGTGTAAGACAAAGTGGAGATATGTCATTTAAAATAGCAGATATCAAAAGAGATTTTAAGGTTTTAATGAGGGCAAAAGAAGATTCTTTAGAATTTTTAGAAAAAAATGACAAAAATATCTTTAAAAATGACGAAAAATATATTAAAATAATAAAAGAAATCGAAAGTTTAGATTAAAGGAAGGTGATTTGTGTGGGAAGAGCACATGAAGTAAGAGCTGCATCGATGGCTAAAACAGCAGCAATGAAATCAAAATTATATTCAATATATGCAAAGGAGATATATCAAGTAGCAAAAACTGGGGGAACAGACCCTAACGGGAATCTTGCGCTTAGAAGTTTAATAGAAAAAGCTAAAAAAGAACAAGTACCAGCCGATGTAATACAAAGAAGTATAGACAAAGTTAACAAAGGTGTCGGTGAAGACTACACTGTATGTGAGTATGAAGCATTTGGTCCAGCCGGAAGTAACTTAATTATAAAATGCTTAAGTGACAACGTTAATAGAACAGTTGCAAGCATAAAAACAGTTGCAAACAAAACAGCAATGAAAGTAGCAGGTCAAGGAGCAATTTCATATATGTATGAGAACTTATGTGCACTTGGCTTTAAAGGACATACTGAAGACGAAGTAATGGAAGCGTTAATAAATGCTGATGTTGACATGAATGATATGGAAACTGATGACGACTTAATTATAGTTTACTCTGAACCTAGTAACTATAGTGCTATGAAAAAAGCTTTAGAAGATGCATTCCCAGGAATATCTTTTGAAGTAGACGAAATTGGAAAATATGCAAAAGATATGGTTACATTAGAAGGAGAAGACTTAGCTGCATTTAATAAAATATTAACAATGCTTGAAGAAGTAGATGATGTTAGTAACATTTATCACAATGTAAATTTATAAAAAAGACCTAGCTAAATGCTAGGTTTAAATAGTTAGGAGATAATAATGAGAATAAGTAATAATTGGAAAGACTATGAATTACTTGCAAGTGGAGACGGAGAAAAATTAGAAAGATGGGGTAGTGTAATCCTTAATAGACCTGACCCACAAATAATTTGGGATAAAACAAATAGTAACATTTGGAATAAATCTGACGCAGTATATCATAGAAGTAACAAAGGTGGTGGATACTGGGAATACAAGAAAAAACTTCCAAGTAGTTGGCACATAAACTATAAAAACTTAACATTTAAAGTAAGTCCAACAAACTTTAAACACACTGGTATTTTCCCTGAACAAGCAACAAACTGGGATTACATAATGGAAAAAGTAAGTGCTTTTGGTCCAAATATGCGAGTACTAAACTTATTTGCTTATACTGGATGTGCTACAATGGCAGCTAGTATTGCAGGTGCAGACGAAGTAGTGCATGTAGACGCTTCAAAAGGAATGACTGAGTGGGCTAAAGAAAACATGAAACTTTGTAAATTAGAAAACAATAAAATCAGATTTATCGTAGATGATGTTATAAAATTCCTTGAAAGAGAAAAAAGAAGAGGAAGAACATACCACGGAGTAATAATGGACCCACCAAGTTATGGAAGAGGTCCAAATGGCGAAGTATGGAGACTAGTTGATAATCTAAAAGAATTACTTCTAAAAGTAAAAGACATATTAGACGAAAACTATTCATTTGTTTTAATTAATTCATACACAACAGGAGTAAGCCCAACATCATTAAATAACATTTTAAGCATGAATTTTAAAGGAAAAAATATAGAAACAGGAGAAATAGGATTACCAATAACAGAAAACAACTTAGTACTTCCTTGTGGAATATATGGAAGAATTGACTGAGTTAAATATCTTATACGAAGATAATCACATAATAGTAGTAGAAAAGAAACCTAATATTCCAGTATGCGAGGACTCTTCAAAAGACAAAGATTTACTAACTATTATAAAAGAGTATATAAAAGTAAAATATAACAAACCAGGTAACGTCTACTTAGGACTTGTCCACCGACTTGATAGACCTGTCGGAGGAGTAATGGTATTTGCAAAAACTTCAAAAGCTGCTTCTAGGCTTAGTAAACAAATAAATGAAAATAAATTTGCTAAAACATACATCGCAGTTGTTGAAGGAAAAATGAACAAAAGTGACACATTCACAGACTACTTAATAAAAGACGAAAAAACTAACACTAGTTATATAACAACAAAAGAAAAAGGTAAACTTTCTATTTTAGACTACACCTTAATTTCTTATAAAGATAACATGAGTCTTGTAAAAATAAACTTACATACTGGTCGTTCACATCAAATAAGAGTACAGTTTTCAAGTAGAAATCATCCTTTAATTGGAGATGCAAGATATAATAAAAATGCTGACTTAAAAACAAATATAGCCTTATTTGCAATATCACTAAGTTTCTACCATCCAGTTACAAAAGAAAAAATGTCATTCAATTTAGACATACCAAAAAGATACCCATTTAACATATTCTAGGGTATCTTTTAACATATATAATTATTTATTTTATTTTTTTATTAAAACATGATAATGAAATGAAGAATAAGTTTTACCATTTGATTCATAAAAATCTTCAATATGATTAATAAATTCAATTTTAAAATCTTTAAATAAAGTTTTAATCAAATTAATGCTACTGGAGTTTTAAAAGGTTCTAATTTTTTATAGAAATTTCTTAAATTAAAATCCCACTGTTTTTCAGCAAAGTTAATAACTTGCTTTATTAATTATTGAATATCTGTTTTATATCTATCACAGAGATTTGTTTTAATAATTTGTGCTCTCCATTTTTGATATAAATCTCAATCTAAGTTTACTAATTCTACATTATCTAGTAATCCCATATATTTAATCCTTTCTCCATATGTCTTAAGAGTAGAATCTTTTATTTTATCTTTCTGATATTCATAACATATAGTGTAGGCTTCTTTAAATGTCATATGTGGATTTACTTCAACATCTTTATATTTATTTAAATATTCATTTTCAGCTTGTAATGCTTCATTTTCAGCTTGTAATGCTTCATTTTCAGTCCTTTTGATTGGTATTGGTGTCTTTTACCATCTAAATCTTTACTATATTGTATAAATACCCAAGATCCTCCATCTTTTGTTATTTTATTTTCTTTAAGCTTTCTTACGGACATTTCATTTTTCTTTTCTTATCCGTAAAATATAGACATACAAATATATTTTAGTATTTATTTATAATTTTTAATAATCAATCATTAGATTGTTTTATTATTTTTATCAAGAAAAAAGATAACTATTTCGTTAAAAGTTATCTTGCTTAATTCTTGCTTAATACTTACTTAAATTAATTTTTATAATACATTTGATTTTTGCTTGTTGGTTTATCTGGAATAGTTAAACTAACTAAACCTTGTTTAATAGCAGGATCAAGATATTGTCCTCTTAAAGTTTCTTTAGATTTTATTCCTAATTTTTCCATTATTTCAGTTGATGTTATTGGTTTACCAGATTCCATAACTTCTAATAATTTATTTATATTAATTGTTTCATTTGTAATTGGTAGGTGAGAAGTAGATATTGCTTCATCTAAAGTTTCATCTATCATTTTTAACATAAATTCAATAAATACATTTGAGTTGGCATTTTTATGACACTTTGCTATTGAATCATAGTATTCATCTTGATATTTATGAATTTTAGATTCAATTGGTAAATATTCAAAAATATCTTTCCATTTATAAAGAATTGAATTTTGCCATAATCTAACTGTTCTACCATTACCATTTGTAAATGGATGAATAAATACAAATTCATAATGGAATATACTTGATAAAATTAAAGGATGAATTGTATCCTTATTTTCATTTAACCATTTAAATAAATCATTCATTAATAAATTAACTCTATCTCCTGGTGGACATACAAATATACAATTTCCATTATCATCAAATACACCTTCTGAAGAAGTTCTGAATTCTCCAGATACTTCTTCAACTAAGAAAGTCATAACTCCATGAACTTTTTTTAAATCATCAATAGAGTATGGATTAATATCTTTTAACATTTCATATGCTTTATAAGCGTTTTTAACTTCTTGAATGTCCTTTTGTTCACCAATAACTAATTTGCCATTGATAACATCTTTTACTTGTTCTAAACTAAGTGGATTATTTTCAATAGCAACTGAAGAGTGAACTGAATTGATTTTAGTTTGTTTTCTTAAATATGGTGTTTTATCTAAATTAGTAAAAGAATCTAATTTACCAATTTTTTCCATAATATCAGAAACTATTTTTAACATTTCATTTGATATCTCAAATGGTGGAATATATTTATCCATTAAAATCACCCCATTTTGCTATTTATATTATACCATTTTATTGAAAAATATACAACATATCTTGCTTAAATCATACTTAAATTATACACGTTAAAAATAAATAAATTATAACTCTGACAAGACTAATAAAAATACAAAAAATATTGACATTTACAAATTGCTATTTCTAAATTAGTGAACCCAAAAGTGTATCTAAAATTACCAAGTAGGATCCAAACCCTTATAAATCAAACAAAAAGTGGAGCCTTTCGGTTCCTTCAGGGGGTGACCTGGTTCTAATTTAACTAGTTTTATAAAATATTGACATTTACACTTTTTTATTATCATCATATTTTGGATTAAAGTTGTTCATAATATTACTCCCTTTTTGTTTAAACAATTAATACTTTCTATTATTGTTTTATTTTCTTTAATGATTACAAAATTTTCTAGTAACTTAAAGTTTTACCTGCTATAAATAATGTTTTTTAATTTCACTAAAAAACGCCAATACAAAAACTTATAAATTATAAGCCTGTACTAGCGCTTCCCTTTTATATAACCATTATATCATAAATCTTTTAATTATGTTATTACATGACACTGTGACACATCGTTTGTTAGTACCTCTCAAGCATTTATAGTGTCATAGTGTCATAAATATTGTTTTTATCTTTCTAATTTATAAAAAAAA
>OLGD01003220.1_pt1 | contig 16010 bp, 19 predicted proteins | sample 1605311 | NCBI WGS metagenome assembly OLGD01 (sample SAMEA3888917, study PRJEB22519) | human gut metagenome | biome: human gut; feature: human-associated habitat; material: faeces | place: Denmark | collected 2010 | reverse complement strand
TATGGTCTGTCAAATCAGTTTTTAGTCTTTGACGCAGGAGGCAAAATATGTTTTCAACTTTTTGGCAATCTGATGGAAAGACAAAAACCGGACCGGAAGCGGACCAGGGCCGGGCTTGAAAGAGACGCGGGAGGCGGGGTACCATGCGCTCGGAAGGAGGCGGACGGCATGGTGAAGACAGACGCCGAAAAAACAAGACGGACAATACCGTCGATTTTCCATGATCCCGAAAAGGTGGCGGCGGCGGTGGCACAGGCGAAGCGGACGGCGCAGGAGAAGGCGGTGCCGCTTACCCTATCCCGGCTGGCGGACTGCCTGGGGGTGGAAGGGGAAGAGCTGTATACGTTTTTGGAAGGCCGGGGAGGCGGCCCCGCTGTACGGGAGGTCCGCCGGCGGCTGCGCCTGGTGCGGCAGGGCTGCCGGACGGAGCTGTTGGAAGCGATGATGGACAAGAGTTACAACGGACCGGGGGTGATTCTGGTGGGGAAGCAGGAATTCGGGCTGGAGGAAAAGCCGGCGGGACCAGTGACGGTGGTTTTCACGGGATCCGAAAGGCTGTAGGAGGATGGACGAAAGCATGGGAGCGGTGAGGATCGATCTTCCCCCAATCGTGGGGGGAGGATACGGGGAATTCTGGCGCTGCCGGGAGCGGTATCGGGTGGTGAAAGGGGGGAAGGCCAGCAAAAAATCCGCTACCGCGGCGCTGTGGTTTATCGTTCATCTAATGCAGCATCCGCAGGCCAATCTGCTGGTGGTGAGGGGCACCTACGCCAGCTTGCGGGATTCCTGCTTCGCCCAGTTGAAATGGGCGGCGAGGCGGCTGGGGGTGGAGGAACTATGGAAGGCGGTGGAATCGCCGTTGGAAATGCGCTATCTGCCCACAGGCCAGCGCATCCTCTTCCGGGGCTTCGACAATGTGGACAAGCTGGCCTCCACCACCGTGGAGACGGGCTGCCTATGCTGGGTATGGGTGGAGGAGGCGTTTGAGATCGCCTCGGAGGAGGACTTCAACAAATTGGATCTGTCGGTGCCGCGGGGGGCCGTAAAGCCGCCCCTGTTCAAGCAGACCACCCTCACCTTCAACCCCTGGAACGAACATCACTGGCTGAAACGGCGGTTTTTCGACACGCAGGCGGATAACGTGCGCACCTATACCACCACCTACTTATGCAACGAATGGCTGGACGATACGGACAAGGCCGTGTTTGCCCGTATGCAGCGGGATAACCCGAGACGGTATCGGGTGGCCGGCCTGGGGGATTGGGGCGTGGCGGACGGCCTGGTATACGACCGCTGGGAGGTGCGGGAATTCGACGTGGACAAGGCGCGGAGGATTCCCCTGATCCGTTCGGCGTTCGGGCTGGATTACGGCTATACCAATGATCCGACGGCGCTGTTTTGCGGGCTGGTGCACGTTCCCAAGCGGCTGCTGCTGGTGTTCGACGAGATATACGAGCGGGGCATGAGCAACCGGGAGATCTATCGCCGGGTGAGCGAGAAGGGCTACGCAAAGGAACGGATCATCGCGGAGCAGGCGGAGCCGAAATCCAACGACGAGCTGCGGTTCCTGGGCCTGCGGGGGGTGCAGCCGGCCGCCAAGGGAAAGGACAGCGTGCACAATGGAATCCAGTATTTGCAGGATTACCGGATCCTCATTCATCCCCGCTGCGTGAATTTCCTTTCGGAGATCGGCAGCTATGCATGGAGGAAGGATAAGCTGGGGAATACCCTGAACGAGCCCGAGGACAGCAACAACCACCTGATGGACGCCATGCGGTACGCCATGGAGCCGTACATCCGCAAGCGGATCACCAACCCGCCGGAGCGCCGCCGGTATGTGCCGGACGGGGTGACGGCAAGAGATATGCAAGGAGGCTGGGACATATGATCTGGATAGCCGCGATAGCCGCCGCCGGATGGATTCTGGCGGCCTTTTTATGCGGTATTCTGGTGGGGCGGGTAAGAGACGGCCCCGAGGAGGAAAAGCCGAAATCCGGCGTTGCAAGGAGCGCGGATGAGCCGGACGGGGAAGCAATGGAAAAAGCCGAAAAGGCCAAGAAGGAATGGGAGAATTTTTTGAACTACGACGGCACCGCACAGGAGCCGATCAAGTAACGCTCCCACCATGGAGCGGAAGGAGACCCATATGGAAGAGAACATCCAAACGCCGGAAGTTGACACCGCACCACAGGATCAGCCGGAAGGCGAGGCCACCGCAGCGGCGGGAACCACGCAGGAAGCGGAAACCGCGACGGGCACCACACCGGAAGCGGGCGAAGCGGATAACGTGCAGCAGCCCATCACCATCCCGATTCAATACAAGCACGAGGCCCGGGAGCTGACGCTGGAGGAAGCGCAGGACTTTGCGCAGAAGGGGCTTCGCTATGACGAGATAGCCCCCACGCTGGATAAGCTCCGGTTCTTAGCCGCGGCCAACGACAAGGAGATATCGGAAATGGTGGACGCCCTGGTGGAGAGCCAGGACAAGAAGTTATACGACTCCATCATGGAGGAGTGCTATGGCGACGAGAAGCTGGCGAAAAGGCTGTTTGAGGTTGAGAAAGCCCAGCGGCAGGCCAAATACGAGAGCGCCAGGCAGCAGGAAACCGCAGCCGAGCAGAAGGCGAAGGAGGACCTGGCCAAACGACTGGCGGACGATTTCGTCGAGCTGCAAGAGGAATTCCCGGATATCACGGAATTTTCCGGACTGCCGCAGCAGGTGGTGGACACGGCCGTGAAGAAGGGGATATCCCTCACCGACGCCTATCTCCGCCATCAGCACGCGGAGAACAAAAAAATCACCGCCGCCAGGACGGCGCAGGAGGGGCTGTCTATCACACGCGAATCAAGGCCAAAAGAATTGATTAAGAAGGAGGAGCGATTATGTCCAAGTTTGAAGACGGGAGCTACGGTTCCCTCACCGGCGTGAGCCTGATTGGAAAAGTCCTCGCGGGTAGATGCTCGATGAAATACACGAGGGCGGCAGCAGGCAGCGGCCAGATTCCAGAGGGTTTGACGCCCAAGACCATGATGGAGCCTGCTGGCTACGTCATGGATGCGATGATTGCCGCAGTCACCAATCCCGTGGACGGCGAGTGCCAAGTCACGGTGCAAATCAAAAGCGACAACGTGGCGGCGGGTTTCTACCTGACGAACATCGTGCTGTTCGCCGAGGACCCGGATGAGGGCGAAGTCCCGTTCACCTATCTGTCCCTTGAAAACGAACCGGAGTGGATTCGGCCTGCCAGCTCCATCGTTGGCAAGCTCGCCACGTTTGACCTCATCGCCGCAGTTGGTGACGTAGATGCCGTCACTGCGATCATCGACCCGGAGGCCATCGCCACCGTTTCTCAGGTGCAGCAGATGATTGCCGACCACAACTCAGACCCCAACGCCCACGGCGGCAGTCTGGGCGGCGGTGGCGATGTGGCCGAGGTCGAAATCACGATTCCCGCCGCCGGCTGGGCCAGCAGCGCGGATTTGGAAGATGCAGAAGACATTGTGGAAGGAGAGCTTTATCTGGACCTCCCCGTTGAGGAGGCTGTTGAGGGCTTGATTCCGCAGGTCATGTTGCATAAAGCCGCCCAGAATATCGCAAAGGCAGCCGGCATGAGCACATCTTCCCGTGTGCTTGACGGCGCTGTGCGGTTCTGGGTGCAGCAAGCGCCGACGGAGGACATGGCGGCTACCCTCGTGTTGCTGTCTGCCGACGGCGGCATCAGTGGAGGGGGTGGCACCTATGTATTGCCAGTAGCAACTAAGGACCGCTTGGGCGGCGTAAAACTCGGCGACGGATTCTCCACCACGCCCGATGGCACACTCTCGTATGAAGGCTCCGGCCTTCCCGACGAGGCCATCGTGACCACCGGCGACACGGAGCAGATGCTTGACGAGGTGTTCCCGCCCGAGGAAAACGAACCGCAAAACTAAGAAATAGGAGGAGACCGAAATATGGCTTATGACGAGACCAAGGTCGTAAACGTAAAAGCCCTGAAGGACACGGCGACCCGCATTAAGACGGAATATCTCGCCGCGATTTCCAAAGCGGGCCATGCCCGCTTCCAGAAGTCCGATACCGTGCCTGACGCTGGCACGGCTGAGGAAAACGTGCTGTACCTCGTCCACAACGATGAGACCGGCCATTACGACGTGTACGCCCTGATTGACGGCGTGGTCGAGCTGCTCGACGATACCACCGTCAGTCTGGACGGCTACGTAACCGACGATGATCTGGCTGAGGCGCTCAACGGCGTGGGCGGTGGTGCGGTGTACACCGGCACCAAGACCGACCTTGAAGCGACCGACGCTTCGGTCATCGAGGCGTACTTCACTGAGCACAGCGACATTACCCCGAAGGCCGGAGATATGTTTGCTGTGGTCACTGTGGTGGACAGCATCACCTATGAGATGACCGCCTACCGTTTCGACGGCGAGGACTGGGTGAGCATCACCGGTAATGTGGATGCCGACAAGGTGATTATGCCGGAGGACATCACGCTGGCCGGAAACTACACCCAGTTCGGCAACCTGACCAAGAACGCGGACGGCACCGCCACTCTCAGCTCTAAGGGCAAGAGTGTGCTGGACGTGTTCACCGAAATCCTGAGCAAACGCCTTCAGCCCACTATCACCGCCCAGCCCAGCATCAGCGGGTTCAACCTGTCCGGTGCAAAGGCTGTGGAGGCCGGCACCTCTCTGGCGTCTGCTGCGTACACGGCAGGCAATCTGAACCCCGGCAGCTACCAGTACGGCCCGGAGACCGGTGTCACCGCCTCCAACTGGGTGGTGCAGCGTATCACTGACGGCGGCACTGAGCAGATCGCCAGCGTGGACGCTGCCAGCCTGAGCGCCGGTTCCGATAACAATGGCGGCAATGGCTTTATCATCGGAGACCAGGGCGGCGAGAACGTCGTGGCGTCCCTGAAGTACAAGGCCATCGCCACTCACGGCGCTGGTGTGACTGCCAACGACAACCTCGGCAGCGCCTCTGACCCTGCCGTGAACATCGCTTCCGGTACGAAGGAGAAGACCACCGGGGCCTACACGCCCTACCGGAACTACTTCTACGGGGCCACCACAGAGAAGCCCACCGTTGACAGTGCCTATATCCGGGGTCTGACCAAGAGCAACAAGGCGTATGCCGCCGGTACGCTGACTATCAACGTCCCTGCCGGGGCGCAGCGTGTGGTCATCGCCTGCATCGCTGGCAAGACCGGCGTGACCAAGGTCATCAACGAGACCGCGATGAACGCCGACGTGACCGGCACCTTTACGCAGTCTTCCGTCAATGTCGAGGGCGCTGAGGGCTACACCGCCGTTGCGTACAACGTGTGGGTGTTTGAGCCTGCTGTGCCTTACGAGAACGCCGCGACCCTGAAGGTCACGCTGGGCTGAGAGGAGGGAATGAAGTATGGCTATCAACGGTTCTGACAAGAGTTTTGCCTTTATGGAGTTCCCGCTGAGTATGTCCCGGCAGGATGCTTTCCCGCTGGACAAAAACTCGGTGTTCTACTCTATGTCCGACGCGCAAACCTACGCACAGACCAACCCGACCGCCTATGTCGGTCAGGTCATCGCTGTGGTGGAGGAAGGCGTCTCCACCGTCTACCAGATTAAGAACGCCGCCGGCGAGCTGGAAGCTCTCGGCACCGGAGACCTCGAAGGCGACGTGGACGCCATCGTGGATGACCGTATCGCCACTGACGGCGAAGTCGCTGAGATGATTTCCGAAATCTTTGGCTCGGAAGACCCCGAAGCCTGAGATAATACCAAAACTTATTAGGAGGATTTTATCATGAGTTACGATGTCAACAAGCTCACCAAGCTCGGCCACCTGAAGTCTCTGGCGAACAAGATCAAGTCTGATTACGCCACCAAAGCGGAGCTGGCCGCCATCAAGGTCCCCGAGTACAGCGTGGCCAAGCAGGCTACTGCTGAGACCGGCTTCCTGTCCACCTACTATCTGACCAAGGATGGTGCCCGGGTGGGCGAGAAGATTAACATTCCCAAGGACTTCCTCGTCAACAGTGCTGACATCAAGACCGTCGAAACCGCTGATACCCCCTACGAGGGTGCTCAGGTGGGCGACCTGTACATCGACTTTGTTATCAACAGCAAGAGCGCCGATGACACCGCCTCCCACGTCTACCTGCCCGTCAATGAGCTGGTGGACGCCTACACCGGCGGCAACGGCATCGAGGTCAGCGCCCAGAACCTGATTTCTGCAAGGATTGACACCGCCAATGCCAACGGCCTCGGCGTGACCGCTGCCGGCTTCAAGCTGGATGTGGCTACCGCCAGCACCGCCGGTGCTATGTCCGCTGCTGACAAGGCCAAGCTGGACGGCATCGCCGAGGGCGCGAACAAGTACGTCCATCCCACCCACACTGCTGCTGAGAGTGGCTTCTACAAGGTCACTGTGGACGCGCAGGGCCACGTCACTGCTGTGACCCCTGTTGCCAAGACCGACATTACCGGTCTGGGCATCCCCGCGCAGGACACCACCTATGAGAAGGCTACTGCTGAGGCCGATGGCCTGATGTCCAAGGAGCACTTCTCCAAAGTCGAGGGTGTCGCTGCTGGCGCGACCAAGGTCGAGGCCAGCACCACCCCCGGCAACATCAAGGTGAACGGCACTGAGACCCCTGTGGTGACTATCGCCACCGACGGTGAGGTCGCCGAGATGCTGGCCGAGGTTTTCCCCACCACCTAAGATAGAGACCTGACGAGCGGACCGATGGGTGGGTTGTGGAGGGCTGGTCCGTTCTCAGAATAATTTAGGAGGTGATTCACATTGGCAGTTGTAACCCTTGACCATCTGAAGTCTTTGGCTCTGCAAGCGAAGTCCGAAATTGCCGAAGTAGCGAGCGCCGCTGCGGATGCTTTGGAGGAAATGGATGCTCAGAAGCCGGACAAGTCGCAGGAGGTGTCGGCAACGATTCCCGCGACAGGGTGGTCTGCTGATACCAATGCTTACCCGCAATACTACGACTTCACCGCAGCGGGCGTTACGGCGGCTGATGACGTGAGGGTCTTCCTCGACCCTGCCTCTGTCAGTGCTGCTGTCGCTTGCGGCCTCTGCCCGACTGTGGAGACGCAGGACGGCAAGCTCCGGTTCCGCGCTTTGCAGGTCCCGGCGTCGGCCATCTCTGTGAAGTATCGGATTCAGGAAGGAAAGGAGTAAGCCTATGGGCTATGGAAGTGTAAACGTACCCGGCGTGAGCGGTCCCGAGCTTGAAGCGGTTCGCGCCCTTGCCAACAGCGCGTTGGAGAAGGCGAACGAGGCGCTTGAAGGGGGCGGCGGCTCCGGGTGCGTCCTGAAAATCACGTTCGACGCTGACTTTGCCGGCCAGCAGTACACGGTTACTGATGGCGCGGGAGACACCAAGACTGGCACCGTGCCGGAGGGCCTTGTGGATTCCGTCAGTGTCAAGAACTGCAACACGGAGTACACCGTCAGCGCAAGCACCGCGTCTGGCGAGCAGTATTCCGCGACCGTGACCACCGGCGCGTACTTCGGCCAGTACGAAGTCACGCTGGCCGTGTTCACCGCGACCATTACGGTAACGACTGCTCCCAGCGCGGAGGCGAAGGCTGTCCTTGGCGGCAGCACATACAGCGCCACCGCGAATGGCAGCGGCGTCGCCGCGATTTCTGTCAAGAAGCCCGGTAAATACGCGGTCAGCGCCACGATTTCCGGCAAGACCTCCGCGTCTGTGGAGGTCAACGTGACGGAGGCCGGTGAGAACTACACCGCCACCGTCAAAATCCCCATTGCAACCGTTCCGTCGCAGGAAGGCTCCCTGACCTATAACGGTCAGGCGCAGTCTCCCACCTTCGCCAACCTCAACAGCGCCGAGCTGACCTTGGGTGGCACGACCAGCGGCACCAACGCCGGCAGCTACAACGCTACCGTGACCCCGAAGCCGGGCTACCAGTGGAGCGATGGCACGACCACCGCCAAGAGCGTGGCATGGAGCATCGCCAAGGCTGCCGGCTCTCTGAGCCTCAACCCGACGTCGCTGTCGCTGAACGGCGATTCGCCCACCGGCGCTGTCACTGTGACCCGTGCGGGTGACGGTGCGATTACCGCTACCTCGAATCACACGGACATCGCCACGGTGTCTGTCAGCGGCAACAAGGTAAACGTCACTGCGGTTGACGAGGGCAGCGCGACCATCACTGTCAAGGTGGCCGCCGGTACAAACCACAACGCCCCGTCTAACAAGACCTTCACGGTCAACGTGACCAACATGGTCCACATTTACGGCGCACAGTGGGACGGCAGCAGTACGACCAAGTGGACCCGTACCGATGAGGCGGCGGGCTTCACCGACCCCGTGCCGTATGTACAGGGCGCAAGCAAGTACAGCTCCCCCTTCGACGATTTGCAGCCGTGGGCGGGCATGGTCAAGAGTGAGCGCACCGGCGGCACGATGGTAGCCATCCCGAAGTTCTGGTACAAGCTGACCCAGAACGGCAACGGGATGAAGATTCAGATTGCCGACAGAGCGCAGAGCGGCTTCTCCGTTTCCCCCGCCCACATGGACAGGGGCGACGGCAAGGGCGAGCGCGATGTCGTGTACATCGGTCGTTATCACTGCCACACGAGCAACTGGAAAAGCCAGACCGGCGGCAAGCCCAAGGCGAACATCACCCGTTCGTCTGCTCGGTCCAGCATCCACAGCCTCGGCTCGAACATCTGGCAGATGGACTTTGCCATGCGCTTTACCATCTGGCTGCTCTACATCGTGGAGTTTGCTGACTGGAACTCTCAGGCGAAGATTGGCTATGGCTGCGGCAACGACAGCAACGCCGAGAACATGGGCTACACCGACAGTATGCCCTATCACACTGGCACCACGAAGAACTCCCGCACCACCTACGGCTGCGGCACCCAGTACCGCAACATCGAGGGCCTGTGGGATAACGTGTACGACTGGATGGACGGTTGCTATTACAACGGCAGTGGCCTGAACGTCATCAAGAATCCCAACCAGTTCAGCGACAGCGCCAACGGCGTGAACGTGGGTACGCTAACGAGCGGTTATCCGTCTCGGTTTACCGTGCGCTCTCAGGCTGGGTTCCCGGTGTTCGCGCCCTCTCAGTCGAACGGCAGCGATTCTACGTACTCGTGCGATGGCTGGAACTTCAGCTCGTCGTACCCGTGCCTCTTCGTTGGTGGCAGCTACGGCCAGGGCACCGGCCGCGGCTTGTTCTACGTCGACTACAACGTCGCGTCGAGCTCGGTCGCGAGCATCGGCTGCCGCCTCCAAGAACTCCCCTAATGGGGGAGTTTGAGGGGGCGAAGCCCCCTCATAAGGGACCTGCGCCGTAGGCGCGGGGACCAACCGGGGCTACCTGTGCAGTGCCGATGTCATCGTTCTGGGTTACGTGCGATAACTGGAACTTCAACTCGTCGAACCCGTGCCTCTACGTTGGTGGCAACTACAACCAGAACACCAACCACGGCTTGTTCTACGTCAACTACAACAACGCGTCGAACTCGAACGCGAACATCGGCTGCCGCATCCTTTTTGTGCTTTGCTCATCCTCCATTCACGGCACAGGTAGTCGCGCACCCCTTGGTGAAGATAAGCGAATTTGGGGAGCGGGTTAGTACACCTCTACGGAGGCGCTGGAAAGCCCGTACAGCTAAAAGGAGGAACATCCCTGTGAAGCGAGCAAAGAATCTCTTTGAGAAGCTCGTATCTGATGACAACCTACTGCTTGCCATCGACGAGGTGAACCGCACCCACCACTGGCGAACGCATCACCGCCCGAACTCCTGCACCGCATGGGTGGAGGAGACGAAGGAGGAGCGCGTCGTGGAGCTGCGGCAAATCATCATCGCCGGTTTCGAGCAGAAGAAACCTCATGTGTCCCAGCGGTGGGACGCCAGCGCCCGGAAGTGGCGCACGGTCAGTGAGCCGGCCCAGTGGCCGGACCAGTACGTCCACCACGCGCTGATTCAGGTCTTGCAGCCAGTGTTCATGCGCGGCATGGATTACTACTGCTGCGGGAGCATCCGCGACCGTGGTCCGCATCACGCCCGGAAAGCCGTCGAGATCTGGATGGACAAAGACCCTCGCGGGACGAAGTATGAGTTCTGCGGAGACATCAGGCATTTCTACGACAGCTTGCAGCGTGATGGACCGTATGCGCCAGCTCATCAAAGACCATCGCGTTCTCGACCTCATCTGGCGCGTCGTAAAGGACGGCGTACAGATTGGGGCCTACACCTCTCAGTGGTTTGCCAACACGGTCTTGCAGCCGATGGATAGGCTCATCCGTGAGAGCGGGCTGTGCAAACACTATGTCCGCTACATGGACAACCTGACCATCTTTGGGTCGAGCAAGCGCAAGCTCAAAAAACTGCGTGTGCTCGTGGAGACATGGCTGAACGCCCATCAGCTCCGGCTCAAAGACGATTGGCAGATATTCCCGACGGTGAGGAGGCATCCCCGCATTCCGCTGGACCCTCCAAGGCGCGGGTATGAGAGGCCGAAAGAGCGTATGCCCGATGCGGTGGGCTATCGTTATGGGCGAGGCTACACCATCCCGCGCAAGCACAATTTACTCCGCATCAAGCGGGCTATCGCCCGTTACCGCAAGCGGAGGCGCTTGGGAAAGCGCATCTTGGCAGGAGCGGCGGCAAGCCTCCTCTCCCGCCTTGGGCAGTTGAAACACTGCAATAACCACAACCTGTATCGGATGCTGTTCCAAGGTGAACGCCTCATGCGTGAGCTGAAGCGCATCATCCGGCAGAAGCAGCGAAAGGAGGAACTCACTTGGAATACGTATTTGGAACGCAGGGCGAAATCGAAGTCCTCAAAACAAAGGGCGCTTCCCACACCGACCTGACCGGGTTCCACCAGATCGAGCAGACCTTCCCCGACCAGACCATCACCGATAACTTCCGCGTCGTGCGGAAAATCGAGAGCGCTGAGGACGTGGAGGGCAACTGCTACGACTGGTACGAGATCGACCGGCATTACCGTGCCGTCGATAAGACCGGGCCTGTTATCCAGCAGGTCAACGAGAGCACTGCCGCGCTGGAAGACGCCCTGTGTGAGCAGGACGAGCTGACCGGCACCCGGATGAGCGAGATCGAGGACGCCATGTGTGAGCAGGACGAGATGAATGATGAGCGTATGAGCGCCATTGAGGACGCCGTATGCGAGCTGGATTCCCTTGTCAGCACTCTTGCCATTTCTGAAGGAGGTACAAACTGATGAATAAGATTTGGGCCAACCGGCTGATTGCCGGTACGCAGGTTTGGGATTCTGTTCCCGACTACCGCAAGAACAGTGTTAAGACCGAGCTGGCGTCCCGCGTGGAGGACGGCGAAATCAACGCTGACCGCTACGAGGAGATTACCGGCGAGAAGTATCCTGTCGCTGCAAAGTGAGCAGCGCGGAAGTGATCGAAAAACTGGCCGACATCTGCGTTCGACAGGCTGAGATCATAAAAGCCCAGGCTTTTGTGCTGGAACAGCTCGGGGCGCAGGCTGTGGAAGACGAGGCACTTTCCGCCCGTTTACAAGCGTTGGTCGGCGACGTAAATACGGCTGAATACCGGCGGCCCGAATAAGGCCGCCGGCTTTTTCAGACTAAAAACGGGTGGGAGGTAATGCCGTTGACTGGTTTAGATGAGTTCAAGGAGATGTTCGGCAGCATCACGGTACTCAATGTTGTCGAATTTGCGCTCGCTATCCTTTTCTGCTATCTGATTTATCAGAAAGTGTCAAAGTACCTGATTGGCAGGTACGAGGCCAGCAAGAAAAAGGACGAGCAGCTCAAAACCGCCCTTGACGCCGTAAGCAAGTACCCTGAGTACCGCGCACAGAGTATCCGCATCCAAAAGGAATTGCAGACAGAGATTGAGGCGCTCCGCTCTGCCCAGAACGAGCAGACGTCGCGGCTGAAGAAGATGGAGGACGATACGACCCGCCGAGAGCGGAATCGGCTCAGAGACCGTCTGCTTCAGAGCTATCGGTACTACACCGACCCGTCCTGCAATCCTACGGGCGCATGGAATACGATGGAGGCCGAGGCGTTTTGGGAGATGTTCAGCGACTACGAGGATGTCGGTGGGGATGGGTACATTCACTCCGTCGTTCAGCCGGCGATGAACCTGCTGAAAATTGTAGACATCGGTGAGCACATCCCCGGACGGACCTATCTCGGCAGCAAGCACAGCGAAAGCTGACGGCATCGCCAGTCGATGGGAAGGAGGTGTGATTTATGGGAACTGGCTGGAACATTCTGATTGCCGTTCTTGCCGGCGTCGGCATCGTGTCTTTTGTTTTCCTCGGCTTTCTCATCATCCGCAGTGCATACGCCAGCTCGCGCAAGAAGTCGCGGGCCGGCAATTCTGCGGTGAAGAAGAAAAAGCACGAGACCATGAAGATGGTCGTGTGGGTCTGCCTTGCCAACGGGTTTGCATGGGTATGGTGCAGCTATGTCCTCGCCTTCCTCGACAAGATGCAGATTGCCGAGAGCTTATCACAGGTGGCCGTCACGCAGATTATCGGCGTGGTCCTTGTGTACGGCCTCAAATCTGCCATCGAGAACCTGAGCAAAAACAATCACTGGCCGGACAAGCCCACCACGCTGCCTACGGGCACCGCAGACGTCATTTCTGACGCTTCGGGGGACGGGACTACGGGCGTGGGCTAAGAAAGGACTGAGGCGCGATGAGCACCAACGAGAAAAGGATTTGGGACTACCTCACCGGCAAGGGGCTTTCCCCGGCTGGCGCTGCCGGCCTCATGGGAAACCTCTACGCTGAGAGCGGCCTGAATCCGCAGAACCTACAGAACACCTACGAGAAGAAGCTGGGCTACACAGACGCGGCGTACACCGCCGCCGTAGATAGCGGGAAGTACCAGAACTTTGTCCACGACAGCGCGGGCTACGGCCTCGCTCAGTGGACGTATTGGAGCCGAAAACAGAATCTGCTTGCTTTCGCTCGGGCTGCTGGCAAGTCCATCGGGGACTTGGATATGCAGCTCGATTTTCTGTTTGAGGAGCTTTCCACCGGCTACAAGTCCGTGTTGTCCACCCTGAAAACCGCGACTGCCGTTCGGACTGCCAGCGACAGTGTGCTGCTGAACTTTGAGCGCCCTGCCAATCAGGGTGAGGCAGTCAAAATCAAGCGGGCAGGGTACGGTCAGACCTACTACGACAAGTACGCAGCGCCCGCGAATGGAGGTAATAGCATGAGCAACAGTTCGCTCGTAAACTATACGAAACTCAGCCCGAATCATTCCGGCAAGCGTACCCACGCCATCGACCGCATCACCCCGCATTGCGTGGTAGGCCAGTGTTCTGTGGAGACGCTGGGCAACGTGTTCGCGCCTACGTCCCGTCAGGCGTCCTGCAACTACGGTATCGGCGTGGATGGCCGGGTGCTGCTGTGCGTGGATGAGGGCAATCGTTCTTGGTGTACGTCCTCCAACGCCAACGACCAGCGAGCCGTGACCATCGAGTGCGCGTCCGACACCACCGCGCCGTATGCCTTCAAGGATGTCGTGTACCAGAAGCTCATCACGCTCTGCGTGGACATCTGCAAGCGCAACGGCAAGAAGAAGCTGCTCTGGCTGGGCGACAAGAACAAGACCCTCAACTACTCCCCCAAGTCTGACGAGATGGTCTTGACCGTCCACCGATGGTTCGCCAACAAGAGCTGCCCCGGCGACTGGATGTACGCCCGTATGGGCGACCTCGCAAGCAAGGTCACGGCGCAGCTCGGTGGCTCCACCGCGCAGCCTTCCGCGCCCTCGACCCCCAGCACCCCTGCTGCGGGGCTGGACATCGGCACGGTGGTCAACTTCGCCGGTGGCAAGCACTACACCAGCGCCAACGCCGCCAGCGGCTCTGCGGCCAAGGCTGGGCCGGCCAAGATTACGGCTATCTCTGCCAACGCCAAGCATCCGTACCACGTCATCCACACGGATGCCACCAGCAACGTGTACGGCTGGGTGGACGCCAACGTTATCTCGGTGGCCGGCGGCTCCGCAGCCGTGAACTACACGGTGAGAATCACCGCCACCGACCTCAACATTCGTTCTGGCCCCGGCACCGGCTATGCCCGCAAGGGCTTCATCAAGCCCGGTGTCTATACGATTGTGGAGGAATCCACGGGGGCCGGCGCAAGCAAGTGGGGCAAGCTGAAATCCGGCGCTGGCTGGGTGTCGCTTGACTACTGCACCAAAATGTAAGGAGTACGACTATGAACGAAGCTGTTTTTAACCTGCTGATGGCGGTCCTCACCGCCGCAGTGACCGCGCTGTCCGCTTTCGTCGCCGCCTTCGTCAAGAAGAAGGGCGAACAGGCCGCAGCAGAGACCAACAGCACCCTGTTGAAAAACGTCATCGAAGAAGTTACCGGCATTGTAGACATCGCAGTGTCTGCCGTTTCGCAGACCTACGTCGATGAGCTGAAGAAGGCCGGCAGCTTTGACGCAGAGTACTCGAAGGAGCTTACGGACGTATACGCCGGCAAGCTAAGGGCGATAGCCGAGGACAAAGAAGGGTAAACGACAAAAGGACCTCCTTGCGGGGGCCTTTTGCTATTGTGCAAAAACGGCCTTCGGTGGTAGAATGTGAACGGAAAAAGAAACGGAGATAACCGATATGTTCAATATAGTGCTCGTAAACCCCGAAATACCCCCAAACACCGGAAATATTTCCCGCACCTGCGCCGTTACTGGCACAAGACTCCATCTCATACGCCCCCTCGGCTTTGAGATAAACGACAAAACCCTAAAGCGGGCGGGGCTGGATTACTGGAAGGATCTGGACGTGAGCTATTACGATTCCTTCGAGGAGCTGGAAGCGAAATATTCGGACGGGAGATTCTTTTTGACGTCTACCCACGCTGTCAGGAGCTATGCCGACGTTGAGTATAGGGATGGGGATTTTCTGGTATTCGGCAGGGAGACGGCGGGGCTGGGCCCCGAGCTGCTTACAAGAAGGGCAAAGGACGCCATACGCATACCGATGCGGCACGACCAGCGGTCGCTGAACCTCTCAAATTCCGCTGCCATAGTCCTCTATGAAGCCCTGCGGCAGACGGGTTTTCAGGGCCTTGAGTAGCGGTGTGATGGGCCGTCGGAGCTGTAAAGCCAAAAAACTTTGCAAATTATATAAAATATCCCGGTTATAAGGTATTTTTCCCTTGACAGGCGAGCATAATTTGGTTAAAATAGCAAATGTGCGTTTGATAGGATAGGTGTTTCTGCGGCCACAGCCCCGGCACGCTGTGCATTGGTCCGCATCTTACGCGGCAAATAATCTTTTTTATTACTACTCAGGAGGTTTAGCCATGAATACCTATATGGCAAAAGGCGAAACCGTAGAACGCAAGTGGTACGTTGTGGACGCGGAAGGCATGGTGCTCGGCCGTCTTGCATCTCAGGTAGCCGCTATACTTCGCGGTAAGAATAAGCCCATATATACCCCCCACGTTGATACCGGCGATCACGTGATCATCGTCAACGCGGACAAGGTCGTTCTTACAGGAAACAAGCTGGATAAGAAAAAGTACTATCATCATACCGGTTATCCCGGAGGACTTAAGGAGCTCACCTATCGTCAGCTCATGGCAAAGAAGCCCGAGTTTGCCGTATATGAAGCCATTCGTCTCATGATGCCCAAGGGTCCCCTTGGCCGTCAGATGCTCAAGAAGGTTCGCATCTACGCGGGCTCTGAGCACAAGAATGCAGCCCAGAAGCCCGAGACTCTGGTGCTCAAGTAATAAGGAGGAACTAAGAAATGGCAGCCACTACTCAGTATCTTGGTACCGGCAGGCGTAAGAAATCCATTGCCCGCGTTCGCCTTATTCCCGGAACCGGCGTTATCACCATCAATGGCCGCGATGTAGAGGATTACTTCGGCTATGAGACCCTCAAGATGATCGTTCGCGCTCCTCTGGCGCTGACCGATACCCTTAGCAAGTTCGACGTAAAGGTCAACGTTTACGGCGGCGGCTATACCGGCCAGGCCG
>OLGD01003218.1_pt1 | contig 16016 bp, 16 predicted proteins | sample 1605311 | NCBI WGS metagenome assembly OLGD01 (sample SAMEA3888917, study PRJEB22519) | human gut metagenome | biome: human gut; feature: human-associated habitat; material: faeces | place: Denmark | collected 2010 | reverse complement strand
CCGCTTTTTTCAAAAGCGGGCGGGGGTTTGGGGGCAGAGCCCCCAACGGGGTCCAGGGGCAGCGCCCCTGGCGGGGTCCGGGGCAGAGCCCCGGCGGCAGGGCGCTGCAAAAAGCGTACTACACGTTAAAGCGGAAGAGCACCACGTCGCCGTCCTGCATAACGTAGTCCTTGCCCTCGCTGCGGACCAGGCCTTTTTCCTTGCAGGCGGCCATGGAGCCAAGCTCTACCAGGGTATCGTAGGGGACGATCTCGGCCCGTATGAAGCCTTTTTCAAAATCCGTATGGATCTTGCCGGCGGCCTGGGGGGCGCGGGTACCCTTTTCGATGGTCCAGGCCCGTACTTCCTTGGGGCCGGCGGTCAGGTAGCTGATGAGGCCCAGCAGGCTATAGCATTCCTTGACCAGCTGATCCAGGCCGCTTTCCCCAATGCCCAAGGCGTCCAAGAATTCCTGCTTTTCCTCAGGGGGAAGCTGGGCGATCTCCTCTTCGGTGCGGGCGCAAATGGTGAGGGCGCCGGCCCCTTCGGCGGCGGCTTGGGCCCGGAGCTTTTCCACAGCGGGCAGCTCTTTACCCAGGTCGTCCTCGGCGATGTTGGCCACATAGATCACCGGCTTATCCGTTAAGAGGAACAAGCCCTTCACCTGCTGGCGCTCCTCCTCGCTCAGGGCCATGCTGCGCACGGGCTTGCCCGCTTCCAGGTGGGCTTTGATGGATTTGAGGAAATCCGCCTCCTGGATGAATTTTTTATCCCCGCCCTTGCTGTTTTTCATGGCCCGGTCGATGCGGCGTTCGATGGTTTCCAGGTCTGCGAAGATCAGCTCCAGGTTGATGGTCTCCATATCCCGCACCGGGTCCACGGAACCGTCCACATGGACGATGTCGTCATCCTCGAAGCAGCGAACCACATGGACGATGGCGTCCACCTCCCGGATATGGGAAAGGAACTTATTGCCCAAGCCTTCGCCTTTATAAGCGCCCCGCACCAGGCCGGCGATGTCCACGAATTCGATGGTGGTAGGGGTATACTTTTCCGGGTGGTACATCTCGGCCAATACATCCAGCCGGGGATCGGGCACAGCCACCACCCCCACATTGGGTTCGATGGTGCAGAAGGGATAATTGGCCGCCTGGGCCCCCGCCTGGGTGATGGCGTTAAACAGGGTGCTTTTGCCTACGTTGGGCAAGCCGATGACGCCTAATTTCATATATCTCTACATCTCCTTAAAAAATGCTGTATTTACAAGGTTTTTCGCACTTTGGCGTTTTGGCTACTACGCCATTTACGCATGGACTTGTATGAAGTTATATCAACATACGCTGCTGATCTGAAATTGCTTGACCGCCTGATCCAGCGTTTCATCGGTCACATGGACATACCGATCCATTGTGGTTTTAATGCTGGCGTGTCCCAGCAGCTTTTGCAGCACTTTCGGCTGCATTCCGCTTTCAATCGCACGGGTTGCGTAGGTATGGCGCAGCGCGTGCATACAAAAGCGGTTGATCCCCGCTTCATCGCAAAGCTTATAGAGGTGGGTATCATAGGAACTGTTTTTCGCCGGTTCCCCTGTGCGCCAGTTGATAAAGACCAGATCACGCATCACAAGCCGAGAGGTAAAACCAGTGCGCCTGTCCATATATTCCAGCGTTTGCGACAGCAGCGGGGATTCCTTTCTGCCGCTCCGGTTATCCCATACCTCTTTCAGAATGTCATACGCTTTATCCGTCAACGGAATGGTGCGATAGCTCTGCTGAGTTTTGGGAGGACCAGCACGCCAAACTTTCTGTGCATGGCGAAACTCCAAGGTCTTGTTCACCGTAAGCGTCCGGCGCTCAAAGTCGATGGCATCCCATGTTAAGCCAATCATTTCCCCGGTGCGCAATCCCGTTTCAAGGATGAGCGCATACTGGTTGTAATTGTGGGAGCGCCGTGCTGTTTCGAGAAAGAGGCGCTGTTCCTCCCGCGTCAGATAGTGAATATCATCCACAGCGCGAACGGGCTTTGAAAAACGAACGCCATCCATGGGGTGCTTTGCAATCAGGTCGTTCATCTTCGCGGCCTTAAACATTGTCCCCATCGTGATGTATGCCTGACGAATGGTGGAACCTGCGTAATCCGCATCCATCTGGATGAACACCTTTTTGCAGTGCATCGGTTTTACATTGGCGATCAACATCTTTCCGATCACCGGCTGGATATTGCGGACATAGCGTTCCCGGTAATTTCTGAGCGTGTTGGGAGCTAGATCCCCGACAATATTTTCGATCCAGAATTCAAACCATTCATCCACTGTCGTATCGGTAGCGACAAACACATCGTCATGCTTATCGGCGTACTTTGCGTCCTCAATCCAGTTCCGCGCCTCGGGTAGCGTCTGAAAATACTTCTCATGCCGCTTCCCGGCTCTATCAACAAATCGTGCGCTATACAATCCGTCCTTTCTTTGGTAGATACCCTTACCGCAGTCTTTTCCCTTGAGATTCTTTCCCATGGACGAGCTCCTTTCCCACAGAGAAGAAAAGAGCATACTACTACACTATATAGTATAGCGCATGGTGCTCTTTTCCTCAAGGCTTCTCCGCGAATTTTTCAAATGCTATGTCAGATCACGAGCGCCTGACTGATGTACTGTTCAAACTCTTTGCGCTTCACCAATTTCTTGCTGCCCACAAAAAGCACAAACGGGCAGTTTGGCGAACGCAGCATACCGTCGATTTTATTGATTCCGATATTGCTGTACTCGGCGGCTTCCTTTGCCATGAGTGTCATTTTCAGGTGGATCGGCATCTTGCCGATAGAATTTTCCATTTGATTGCCCCCTTCCATAAGAATAGTAGTTCGTCAATTTATCCGATTCAGAATTTTCGCCGCCCGCTTTACATTTTCCGCAGCATTGCCTTTTCGGAAATTCTCGCCGTTAAACTGGACGGGGACGCAGACCTCCAAAACTCTGTCATAGATGCGGCGCTCGTCCAGATCGGTAGCTTTCTGCATCACGGAAAGCGGGATATTGGTGGTAACAATCATCGGTTTGCCGGTCAACAACCGCTTGTTGACCACATCGAATACGCGCTCCTTGCCGAAGCTGGTGTTCCGTTCCGCACCAAAGTCATCCAAAATCAGCAGCTCCGGGCGCATCAGTGTTTTCAGGTAAGCATCCCGGTCAGCGCCGAAATTGCCCTGCATACGGTTCACCACATCGGACAGCCCTACGAAAAGGACGGAAACCGTTTTCTCTATCAGGGCGTTGGCAATGCATCCCGCCGCATAGGATTTTCCGGTGCCCACATTGCCGAACAGGAGAAGCCCGGTTCCATCTTGGCGGAAAGCATCCCAGTTTTCGGAATATCTTCTCGCTTTAACAAGCTGTGGAGTCATTACTTCGGCGTTTTCAAACCGCCATCCGGCGGCGGGAATATCCCGGAACGCCTCGGAGCGGAGAACGGCAATCCGATTTAGCCGTTTCAACTCCCGCTGCTCTGCTTCACGCCGTGCCCGTTCCTCAGCGGCGCATTTGCAGGCAATCGGGTGCTTGTCCAATCCATTTTTGCGGTACTGTTCTGGGAAATAGGCTTCCTTGGGCGTGTGGCACTTGCCGCAGTATTTCAGCCCGTCATCCGGGTTGATGTAATCATCCGGTGCGATGTTCAGGGTATCTGCTGCCTCAACGATTGCAGCCATGATTGGATTCACATTCACAGGCATTCTCCTTCCTCATAGGTCTCTGTATAGTCGTAATTTTTTCCGGGCTTCGATTTGCTGTCCTCGTCCAGCCACTTGCGAATTGTGGCGTAATGGTTGGCGTAGTGCTTTCCGTTGGAGGCCATATAGGCCGATAGCCTGTTGATGTAATCCTCGTATTGGCCGGGATATATCGATTGCAGATCGGCCAATTCACTGTCCAAAAGAAAAACATTCTGATACTGCCCAAAACAGCGGCGGGCGTTCTCTCTCCTGTTATTCTGACTGGAATCTGTTTTCTTCTTCTCTTTCTTACTTATGGGCAAATTTTGCCCCATACAAGGGGAAGATTCCCGCCCATTCATTGGGCAGAACTTGCCCTCTGGACGGGAAGAAAGCTGCACCTCATCGGGCAGTTGTAAGAAAATACGGTTTGCCCGGTTCCAGCTCTGCCGGACGCGGATAATTAGTCCCGCATTCTCCAACTCGGCCAATGCGGCCTTGACCGTCCGCTCGCTCCGGTTCAGGTCGTTCGCCATCTGACGGATGGTGTAAATCACATAAACATCCCCATCCTCTGACACCCAGCCGGATTTCTGGGAGAGCTGTGTGCGTCCCAGCAGCAGGGCATAGAGCAGTTTGGCATTGATCGAGTATTCTCCCCGAAGGATAAACCGGGGCAACGGCACGAAAGGCGGCAGCGGGGTATCGGTTTTGTAGTAGATGGTACATCACTTCCTTTCTCCGGCGCAGGGCAATTAAGGCGGGCGGTTGGATCGTTTGGAGTGGTAATGCGGGCAGACGATCACCGCAGCACGGAAACTTTGTTTGCAGTTGTAGACGCACTTGCGACACAAGGCGTTATAGGTGATGCGTCCCCGGTCGTTCAGGAAGAACACCCATTCCTCTTTTCGTTTTTTACTCATACGCGGCATAGCGGCCTCCTGTGGTTATAATTCCTTTCGCTGGGTTTCTTTGAGCAGCGACCAAATCTCGGCTTGCCGTTCTTTCAGCTCCGCAACATCCTCAGTGTAGAGATGCCCGGAGCTGTTAATCCGGCGGCAAATCTGGTTGATATTGCTGGCAACCCGGCTGACGGCTGCGGCCAGCTTTTTCTGCTGGGTGTAATCCACCTTGATGATGTAACCGTCAATCGCCATCTTGCGGAGATATGCACCCATGTTCCTGGTGCCGAGCTGCGCCATCTTGTTTTGGATGAGCCGCCGCTCCTGCTCGGTGACGCAGAACTCGATGCGGATCGGTCTTGTGCGTTCAGCCATTGGATATTCGCCTCCTTCAAACTACAACGGACAAATTTTTACGGATTGGGGGGCACCCGAAAAAATATTCCCTCTCATATTCCAACGGACAGTTTCGAGCAAAAACTTGGTACCCGCTCAGAAAAATTTCCTTTCACTTTACAACGGACATTTTCTCCGAGAAAAACAGGGGTCTGATTGAAAAAAGTGAAAATAAAAATGCTCCCGGCTTTGGAAAAAGCGGAAGCATCATATTCTGTGGATATGAGATTTTAGAGAACAGCAAGCACAGCCGCTGTCCGTACACAGCGGCGAAATGAGCAATCCTGCCTGTTGGGCATTCTGCTCATTGGTTCTTGTTGGGAGCACCCAAACCCCTGTTAACTCGTAACGAGAATTGACTTACATCACAATATCGGCTCCAATTTTATCTTAATGTTGCCAACGCAACCGTTGACTATCATCGTGATTTTGGATATACTATTATCAACTTGTTGCTGCGAGGTGAGCGGATGGACTACATGGCGGAACTTGCCGCGATTGCAAACGCAAACGGCGGCATCATCGAAACGAAAACAGCGGCGCAGCGCGGCATTTCCAAAGCGATGCTCTATAAGCTGTGCAAGGCGGAAAAGATTCACCGTATTGTCAAGGGGCAGTATGTGCTCCCGGAAGATATGCAGGACGAACTGCTGTCCATCAGCCGCCGGTCTGGAAAGATTATTTTTTCCCATGAAACGGCGCTGTTCCTTCACGGGATTTCCGACCGGACACCCTTTGAGCACACCGTAACCGCGCCCTCTGGCTGCATCCCGTCTGCGGCCATCAAGGCGGAGTGCAAGGTGTACTACATCAAACCGGAGCTGTTCGAGCTGGGCAAAACAATGGTGCAAACCCCTGCCGGGAATCCTGTTCCCTGCTACGATTTGGAGCGCACCATCTGCGATGTAATCCGCAGCCGTAACAAGATTGGGACGGAGACATTTTTATCGGCGCTGAAACAGTACGCCGCCAGCCCGAAGAAGGACTTGAACCGGCTGGATGAGTATGCCCGGCAGATGCGGGTGTCGGGAGTACTGCGCCAATATTTGGAGGTACTACTGTGAGCAATGCCATGAGCCTGAAAGCAAAAATCCGCAACATCGCCAAGCAGAAAAATATCCCAGCACAGGTCATTTTGCAGAACTATATGTTCGAGCGGCTTCTTGTCCGGCTTGCGTCCTCCGCATACAAAGACAAGTTTGTGTTGAAGGGCGGGATGCTGGTGGCGGCCATCGTCGGGCTGGACAACCGGGCGACGATGGATTTGGACACCACGCTGAAAAACCTGCCCCTGACCCCGGAGGCCATCCGCAGCGCGTTGGAGCAGGTGGCCGCCGTTTCCTTTGACGATGGCGTGGCCTTCGAGGTTGGGAAAATCTCTCCCATCCGGGAGGATGACATCTACGGCGGCTATCGGGTGATGCTGAACGCCCATTTTGACACACTGATTACCCCACTGAGCATTGATGTGTCCACTGGAGACGCTATCACGCCCCACGCGGTGCAGTACCAGTTTTCTGAAATTTTCGATGATGAAAAATCCTACGAACTGTGGGCGTACAACATCGAAACCGTTATGGCGGAGAAGGTGGAGACCATCCTGCGGCGGAGTGTATTTAACACCCGTCCCAGAGATTTTTACGATGCGTATATTCTGGCGACCACGCAGAAATTTGATAAGGCTGTGTTTGTCGAAGCGTTAAACGCCACCGCAGCCCATCGCGGCACAGCTCGTCAGATTGCGGATGTGTCCGCCATTTTGCACAACATCGAGAGCAGCCGGGAACTCAAAGCCATGTGGGAAAAGTACCGCAAGCAGTTTGCCTATGCCGCCCACATTGAGTACAGCCAGATCATGGATGTGCTGAAAACACTGGTCGCCTGACAGCGGCCCGGACTCGAAATTAAGGTTCCCACACCTCAGCGTGGGTTCGATTGGACAAAATACGGCCCTCCCGATACGGGAAAGGTCTTTTGCGATAGCAGCGACAGGGAGGAACGACCCATGCCTACATTGGAATGGATTGGAAAAGAGAAGGTCATCAACCACCATCAAGAGGTGCCGTTCCGGGTGCTTGACCGGCAGTACAGCTTTGATGATAACGGCCAGCACGCCGGGGACAACGGCAGTGAGAATATGATTATCCACGGGGATAATCTGGAAGCCCTCAAAGCTCTGCTGCCCCGGTATGAGGGCCGGGTGAAGTGCATCTACATCGATCCGCCCTACAACACCGGCAACGAGGGCTGGGTATACAACGACAATGTAAACGACCCGAAAATCAGAAAATGGCTGGGCGAAGTGGTAGGCAAAGAGGGCGAGGACCTCTCCCGCCACGACAAGTGGCTGTGCATGATGTACCCCCGGCTGAAACTGCTGCAAAAGTTGCTGGCAGAGGATGGATGTTTAATTATAAGCATCGGTTACCATGAACTGAATAATCTTGTCAATTTGTTGCGAGAGATTTTTGGATCAAAACAGATCGTTACCATCACGGTTCAGACTTCTGGGGGCAAGCCATCGGGTGGTTTTAACTATGTCCATGAGTACTTGATTTTCGTTGTACCTATGGATTTTCATGCAAATGCGCTTGATTTTTGTGGAGGCAATAATCGAACCCCATTTGAAGGGCTTACATTAAGTACTTTCGATAAGACACAGCGTCCGAACCAAACATATCCAATTTTTATAAATGAACACGGCGTGCTTGTAGGTGTAGGAAAATCGTTGCAGGACCAAATTAATGATGGTACATATACCGGAGAAAAGGTTGATTTTCCCTATGATTATTCTGTTGCCCCGCAAGGAACTGTTGCTGTATGGCCTGTAACTGCAAAGGGGAAACAATGCGTTTGGCGACAAATACCGGAACGCTTGCAAAGCGACTGGGAAAAAGGATATATAAAAATTTCAAAAAATAAGAGTGGAAACAACCAGAACAAGTTTAGTGTTCAATACTTGCCGAGCGGTGTTATCAAAAAGATAGAAAGTGGTGAGCTGGAAGTTTTAGGACATGAAGAAGGTGTCCCTACTCTGCTTTTTGGAGATAATCAGACGGTAGGCGGTCAAGTACCTACGATATGGGCAGAAAAGTCCTTTTTTACCGTAAACGGCACGCAAGCACTCAAAGAAATTTTCCCGGAATCTCCCAAAAAATTTGATTATCCCAAGTCGGTTTCTTTAATTGAAGGCGTCATTCAAGCAATAACGAAAGATACTGATATTGTTCTCGACTCCTTCGCTGGTTCCGGCACCACCGCCCACGCCGTCCTCAACATGAACAAGGCGGACGGCGGCAACCGCAAATTCATTTTGGTGGAAATGATGGACTACGCCGACAGCATCACCGCTGAGCGGGTGCGCCGGGTCATCCGTGGCTACGGTGAGGGCAAGAACGCCGCAGCGGGCACCGGCGGCAGTTTCAGCTACTACGAGCTGGGCGAGCCGCTGCTCATCGGCGAAAACCTGAACGAAGCCGTTGAGCCTGAAAAGATCCGGGAGTACATCTGGTTCATGGAGACGAAAACGCCCTATACGCCCGCCGCTGGGGAGAATCTCTATTACCTCGGTAAGCACAACGACACCGGCTATTACTTCTACTACGAACCGCAGCGGATCACGGTGCTGGACTATGATTTCTTGGCTGCCGTCACCGAAAAAGCAGGCGGCACCGTGATTTACGCCGACCGCTGCTCCATCGATGACAGCAAACTGTCGCAGATGGGGATTGTTTTCAAGAAAATTCCCCGCGACATCAGCCGGTTATAAGGAGGCGACATATATGGAACTGAAAAGCTACCAGCGGCAGGTCATCGCCGATTTGAACCGCTATTTGGAATTGCTGGGCGAAACCAAGGATTATAGTGCCTCCTTCCGCCTCTTTTGGCAGGAGAAGGGTGCGCCATTGCTGGGTATTTATCAGGATGTACTGCCCGGCGTTCCCAACCTCTGCTTCAAGGTGCCCACCGGTGGCGGGAAAACCTTTCTTGCCTGCAACGCTGTCCGGCCCATGTTTGACGCGCTGCCGTTTACCAAGACAAAAGCGGTGGTGTGGCTAGTGCCGTCCGATGCGATCCTGACGCAGACGGTCAAAGCCCTGAAAGACCCGCGCCACCCCTACCGGCAGAAAATCGATGTGGATTTTGGCGGGCGGGTGGAAATCTATACCAAGCAGGAGCTTTTGAACGGACAGAACTTCAACCCTACCTCCGTCACCGAACAGCTCTCCATTATGGTGCTGTCCTACGATTCCTTCCGTGGGCGGGGCAAGGAGGGCTTGAAAGCCTATCAGGAGAACAGCAACCTTGCCACCTTTGCCAAGGTGCTGGGCGCACCGGAAAATCCCATCGAGAAGGCGGACGAGACGGCGCTGTTCCAGGTCATCAACCAGCTCAACCCGCTAGTGGTCGTGGACGAGAGCCATCACGCCCGGTCGGAGCTGAGCATTGAGATGCTCGCCAATTTCAACCCCTGCTTTGTGCTGGATCTGACCGCCACCCCCAAGAAACGCAGCAACATCATCTCCTATGTGGACGCGGTGCAGCTTAAGGCGGAGCACATGGTCAAGCTGCCGGTGATCGTCTATAATCGCGACAGTCAGGCCGAAGTATTGATGGATACAATTGACCTGCGGGACAAGCTGGAAGAAATCGCTGCGGCAGAGTATCAGAATGGCGGAAAGTACATCCGCCCCATTGCCCTGTTTCAGGCCCAGCCGAAGGGCAAGGAGGACGCGACCACTTTTGAAAAACTGCGGACGGAGCTGGTGAACACCGGGATTCCCGCCGAACACATTGCCATACGTACCGCCGATGTGAACGAGCTGAAAAATGTAGACTTGCTGTCCCCAGATTGCCCGGTGCGGTACATCATCACGGTAAACGCCCTGAAAGAAGGCTGGGACTGCCCGTTCGCCTATATTCTGGCTTCCCTTGCCAACAAAACCAGTCAGGTGGATGTGGAGCAGATTTTAGGGCGCATTCTGCGCCTGCCCTACACCGCCGAGCGCAGGGCAAAGTCCTTGAATATGTCCTATGTGCTGACTTCCTCCAATGACTTTAACGATACGGTCCAGCAGATCATCCGTGGGCTGAACAGCGCCGGTTTCAGCGACAGGGATTACCGGCTTGCCGAACCAGCGGAACCGGTCAAACCCGCGCCCGTACCGGAGCAGCTCCCAATCATCGAACCGGAAGCCCCGCAGGAGGATTTTGCCGGGCTGGACGGGAAATCCATCGGGGCAGAGCTGCAACGGCGCAGAGAGAGCGAAAATTCGCCGGAATCCGCCCCAAAAGCGGACAGTATGCTTGCCGAGGCCCAGCAGGCGGGCGACGCATACAATCAGGCGGTGCAGGGCGCGGACAACGACCCGTTTGCAGCCGCTCTGCCGTGGGAGGTACGCGACAAGGTGAACACATTCCACATCATCCCTCAATATCAGGAAAGCGTGGACGGGCTGCTGATCCCGCAGTTTTTCCAAGTGATCCCGCAATCCCTGTTTACCGATGGGGATAAGGTGCTGTTGAGCAAGGAAATGCTTGCAGACGGCTTCACCCTGAAAGGCAAGGCATACGACATTGATTTTGCCGCAGCAGACGATGAGATCGTTAAAGTCGATGTGGAGACTGGCCGCAGTGTGCCGAGGGCTTACCAGATGGAAGCTGCCGACCAGCGGTATTTCAAGGAGTATTTCAGCAGTTTACCGCCGGAGAGCCGGGTGCGCCAATGTAAAGAAATGATGATCCACCAGTTGGACAAGCTGAACATGGTGGATGGCGGCGACTTGCGCGTCTATGTCAATCTCATTGTGGATGGGATGGATCGGGAGCAGCTTGCCGCCATGGAAAAAGCCCCACTTGGCTTTGCAGCAAAAATCCGCGTCAAAATTGAGAGCCTGTTGGAGCAGCACTACAAGGAGACTTTCTTCACATGGCTTGACCGGGGCAAAATCGTGTGCGAACCTCACTATCGTCTGCCATCGGCAATCCACCCCACAAGCAGTACGGCGATTTACGGGAAATCGCTCTATGAGGCCGAGGAGGACATGAACGCGCTGGAACAGGCGTTGGTAAAGCAGTTGACGGCCATTCCCAATGTTCTGTGGTGGCATCGGAACATCGCCCGGCATGGGTTTGCCATCAACGGCTACTTCAATCACTACCCAGACATTATGATTATGACCAAGAGCGGCAAGATCATTCTCGCGGAAACCAAGGGCGAGCACCTGAAGAACGATGACAGTCAGGAGAAAATCGAGCTGGGTGCGGCTTGGCGGAATGCGGCGGGGAACCGGTATCGCTATTACATGGTGTTCCGGGACGAGGAAAATCTGCCGCACGGAGCAGTGAGCATGGGGCAGTTTGTGGAGACAGTTGAAGCCCTATAACAAGTGGATAACCGCATCTCATATTTTCTGATGGGGCAGCAGAGAAATCTGCTGCCTTTTCTTATGGTGACTACCCTGTGGGGACTCGTCCCGATGGGCTTGTCATAAATAAATGCACAGGGAGGCGATACAGGTGAAAAGACAAATTTGCGCAAAGGAGGTGGCATACCCATGCAGCACAAGAAAAAGACTGTAAATTCGATGGAGGCAGGATATGGCAAAACCGCTTGACCCCAAGAAGATAGAATCGGCCCGTCAGTATAGCAGCCGTGCTGAGCGCAGGGAGCAGCGGCGGAAACTCATGCAGGACGAAATTGCTGAAAATCAGCGCAGCAACGGCGTGATTGTGATTCCCCCTAAAAAGTTGCAGGAAGTACAGCAAGAGCGCCCAAAACTGCGTGTTGCGGCGTACTGCCGCGTCAGCACACAGGAAGAAGAACAGGTTGGCAGTTTTGATATGCAGGTCCGGCATTTTACCCAGCGGATTGAAGGCAATCCTGATTGGGAGCTGGTGGAAATCTATCAGGACGAGGGCATCAGTGCTACAACCGTCAAAAAGCGCCTTGGCTTTCAAAAAATGATTGCCGATGCAGTAGACGGGAAAATTGATCTGATCCTTACCAAGAGCATCAGCCGTTTTGGCCGGAATATTGTGGATATACTGGACAATCTGAATATTCTATCGGCGCTGAATCCCCCTGTCTCGGTGGAATTTGAGACGGAGCATATCACCTACACAGGCGATGGAAAGAACAATCTGCTAATCGTCCTTCTGTCCGCGCTGGCTGAAATGGAGTCCCAGCAAAAAAGCCAGCTTGTCGAGAAACCTCTGACGAATAGAAGATCGCGGCCCTTTTAGGCTTTAATCGGATTTGGCGGCATGTACGGCAAATCCGCAAAAAGCCTTGCGTAGCAAGGGTTTCCCTGCATAGCTCCCTGGCCGCGCCGTAGGCGCAAGGGAGGTATGAAAACCTCGAAAAAGTGGCGCAAGCCACTTTTTCGACAGCCTGGCGAGGCCATTAAAGCGGGTATTCGCTGGCGAATGGCTGAGGGAATTTACAAATTCTCTGTACAGAATACGCTGGGCTTCTACCGCGACCACTTTGGCCGGTTGGTCATTGAACCGACTGAGGCGAGGATTGTTGAGTATATCTACGAGAGCTATTTGGAAGGAGCAACACCGTCAGAGATTGCGGCTGCGCTGACAGAACAGGGAATCAAATCCCCTATGGGCAATGATAGCTGGTCTGCCGGTACTGTCCGCAGCATCCTCCGAAACGAAAAATACTGTGGTGATGCCTTGATGCAGAAAACCTATACCAAGGATTTCCGCACCCACAAGTCTGTGAAAAATACAGACCTGAATATGTACTTCAAGGAAAATCACCATACAGCAATTATCAAAAAAGAGGACTGGCTAAAAGTACAAAAGCTGCTGTCTGAACGCCTCGCTTCACCCCATAAGGCGAAACTGCGTTTCCTGAGCAACCGCTTTGTCGCTCACCGCGTCAAAGATGGCCTGTTCAAAGGGTATTTGATTTTGGATTCCCGATGGTCTCCTGCTGAACGGCAGGAATTTATGAAAATTGTTGATGACACACAAGATAATTCAAAATGAAAGGACTTTTACTATGAACTTCGATTTTTCTGCTCTGAATTTTGAAACGATTGATTCCAACATCAATGCTTACCCGGATATGTACCTCAACCAGAGCGGCGTCACCTTCAGCAAGAAGGTGCTGGAGGATCTGGGTTATCCCGCCTATGTGCTGTGCCTGCTGGATGCCAAGGCGAAGGTGTTTGCAATCCGTATGTGCAAGAGCAACGAGCCGAAGGGTTTTAAGTTCTCCAAGCCGCGGGGCGAACAGAAGGGCGTTGTGACGATTTCCAGCAAGAATCTTCTGGAGCCGCTCCGCGCCGCCACGGGCGAGGATTGGGTTCCGGGCAAGCGGTACCGCGTCCGCGGTTTCTGGGTCGCGGACGCGAAAACCATGTGCTTTGATCTGAACGAAGGTGTTCAAGAGGATTTTCGTCAGAATCCCGCCAATAGCGATGACAAGTAAAAGCAAAACTGTTTGACCGTATGAAAAAGATGAGCACGGCCCGTTTGTATAGGCCGTGCTCATCTTGTGCTTTCTCAAAGTAGTAGTGCTCTTTTTCATCTGCAAATTAGCCGATTCCTCTACGCCATTTTTACGCCATTTCCGCGTGGGACTGCATAGAGAAATATGAAGTTATAATTTGGTTGGTTTTGCGTAAAACCGCGCTGTATCAGGCTTTAGCGGCGTTTATAGAGAGGTATAGAGATATGGAATCCAGCGTTTGAACGCCGATGCCTAATTTCATGATACCAAGCTTCCTTTTCCGATAAAATTCTAACACGAGTGTACCCTATCTGGTGGGCCTTGTCAAACGGGCGGGGCCAGGGTATACTTTTTTTATCCAAGCAAGCTTCCACAAGGGCGGATAGGAGGATTTCCATTGGATCTTACCCAGCGGGTACAGGCGGCCATGATGGCCCTGGAGCCCTGCTGGCCCGGGAAACGGGTGATCGCAGGGGTGAGCGGCGGCGCGGACAGCGTGGCTTTGCTTTGCTGCCTCCACGCCCTGGCCCCGGCGCTGGGGTATGGGCTATATGCCGCCCATCTCCATCACGGCATCCGGGGCGCGGCTGCGGATGCAGACCTGGCCTTCGTGGCGGAACTATGCCAACGGCTGGAGGTCCCCCTGTACCAGGAGCGGCTGGACGTGCCGGCTATGGCGGGGAGCGGCAGCCTGGAGACTGCGGCCCGGGACGCCCGATATGGGTTTTTCCAGCGGGCCCTTACGGCCTTTTCCGGGGATTATGTGGCCCTGGCCCATCACCAACAGGATCAGGGAGAGACCCTGCTTATGCACCTATTCCGGGGCAGCGGCCTCAAGGGCCTATGCGGCATGGCGCCCCGGCGGGGGCCCTATATCCGGCCTTTGCTGGGGCTGCGCCGCCAGGAGCTCGAAGCCTATCTCCGTTCCTTAGGGCAACCCTGGCGCACGGATGCAACCAACCTTCTACCCGACGGAGGTACCCGAAACCGAATTCGGCTGGTGCTTTTGCCCTATATCGCCCAATACATCAACCCGGGGGTGGAGCAGGCCCTGGCCCGCACCGCCGCCAGCCTGGCCCAGGACGAAGCCTATCTGATGGAGCAAAGCTGGGCGGCCCTGGAGGAGGCCCGGCGGCCGGGCGGCTTTGACCGGCACAGGCTGGCCGGCCTGCCACCGGCCCTGCGGAACCGGGCCCTGCTGCTGGCCCTGGAGGAGGCGGGCGCCTGCCGGGATATCTCCCAAAGCCATGTGGACATGCTCTGCGCCCTGCTGGAAGGGGATACGGGCAAGCATCTGGACCTGCCCGGCGTCCAGGCGGATATCCAATACGACCTTTTGCGCCTGCGTCCTGCCCACCAGGAGGATATCCCGGATTTCTGCGTGCCGCTGGCCTTTCAGGGCGCCACCCATACCCCCTTGGGAACCTTTTACGCCCAGGCATATCATGGACCGGTGGTGAAAGATCCGTATGTCGCCATATTGGATGCCGATAAATTATCCCCCAGCCTGGTGGTGCGCCGGCGTAAACCCGGAGATACCTTCTTCCCCATCGGTGGGCCGGGAAGAAAAAAATTAAAGGACTTTTTCATCGACCGCAAAACCCCGCGCCCCCTCCGGGAGGGGCCGATCCTGTTTTGCGGCCAGGACGCCCTGTTTATCCCCGGCTATGGCATTGGGGACGGGGTCAAGGTGGATGGGCATACCCGCCGCATGTTGCGGCTGGACTATATTGTAAATGATTCGGGGAGGTAATGTATGGCGGTAAAAACCGATATGAACCGGGAGATCGACCGGGTGCTACTTTCGGAGGAGCAGATCCGGCAGCGGGTGGCGGAGCTGGGCGCCCAGCTTTCCGAGGAGTACGACGGCAAAAACGTGATCCTAGTATGCATCCTCAAGGGGGCGGTGCATTTCTTTTCCGATCTTTCCCGGCACATCACCTGCCACATGGAAATGGACTTCATGTCCATCTCCAGCTATGGAAACAACGCCCGTAAAACCAGCGGCATCGTCCGCATTGCCAAGGACATGGATGTGAGCATCACCGGCCGCCATGTGCTCATCGTGGAGGATATCATGGACAGCGGCCTGACCCTCAAGCACCTCACCACCCTGCTCCAGGCCCGGCAGCCCGCTTCCTTGAAGATCTGCTGCCTGCTGGATAAGCCCGACCGCCGGGAGTGCGACATCACCCCGGATTATGTGGGCTTCGTGATCCCCAACGCCTTCGTGCTGGGCTATGGCCTGGACTACGACGGCTATTTCCGCAACCTTCCTTACGTGGGCGTCAAGGAGTAACCCTCCATCTTTCCCACAGGGCTACGCGTACGGCGGCCCTGCGCCGCCGCCGGAGCTTTGCTGCCGGGGCGCTGCCCCGGACCCCGCCAGGGGCGCTGCCCCTGGACCCCGTTGGGGGCTCCGCCCCCCTGGCCCGCTTTTAAAAAAGCGGGGGAAAACTGGCTGGAAAACGTTTCTGGTTTTCCGGCGGAACATGCCGGCGGGCCGCTCATGGGGAGCGGCCCGCTAGCTTGGCATGGTAAAACTCCGGCGGAGGGGGGGGCGG
>OLGD01003213.1_pt1 | contig 16074 bp, 16 predicted proteins | sample 1605311 | NCBI WGS metagenome assembly OLGD01 (sample SAMEA3888917, study PRJEB22519) | human gut metagenome | biome: human gut; feature: human-associated habitat; material: faeces | place: Denmark | collected 2010 | reverse complement strand
ACCTTGCATTCCCGTCCAATCCCGGAATTACCTTTGCGCCCAGAACGGAAATGACTGCCTGATGCGGCGTCACTGAAAGACGCGAAAATGGAGGTAAACGGAAGTGGAGGCAGATTAGACAGGAAAACTTCAAAAGAGAAATCTGTGAAAAAAAGAAATCCCCAAAAGGAAAAAAAGGGACATAGCCGGAAGCGTGAAACCGGGCAAACCACCGGCAAGGAAGTATGATTTTATATGTCTGGCCGAGCGTGTCCGGTCGGACATATAAAATCATTCTTCCCGGTTTGCCTGCCGTGCATAACGGCTTGTTCCATTTATGGATCGGGCGGTCAGACACGGCTTTCCGCTTACGGCTCAAAGGAACAGCGAAAAAGAAATCGTCTGCGAACCCGTAAAAGCACCTCTCTGGCATAAGCACAAAAGAAATGGGCCTTGCATCATCAGTCTAAACTGTTGTTTAGGCGTGAGGCAAAGCCCTTTTCTCCGCTTATGCGGCAGTCGGCATACGTTCATCCAAAATTCTTTTGGGCGATGGTGTGCCGACGGATAAAACAGCTTTTACGGAAAAACTTGTATGAGATAGAAAAAAAATTAGGGAGATTCATTTCAAAATCTCCCGTTTTATTGTTACTTTTGCATATGAAGAGTTCTTTGAAGGTTACGCAACGCGCAGAAAGATGATGCAGTAGATAACTAACTAAATCGTAACCTATTACTATCATGAGCAATTAACCTACGCTCATTTCCAATGAATTACACTCTTTTCGTAACTTCTATTTGCAAAGTAACATAACCATCTAAACCGTCAATGTCTGTAGCGAACAACTCTTTGCCTGCCAAAGGATTTCCATCCAGATTTTTGTCGAAAGTCAAAGCGAAAGGAGAACCATACTTATTATTTAACAAGTCAGCAGTCATGTTTATCTTTGCTGGAGCTGCTACTGTAAAGTTAATCGCAGATGCAGATACAGCCGTTCCCTTTTCCAAAGTAACAATATCTGTTCTTTCAGCTTCCACATCATCTTTAGCGATGATAGAAACAACTGTCTTATTATCCAACTGAGCAGATAAAGTAACGGCAGTCACATTCTCCGGAGCGATAAACGCACCCTCATTTTTGAAGTTCCACTCAGCTTGCTTATCCAATGTCAACACTCTGCCTGTAGCGCTATTCGTCAATGTGTACGCCCAAGTATTCGCCAAAGAGACAAAACGATAAGTTACTTTCCATAAGGATTTTTGATAATCAGTGTTCTTGATATCCGCAGTAGGAGCATCAGCCAAGATCAAACTATCAGTCTTTGTATAAGACTCTGTGACAGACAAATATTTACCATCCTCATTGGTCAATTGGTAAACTTTGCCATTTTCAACCTTCGCATTAGCGGTAAAGGCAGTACATAAAGCCAAGCCCGCTACAAGAGTAGAAAACTTTTTGTTCATAATTCTAAAATTAATATTAATACTAGTGTTAATTAAAAGCTCTTTATATATGCATCCCACCTAAATGGGTACAAAACGACTAGTCTAAACGATCGATTTTTCTAGTCATTTGCAAAGGTACGCGTTTCTTCGACACTTGCAACCCTTCAAGGTTAAAAAAATCACCCCTTATCCGCTTTCTTATCAATCAAATAGGCTATCCATCACGAAACAACCGATTCCATAAACAAACCTTCTCCTTTATCCCTTGAAAAACGCAAGATTTAGACGATCGTTTAAACTAGTCGTTTTATAAACCTATCTTCATACGATCAATAGCATATACTATATTTTCAATAGAATTTACCCTTTTATCATATATTATATATGTACGAGCGTACATATATAATATAATTATCAAGCAATCAACAAATATTCCTTATTCCTTCAAGTCTTATAATAATGAAACTTTTGTTCACCTATGAAGTAACTTTAGTTCCATAAGCTTAAAACTATAGCTTGATGCCGATGCAACTAAAGTCACAAGGGCAAAACGCCTCTTTCATGCTTTTATTGGTCAAAAAAGAGAGTAATCTATGTATTTGAAAGCTTTTTTCATAAATTTGTCGCTTTATAATAAACTGAGTAAAAAATGAATACACACGAACTTTGCTGCGTAGGACACATCACCTTGGATAAGGTAGTAACACCTAAGAACACCGTCCATATGCCGGGAGGAACCTCCTTTTATTTCTCGCATGCGATAAAACATTTCGATGATATCGACTATACTCTAGTGACAGCCTTGGCTGAATCTGAGATGAAAACGGTGGAGGAACTACGAGCTGAAGGTATCGACGTTGCCGTGATGCCAAGTAAGCACACCGTTTATTTCGAGAATATTTATGGAGAGAACCAAGATAACCGTACGCAACGTGTATTGGCGAAAGCAGATCCTTTCACCGTGGAATATCTGGAGAACATCAACTCTAAAATCTTCCACCTTGGTAGTTTGCTTGCCGATGATTTCTCTTTGGAAGTGGTAAAGTATTTAGCGGGGAAAGGCTTAGTATCGATTGACTCGCAAGGGTATCTACGGGAAGTAAGAGACAAGGATGTATTTGCCGTGGATTGGCCAGAGAAAAAAGAAGTACTTAAATACGTGCACTTCCTCAAGGCTAACGAACATGAGATGGAGGTGTTAACCGGATATACCGATGCCGTGAACGCAGGAAAAGTTATCTACGATTGGGGCGTGAAAGAGGTATTGCTGACTTTCGGAAGCATGGGATCTATCATTTACGACGGTTCCACTTTCCATAAAATCCCCGCTTACATACCGAAAGAAGTAGTAAACGCTACCGGAGCGGGTGATACTTATATGACAGGATATCTCTATAAACGTGCCAAAGGCGCAAGCATAGAAGAAGCCGGACGTTTCGCGGCAGCTATGACAACATTGAAAATCGAAGGAATAGGCCCATTCAACGGCACTAAGGAAGATGTGTTGCGATGTTTAGAGACAGCGGAACAACGAATGCCTGAGTAGTTGAAAATTGAGAATTGAAAATTATTCGCTCTCTCCTAATTTTCAATTCTCAAGTCTCTATCTTTAATTATTCTTGAATGCTTTGCAGAATGTAGTCATTAGCAAGATACAAAGCCCTAACAAGCCGACCACGATATAAGCGTATTTCATATTGAAAGCCTGCGAGATCGCTCCGATCAACAAAGGTGCGATCAACGAGCCGATAAAGCTGATACTGGAAAGGATCGTCAAGGCAATTCCCACCGGAGTTCTCGATTTAGCGCCCACTAAGCTATAAATAGTAGGCACCATACACGAGATGCCCAAGCCTACCAACATAAAGCCTAAGGAATTCACGATCACCTTTACCGTCATCGATTCGAACATTCCACCCAACATGGCTGAGATAAAAAAACCTGCTAAAATAAAGAAACCCGCTAATTGCAACACCTTCTGCTTTCCTAAAACACTATAGGCGGAGTTCGTAAGAAAACGGCCTACCGTCATCATCACCATGAACACCAAGAAACCAATCTGTAAGGACTTAGGAACCTGCAATACCGATTCGAAGTAAAGTCCACTCCAATCAAACATCGCGCTTTCCACCACCAAGGCAAACAGCCCGACGATACCTAACTGGATCAACAGCATTTCCGGCTTACGGATAAAGCTCAACAATGCCGGAGCTTCTTTCTTCTCCGCTTCCTTCTCTTCCTCCGGTGACTCAACCGCCACGTCTTCCTGCAAATACTTCCGGCTTACCAAAACAGTCACTCCAATCAATAATGCAATCAACGTAAAATGCCAGAACGGAGTAACACCGGATACGATCATGATAAACCCGATCAAAGCCCCTAAACAAGCCGCCAGACTCCAACCTCCATGAAATGAGGCCATAATCGTACGCCCATAGAGTCGCTCGATACCAATTCCTTGCGTATTCAAGGATATATCGCAAAGATTCCAGAACACCCCAAAACAGAACAAATAAACACCCAGCAGATAAATATTATGTGCCGTACCTATCGCAAATAAGGCCAAGGCATACCCCAACACACTGACCTGCGCCATAATACGACTCCCCAACTTCGACACCAAATAACCCGCTAACGGTATCGCCACAAACTTACCTACCGGGATCAGGAACAAGACCAAGCCCCAATAGAAAGCGTAATTCACCTCAAAAATATCCTTCACGTCCGGAATACGGCTAGCCCAACTAGAGAAACAAAGACCTTGCGCTAAAAAGAAAGAAAGCATCGCATAACGAATCCGTTCCTTGGGAAAAGCGTTGCCCAATGTAGCATTCATTTTTTCATTCATTATCATTTACTTTTATTGTTATCATTTATTCGAGAAAGGGGCACGCCCCCCATTTCTTCGCAAAGCTATCAAATATATCCTAATATCCTAATCCCCTAAGTCTTAAATGTAGAATTTAAGAGATGGCTTCCCTAATGAAAAATATATTTTACACTTTGGCTGAAACACTTAATTATAACTTAAACCTTCGCTCAATTGAACAATTTGACGATATTCTCCAGCAACCCATACGTTGTCGTTTTCCTTGAATACGGTTTGGGATGGAGGATTCATCATTGACTTTCCGTCTCGTTCAATACCCAAGATCAGACAAGCGTTCTTATCCCGAATGTCAGACTGTTGAATAGATCGCCCGATCAACGGAGAGTCTGGTTCAATATTAAATTGCTCTATTTTGATATTATTATTAAAGCTTTGCGCCAACTGATCTCTATATTCTTTGTCCTGTTTTTGTATTATCTCCTGGAAAAGATCCAATTCCTCATCCGTACCAACAATTATAATCTTATCAAAAGGATAAAGGCGTTCCTCTCCTCTAGGTATATTGATTTGTCGTTCACCTCGAATGATGGAAACGATATTTATTCCATATTTTTGACGGAAGTTGATCTCTTTCAAACTCCGGCCGACAATGGAGGATTCTTGGCCAACAACGAAATCCATCAAGTGCAAATCATTGAAAGGCAAAGATTTCAAGATATTATCAGTCAAAGGACTTCCAATGTTTGAGTCCGTTGTTTTCCCGTTGAAGTTGTCAATAAATCTTTTCTCGATCGAGAGAGAACGCTTTTTCAGTTTTTTGGATAAAATAATCATTAGCAATATCAACAGGGTGATAATAAATCCAACACCAGATGCTACATTAAATATATGGACTATGACTGGCATTAGAATACTTGCGCAAAGGAGCAGCTTTATCGCTATCAAAGAAACCAATGGTCCCCGGTTGAATTTACTATCATTCCATAATTTCAGGAATTCAGGAGAATGATTCTTCTTCATAATGATAGCCCAAAGAAAAGGTAATATAATGGCCAAAATAATAGATAAGCTCAATAGAGCCCCTTTGAAGCCTAATATGTTCTCGCGAATAATTGGATTTACATAAGTGAAAAATATGATAATACTGAATATTGTCAATACTGTATATAGTATTACATCTAGTAACATAGATTTCAACAGCTTATTCCATGTACTTTTATGTTTGACCGTGTTGGATCCGGAAGAATAACGGTTCAACATTAGTTTTATAGATGAAGGCAAATAATTGTCAATCAATTGATAGACCGGGGTCGCCATGCGAATCATATAAGGAGTAAGAAATGTTGTAACGACTGATACAGCGACAATAACAGGATACAGATAATCGTCTGTTACCTTTAAGCTAACTCCCAATGAAGCGATAATAAACGCAAATTCACCTATTTGGGTCAGAGAGAATCCTGATTGTAGAGCTATCTTTAATGGCTGTCCGGACAAGAGGACACCAAGACTCCCAAAAAAGATTTGCCCAATGATAACCAATATGGTTAAGATGCAGATTGGGACAAGGTATTCAATCAATAAATCCGGTTGTATCATCATGCCTACAGAAACAAAAAATATGGCCGCAAACAGGTCTTTTACCGGTTTTACCAATTTTTCTATCTTCTCGGCCTCAATGGTTTCAGCCAATAACGATCCCATAACAAAAGCTCCTAACGCAGAGGAGAATCCCGCTTTAGCCGCAATCATAACCATACCTAAACAGAAGCCTAATGCTATGATTAATAAGGTTTCGTCGTTAAGAAATGGCTTAATCTTTTTAAGAAAACTTGGAATCAGATAGATTCCGAGTAATGACCAAAATATAAGAAACGCTCCTAACTTTAGAATACTTTCCAGCATTTCCATTCCTTCGACTTGCTTGCTGACTGCTAAGGTTGAAAGCAAGACCATCAAAACTACGGCCACTAAATCTTCGACCACCAAGACGCCTAATACTACTCCTGTAAATTTTTGCCCTCTGAGTCCCATGTCATCGAACGCCTTGAATACGATAGCGGTGGATGACATAGAAAGCATACCGCCTAAAAATATACTGCTTAGATGCGAGAAGCCAAGCGCGTTTCCTGCAGTATAGCCTAGAAACATCATTCCGGAGACTATGGTTATAGAGGCGATAACAGCTGTACCTCCTACGGTCATCAACTTCTTGAAAGAGAATTCTAATCCCATAGCAAACAAAAGAAAGATGACGCCTATATCTGCCCATATTTTTATATTGGTAGGATCGGATACCGTTGGTATATAAGGTACGGCGGGCCCGGCAAGAATGCCAGCGACAATATACCCCAAAACGACAGGTTGTTTCAAGCATTTAAAAATCAATGTAATTATTCCCGCCGCAATCAATATAACCGCCAAGTCGGAAATAAGAGGTGCAATTTCAGACATGTTATTCATTATTTTGTGCTCGCAAATTTACATATTAACTTAGAACCATGTTGGGATAAAACAAAAGTACTCTTGTCCTAAAAACATATATGGGAAATATTCCAGGACAACCGCAGCAAATTCCTCCTCCCCCCAAGAGCTTTATCTTAACAGCATGAATACACCAATATCTATAAGCGGCAGTTTACGAGATATAAAAAAAGGGTCTTCATTGCTGAATACCCTTTCTTGGTGATCCGCCTGGGATTCTCCTAAGAGAGTTACCACGCTGATATTTAAAACTTTATATTTTTAGCTTCAAGCATATCCCATGATTTATCCCACTAATTTACTACGTGCTTTTGCGGTAGTTTGCTCATGGAGAATACTGAAGGCAAAGATAGCAAGTATTGTTGCTATTGCAAAATTTAGAAGGTCTTTTATGATTGTTGGTAGGCTAATATTCTGTATTTTCAATTTTATTAAATGATAAAAGAATAATGTTGATTATGAGATATAAGCGGATGTTTGGGGTTCAAAATAGTTTGCAGATAATTAAACAGTATATTATTGTGTGCAATTTAGTTTTTTTTTGTAAGTTTGTGTTTTAATACATTTAAAATGAACCTTATGAGTAAAACTGTGATATTAGGTGCAGGTGTAGATTCTCTTAGTGGTATAGCAATGCCGCTAACAAGTGAACTAATACCTCAAATAAGTGATTTTGTACAAACTGAAATTGGAAAGCGGATTGATGAAAAGCTCCGTCTTTTACTGCCCCGTTTAAGATTTAGTTTTGAATCTTTTGTAAAAAGATCTATAGATAAGCTGGCAGATGAATTTAGAAGAGAGATTGATACTATCACAACTAATATAGAACACGAGTTGGAAACAAATCACTCTTTGTCTAACCCAGATAGAAAAATGGGAGAACTTGTCAATCGTTTATTACGAAAAATAAAATACATACAAGAGGGTGCTGAATTTGACGAAGAAACAGAGGACTTAATTCAGGAAGTATTGGGAAGGAGGATTGAAGATGAAGCCATTATTGATATAAAGAAGCTGTCTTTTACAGATACATTTAAATCCATATTGCAATATGTTTTAGAGCAGAGTGTCAGAAATTCAACAAATCCGATATTGAGGCATGTCTACAAAAACCTATTAGATATAGAAGATTTGATGGTAAAATATTTTATTGGATTCTATACAAGGAAAGATAGTGATATAAAAACGTATGTATATATATCTTGGATGTTATGGGCTTTTCTGAAGGAAAAAGAAAAACAGGTTTTTAATGATGAAACTAATCATTTACCTTTTTATTCTCAACTTCAAGATGATTGGAATATTATTACATTCAACTATACTTCTTTTGCAAGACAAAAGGTTGCTAACTCAAAATATTTTCATGGTAGCTTATTCGATTATATTAATATGTATAATAGAACTATGATGTCTTTTGAGGAAAATGATTATTATAATACTGATACATTTGAGCTTTTTGAACGCATAGCTACACCTAATATTGATTTCACTGAAAGTTCTAAAAAAATAGTTGTTCCAGCAATACTTCCCCCATTAAGGATAAAGCCTGTTTTATCAAGCAGATTTATTTCTACATGGTATGAATCAGCACAACAAATTATCCATTCTGATAAAATTATTATTGCTGGATATTCTTTTTCAAATACAGACGAACATTTTAATGATATATTGAGAGGTTGTCGAGATAAAAATATTTATATTATAGATCCAAATATTGATCTATTGATTAATAACCTTCACTCGATATGGTCATATAGACGTGATGATTTCTCTTTGACAAGTATTCAAAATAAAGAAACGTTGAAAGCTGGTTCTTTAAGTTTAATAAAAGCATCTGCAGATGAAATCATTTTGGGTAATTTGTAAATACATTACATGTCTCATTCTTATATGGGTTATAATTTCTTTTGTTGTTGCTACAGGGTGGCATCCTTTCTTTAAACCAGAAAGTTTAGATCATTTGGGCTCTTTTTTAGGAGGTTTTTTTACATTTATTGGAATATATTTCTTGTATAAAACATTGATAAGCCAAGAAAAAGCTATTACGAAGCAAAAAGAAGAATTTCTAATTCAAAGCTTTGAAAGTTAATTGATAGAGCGCATTAAGTTTAATAGAGAGATTGTTGATAATTTGTCGTATAGAATTCCATATCTTGTAGAAGAATCCTATATGGCTAAAAATCGAGTATTTGAGTTGTATTTTGAACAGATTTATGAAGCTATAAAAATCGTAAAAGACAAATTATCGGAAATTAGTATAGAGGAAATTTATTCTACAGAAGATAATTTAGAAAAAGATCGTGCTATATGGAAAGACAGTATTAAGGAAAGAACAATTATAAATATTGCATACTTAATTGTTTTTTTAGGGGTAAACAAATCTGGTTATCATTTATTAAAAGATCAATATTTAAAGAAATACTCAACCACAGTAATACTACCTCTTTTGAATCTTTTTTCCATAAAACCTGCCAAATGGGATTTAAGATATAGTGAGTTCTATTTAACACCTCCTGCTAATCCAACAAAAAAAGCGGAAATAAAGGAACAAAGCAACAAATACTATGCTGGCTTTCATAATGAACTTGGACATTATTTTAGAACATTGTTTCATATTTCAAAATATGTAAATTCACAATCAATGCTTAATTATAATAGCAAATATGATTACATGAAAATGCTAAGAGGACTATTTTCCAACTATGAAGAGGCAGTATTATTTTGTAACTCAATATCAGACTTTGGCGTTCAATGGGAGGCTCTTCCTAATTCTACAAGTGATATAAACAATTCATTTATAACCAAATATAATCTTATTAAAAATTTATCTCCAGATTTTATTGATGTGGTAAATATACGTCAGTTTTATCCCAATGTCATATATGAAGGTTTTGATTTTATTTCGCATGAACGATTGGAACTAGAGAAGCTTTATACTTAGCTGCTTTTCTCTGATAAACTTTGCATATATGGAAAGAATAAATAAGAAATTTAGCAAAATCCGTAGGGCTTGGCATTGACGTTTCAGTCTTGGAATATACCTTTGTGTTCAGAGAAAGAAAGGATTAATTAATTTATTCCATTGAAAAAATGATATATTAGATTGGCTACTATTATTGCGTAGTTCTCGCCATCTATGGTGTAGAAACCTAACTTTTGGGCAAATGAACCGCTTTTGTCGTTGGCGCACTCGATGCCGATATGATTAAAACTATACTTTTGGGCTATGCCAGTCAAGAATCGGATAAGGTGCGTTCCGTGTCCTATTCGTTCTTTGCTAAAACCCAATCGGGCAATAATCAGACAATCAGGTGGAAATCGGCTTTCTACCTTTCTGATACGCAAATACAAATCTACTCGGCTATTCCTACGGGTGGTAATAATGTTATCCACCGTCAGTCTAACGAGTGATTTGCGATATTTGAAACGCTCCATCAGGTAGCGATATCGGCTCTTAGTTCCTCGTATTCAATCATCGTCTTATCCCTTTCTTCTTTTTGCGTTTCTGTGTCTGTAATTCTTCCGCCAGTGTCGCGTCATAATTATTGCCATCTCCCAGTGAAAAAATAGATAACAAAGAATCACCTCCATTATTATTTGGCTGATTGTAAGCGTGTTTATTTTCTTGTTTGCTATCAAGATTGCAAGAAATTATGTTTTCTTTCTCACTGGATTGTAATACTTCTTTTTTCTTTTCGTCAGTAAAATATTGTTTCGGTTCTTGTAATTCCTGTTCTTGCATTTTCAGTTTATCGTCAATGCTTCCGTTCTTCATTGTGTTGGAATACTCAAAGGATTCAGATAATTGACGGTCGTAACCAAATAACTTATCAAAGCCCTGTTCTGCCTGTTGGAAGAGGTTTACACGGTCAAAACCACCCGTTACCGTCCCTTTCTTTGTATTCTTGTGGTTGGTTAGTGGTGATAATTTTTTCTTATTAGATTGGTCTTTTCGGCTCACAATCAAATGACAGTGCATGTTTAGTTTATTGTCGGAACGGCTACGGTCAAAGTGTATCTTCCCGTAAAATTTTATATCCGCTTCGGATAGCCCTTTGTTGAAGTTCTTGGCATATTCAGGAATAAAGACTTCCCGAATATACCGTTTCATAGCTTCGGCTTTCTCCTGCTCGGTATTTCCCATTGCCTGAAGCTCCTTTTCCGATGGGCTGACATGGATAGCATAAAACTTAGCATCCGTTTTCAGGAGTTGCCCAATATTGGTGTCTATCTCTTTTACGACTTTTGATTTATAGATATTGTCATCTGTCAGATTGAAAAAGCTTTCTGTATAGATACCCTTTTCCATTCGTTCTAAATCTTCATGCTCTAAATAATTTGCGAGTTGCCGGCTACTTCCAGCATTATTATATGTACCGTTTGATGGCGGGGCAAAGTCGATGTGCATAATCCTATATATTTATCAGATTGATGATTTCAGCTTTCAGGTTCTCTTTACGTTTGCTATCCATCACACCACAAGTGGAAAGTTCTGAATAGAGTTGTATCAAGTGAAGCAACTTTTTATAATCCCGTTGTTGTATCTGATAAAGTGCATTAATCTGTTTGGACTGATTGTTTATCACATCGGCATGATTGCCGAACTGCTCACTTAACTTTTTAAGTACGGCTGTTTGTCTCTCTTGATTGGCTTCCAGTTGAGAGAGAATAAGAGTTTCTAAAGTTTTGCCGATAACATCAAAACGCAAAGCAATAGAATTTGTAGCCCGTATCATGGGATTCAGTTGTTCTTCCTCGTAGTGACGAATGAACCGAATAATATCATCCTGCCTCTTATTTATTTTCGCCAGTTCCGATTTTACGGATTCAGGGGCTTCGGATGGGTTGATATGTGCCTTATCTATATACCCGAACGCCAACTTTACAACTTCACTCTTTTTCAGTGAATAGCGTTTGCATATCTTCTCTACCAAAGTTGCCGTTTCCTTGTCTATGGAAATGGTAGTGAATATTGTTTTTCGACTGCTATTTGGCATAGTAATTACTTTTTTATAGAAATATAAATAGATAAATACCTGATTATAAGTATTGCAGAGGAAATGCTTATTACAGGTGTCATTACAGCGTGTTCTTGTAACACGCTAAAGCCGAAGGCTTTGCCCCGCAGGGCAAGAGGGACGAACAGGACTTGTCCAGTTCCCTCTTGCTCAATTTAGCGAAATGAGCGAAGCCGGAAGGCGTAGCTGTTTCTACTAAATTGGGGTGGTAGTATAGAGGAATAGCCTAAATATAGACTTCTTTTCTCTGCTACATTTTGCTTTCAAGATTTATTCTCTAATTGATTAGCTTTTTCAAACTGCTTGTAAGTTTGAGAGTCGGCACGTTCACGAACAAAAGCCCGAATATCGTTCGCTCGATAGTAGGTTTTCTTTCCGATGGTAAAGTAGGGTAGTTGTCCGCTCACTCTGTAACGTTGGAGAGTTCGGAACGATACTTTCAGGAGAAAAGCCAAATCTTGGTTATCTAACAGCTTCTCATTATCATCGAGAACATTGTCCGTATTGATAAGTGACTTTAGGTCTTTACCTATTTCGATCAGTTTCTTGGAAAGCTGCTCCATCCACTTCTCGAAGTTTTCATTGTCTATATACATTTTGCTCCATTTTTAGTTCAACATTATTGTTTTCAATCGATTGATGAAGCAAAGTTCGGCAAATAGATGCAAATAAGTTAGGGGAGTAGATATACTACACCCCTAACAATTATTGATAAGTATCTGATTTATAGATAGCCTTTCTTTTTGCTTTCTTCGAAAATGGCTTTACGAAGTAAATCCAAAAACTCCGTGCGTTTATTGGCTTTCCGGCAAATTACATTCTCGTGTTTTTTGTGGATGTCCCCCAACTTGATATTGAACAGGTATTCAAAAGCTCGTCCAATTTCCGTAAGTGGTGATTTTGTTCCATTGTGGGTTACAACTCTTTCAGATAGGAATATTCCGCTAACAAGTTCCATGATTTCTACAAGATATGTTTCATCAGTAAGATATAGAGGTGAACGTAAAAAAATATTTTCCCGATTTTGGAACTGAACCGGATATTTGATTCGCCATTTTACAATGCATATTTCATTATTTATCAGCTCTATTGCTTCATCAAGAAGTAATAGAAAAGCATTTTTTTCCCTGCTCAAATTGTACTCGATACGATTTGAGCCTATTTACTCCAAAGGAAAAATAGCGCAATAATACTGCATAATCCTGTTCGTTTATACTAAAATTGGCTAAATGTATAGCCAATTCCTCAATAGCTTCTGCAAATTCAGATACAGAAATTTTACGTTGCGAGTATTCCGACAATAGACGGAAAAATCTCTGTTCTAATAATTGTTTCATACTTACCTCATTCTAATGTTTATAGGATTTTCCTTATTGTAAAGAACTGATTTAGCCTTGAAGGCATAGAATAAGGTTAATATCGTCGATAGTAAGTCTGCCACCATTGGCGTATACAGCACGCCACGCAGCCCCCAATAAGTAGGCAGTATCAATATGATAGGAATAAATATAATTCCTTGCCTACTGACATTGAGCAGGAGGCTATGCAGACCCATGCCGGCGGACATGTAGAACGCAGCATAGACGAATTGAAAACCTAGTGTAAAGAACATGATTGTATTGATATTCAATGCTTCTACTGCTATTTTCTGCATGTTCACATCTTCCCCAAACCATCCGATAATAGAAGTTGAAAATGAGAAGATAACAACAGTCCATAGGATGCAATAGGAAGTGGTAAGTACGAGCGACCACCGTATAGCTTGCTTTAGTCTTGGATAGTTTCCCGCACTATAATTATATCCGGCAATGGGCTGAAATCCTTTGACGAATCCGTAAACTATATTTGACCCAAGTGTGACTATTTTTAGAACGATGCCTATGGCGGCAACAGCTTCATTGCCATACTTGGCACTTGCTTTCTGCATCAAACTAATAGACATAGCCTGAAAAACTTGCAGGAAGAGCATTGCTATCCCGATTTTTAAGACTTCGGCATAAATGGCTAAAGTTGGCTTAAACAACCGTGGAGATACCTTGATGATAGTTTTCCGGCTATAATGCCAACAATATATGAGGGCTGTTATTAGTTGGGAAGCAATGTTTGCATACGCCGATCCATTCACTCCTAAACCAAAGATATAGATAAATAAGGGCACAAGTCCCATATTGACGACAGCGCCCGTAATCATTGCCGTAGCAGAGACTTTGGAAGCCCCTTGCGACACGAAAATATTCGCTGATGCCACATTGAAAACTCCTATTGCGCAGCAGACGGTGAATAGACGTCCATATCCAATCGCAATGTTAATACTTGCATCGTCCGCACCCATATAACAGAGGATTCGGTGTATGAACAAGTTGCAGAATGTCATGATGAAAATGCCTGACATAAACGCTGTCAACACGGAAACGGAAGCCACAACGCTTGCTTCATCCAGCTTCTTTTTTCCCAACAGTCGGGAGACAAATACTCCACCGCCTACACCGAAAGTCAGTCCGACCCCCGTAAATATTAACGCAAAAGGGAAAACAATGGAAACAGCTGCGATAGGAATCGTACCTAAATGAGATACCCAGAATGTATCTGCAATATTGTAAACTGCCATGATTAACATGGAAATGACCATTGGCAACCCCATTTTAACAAGGGACTTCATCATGTTTCCATCTCGTAAAACATTGATTGTAGCTGAATTATTTTTCATCATAACCTTTACACCTTTTTTGGGGTGCAAAGGTAATATGGGAATAATGGAGAAATTGTGTATAAATTCGACATTAACGCTTGCGGCGATGCACCTCCGAAGCGTTTGAACTCACGTATCAAATGACTGTGGTCATAATATCCGCAGTCCAAGGCGACCGAAAACAGACTTTCATTAGGATGAAGCCTCAAGTATTTCTCGGATAAAGAAAATCGAGTGATGCTACTGAACATCTTCGGCGTCATTCCCGTCAGATTCTTAAACTGTCTTTCAAATTGGCGTTGGCTCAAACAGACCTTATCCAACAGTTCATTAACGGGAACCATACCATTTGTCATTCGTATGTATTCTGCCACATAGATGAATTGTTTATCAATATTGTTCAGACAATTCAGTTTTCCCAGCAGATATTCTTCTATATAATTCAGTCGTTCTATTTCATCTTCTTTTTCAGCCAATCGTTCCGAATTAAAATCTGCAAAAAGCGACAAGAACAGACTTGTGTCTACTCGGCAATTATTAAATTCATATACAGGTACTTTTGTGTAAGCGGAGATGGCACATGGACGAAAGCGCACACCTATCATCCGGTCTGCCCTCTCATGCACCACATTGGAAAATGTTGTCTTTGTACCAATGATATAGGGAATGAAAGGCTTTATGATGTCTACTTCATTCTCTGCCAAATTAAACAGCACATTTATGCCCCCATCAGGTAGGATACGTAAAGTCTGTCTACCCGATAAACTCTCGTCCGTAGCCCAATAAGTTTCAATATATGGCGCAAGTAATATGTTTGGTTTATATTCTCTGTACATTTATACAATTGGCTAATTGGGAATATTGATAACGAAGATAGGGATTTTCAACAAAAAGGAAGTCTTTTTACAAGAAATTTAATTCATACTCGTAAGTTAGTTGAAATGTTACAGATTCAAGGGGGCATAGGTTGATAGCAAATATCAATATATTCAATTCGTATCTCCTTAAATATTAGCTACTATTTTGATCATTTTAGAGGTTTGTCAATCTTTGTATTATGAGTTTCAAATAGTAGAGAAATAAGGCTGATTAAAGAATTGCGCTCGTTGCTATATCGTTACCCATTATTATACTCTTCTTTTTCAAAAGTCTATTATTCAGTAGATTAAATTCACATTTCTTGTTTACTAGAATTTACTTTGCATAGTTGTTTTTTCATCCACTTCAGATGGATTAGTGAGTAAATAGATAGACAATGCTAACCACTTCATACCACTTCCGGACAGTTTTGAAAACGGCTCTTGATTCTTCTTTCATTTGCTGGTGAATTTTAATCAACACGTTTTATAAACTATTTAAAATTAAAAGCATGGAAGTAGTAACCATTGAAAAGAGAACCTTTTCATATGTCTGCGAACGGTTCACCGAGTTTGCCAAACGAATAGAAAGCTTGTGCAGCGCTCATGTCCAGAAAGTAGAAAACTGGCTAGATAGTCAGGAAGTATGCCTGTTGTTGGGCTTTAGCAAGCGAACGCTGCAATATTACCGAAGCAGTGGACGGCTGGCTTATTCTCAAATTGGGAGCAAGATTTATTATAAGTCTTCCGATATTGAAAGAATTATTGCGG
>OLGD01003211.1_pt1 | contig 16092 bp, 8 predicted proteins | sample 1605311 | NCBI WGS metagenome assembly OLGD01 (sample SAMEA3888917, study PRJEB22519) | human gut metagenome | biome: human gut; feature: human-associated habitat; material: faeces | place: Denmark | collected 2010 | reverse complement strand
GAGGCCGAGAACGACGAAGAGGAGTATCGGGCGATTTTTGAGGGACTGGAGCTTGGCACCGAGGCAACGCGCACCGGAATCATCGACAATGCGCGGAAGAGCGGTTATATTGAACTGAAAAAGGACGTCTATCGAATTTTGCCCGGAGGGGAGTTTTTGATTCAGTCTCTGGAGCAGATGGGGATTTCCATGGACAAGTATAAAACCAGCGAACTCGGCCGCGCGCTGAAAAAAATTTATCGCGGAGAAATGGAGATCGACGGCGGCGTACATTTGGCTGAAGCGGAAATTCGCGAAGTGTTCCGCCGACCTCCGTCTGCGCCGGAGGAGGATACCGACGACGGCTTTTTGGGCGATGATGTGTGTGCATGTCCGTTTTGCGGCGGTCGTATCCGGCGGACAAAATTCGGATACGGATGCAGTAGGTATAAAGAGGGATGCCGGTTTACAATCAATCGTGTCATTTGCGGCCGCGTAATTTCCAAATCGAATGTGCAATTGCTGCTGACCGAGGGGAAAACGTCAAAAATTCGAGGATTTGTCTCTAAAAACGGTAAACTGTTTGATGCGGCTCTGCGTCTTGAAGGGACAGATGCAAAGTTTGATTTTGGATGAATGCGTTTGGCTTTGATTTATGGAGACAGTAAGGGTAAAAGTGCTTTTTGAAAAAATAAAATTTTGCGGTAGAGGAAAATAATATGGTAACGTATGAAAGCATTCGAAAGAATGCGGCGGTAAAAAAATATATTGAAGCGGCGGACAGCACGCTTCGTGCGCTGGGCTATACTGAGCACAGCACCGCGCATGTCACGCGGGTAGCGGAAACGGCCGGTCTTTTGCTTGAGCGGCTTCTTTATGACGCTCGCATGGCGGAGCTTGCCCGGATTGCCGGCTATTTACATGATATCGGCAACTTGGTGAATCGGATTGACCATTCGCAGAGCGGAGCCGTTATGGCGTTTCGGATTTTGGATAAAGAGGGGATGGATCCGGCGGAGATTGCCGCTGTGGTTTCGGCAATCGGCAATCATGACGAGGGAACCGGCGTTCCGGTGAATCCGGTGGCTGCGGCGTTGATTTTGGCTGATAAAAGCGATGTCCGGCGTTCCCGGGTTCGCAATCCGGATCAGGCATCCTTTGATATTCATGACCGGGTTAACTATTCGGTGCATGAAACGGATCTGGATTTGGACATTGAGCAAAAAACATTGACGCTGCGTTTGGAAATCGATACGGCGTATGGTTCGGTTATGGACTTTTTTGAGATTTTTCTGACACGTATGACCATGTGTAAAAATGCAGCGCGGACATTGGATTTGAACTTTAAATTGGTCATTAACGGGCAGCCGGTACTATAAGCGCTGAAAATTTTTATCCATGAAATTTTACAAATAAAATACAAGAGGCAATATTCAGACAAAAATCTCGTTTATTTTTACCATTGCCGAATGGCGAGGATTGTGGTATCATGTATATTGTTTGGAATGAACGACCTGTTTTTCCAATTTTGTGATACAATAAAATCCCGGATACTTAAGGAGACGCTATGAGTATTTTTGATGTATTTACTTTGCTTGGCGGACTGGCTATGTTCCTGTTTGGCATGAAAGTAATGGGGGATGCGCTGGAAAAGCGTGCAGGCAAGCAACTCAAAAATATACTCGCAAAACTGACTTCCAGTACTTTTAAAGGCTTTTTGCTTGGACTTGGCGTAACGGCGGTCATTCAATCTTCTTCTGCGACTACGGTTATGGTTGTGGGATTTGTGAACTCCGGGGTGATGAGCTTACATCAGGCCACGGGCGTGATTATGGGCGCGAATCTCGGAACATCGGTTACGGCATGGCTTCTCAGCTTGACCGGTATTCAGGGCGGCGCGTGGTATATTGATATATTCAAACCCTCGGCGTTTGCGCCGCTTCTTGCGTTTGCCGGTATCATTTTGTATATGTTTCAGAAAAACAGCAAACGCAGAGATATCGGGTTGATTCTGCTTGGATTCGCTGTTTTGATGGCGGGCATGGAGACGATGTCGGCTGCGGTGGATCCGCTTTCCGAATCGCCCGCATTCCAAAGTGTTCTCACCGCTTTTTCCAATCCGTTGCTCGGCGTGATTGTCGGTACCGTTTTTACTGCGGTGATTCAGTCTTCTTCCGCTTCGGTGGGAATTTTGCAGGCGCTTGCGCTGACCGGCGTTGTTACGTATGAGATCGCCATTCCGATTATTATCGGTCAAAATATCGGTACCTGTGTGAGCGCGATGATTTCTTCCATCGGAGCAAATAAGAACGCGCGCCGTGCGTCGCTTGTGCATTTGTATTTTAATTTGATCGCCGCCGCGATTGTCATGTCGGTATTCTACAGTGTGGATGCGATTGTTGATTTTCAATTTCCGCCGTCTATTACACCGCTCGGTATTGCCGTGGTGCATACGGTGTTTAAAATTTTTGCCCTTATTCTTCTTATGCCTTGCTCTCGTCTGCTTGAAAAGCTGGCTATTCTTACCGTGCCGGACGGAAAGGACGAGGCGGAAAAGAAACAGCTTTTGGATGATCGTCTGTTGGGGACGCCGGCGGTTGCGATTGAGCGCGCGCGTAAAGTGGCCGTTGAAATGGCAGCTTTGTCTGTTGAGACGCTGCGCAGCGCAATCAATCTTTTAAACGGCTACAATGACAAAGAGGCGCTTTCTATTGCAGAAGGAGAGGACAGCGTTGATAAATACGAAGACACATTGGGGACGTACCTCGTCAAAATCAGCGCCCGACCTCTGACTGAACAGGATAGCCATGAAGTAACAAAACTTCTGCATATTATCGGTGATTTTGAGCGAATTTCAGATCATGCGGTTAATATTTCGGAATCGGCACAGGAGATGTTTGATAAGAAGCTGGAGTTTTCAGAAAGCGCGAAAAATGAGCTTTCCGTAATGATTTCGGCTGTCAATGAAATTTTAAATGCGGCGCTGGATGCTTTCTGCAATGAGGATTTGAATGCCGCTTTTAATGTGGAACCGCTGGAAGAAGTCATCGATACACTGAACAACCGGTTGAAAAAACGCCATGTGGCGCGGTTGCAGAGAGGTGAATGTACGATTGAACTCGGCTTTATTCTTTCGGATTTGCTGACCAATTTGGAACGTGTTTCGGATCATTGCTCGAATATAGCCGGATGCGTTATTGAAATTGAGCATGATACGCTGGATATGCATGAGTATATGGAAAAACTCAAAAGCGAAGGAAATCCCCAATATATCTCCTGCTATGAAAACTACAAGGCGAAATATACATTGCCGGCCAAAGGATGAGCTTGGAATTTATGGGAACAAAAGTATTGATCTCCGGCGCATCGCGCGGTATCGGTTATGCGATTGCGACCGCATTTGCGGAAAAAGGATATTCGGTTACAGCGCTTTGGCATAAAAGCCCGGAACAGCTTTCGACGCCGTGCAGCGGTATTTTTCCGCTGTGCTGTGATGTATCCGATTCGGCATCGGTTGCGAAGCTGCACGAGCAAGTCGGAGAAGTGGATATTTTAATCAACAATGCGGCCATTTCAAAAAGCGCGCTGTTCACCGATATTACCGAAGCGCAGTGGGACGAAATGATGAATGTTGATTTGAAATCGGTCTTTTTGATGACAAAAGCGTTTTTGCCCGGTATGATTCATAAAAAATGCGGAAAAATCGTGAATATTTCTTCGATTTTCGGCGTCGTAGGCGGCGCCTGCGAGGTGCATTATTCGGCCGCTAAAGCGGGAATTATCGGACTGACAAAGGCGTTGGCGAAAGAGGTGGGCCCGTCGGGTATACAGGTGAATTGTATTGCTCCCGGGGTCATTGATACGCAAATGAATGCGGGACTTTCAAAAATGGATATGGCCGGTCTTCGGGAGCAGACGCCGCTCGGACGTATCGGTACGCCGAATGACGTAGCGCGTCTTGCGCTGTTTTTAGCGGAGGATTCGTTTATTACCGGCGAGGTTATTCATATCGGCGGCGGTTTTTTGCGGTGACGTACCCGGCGGACAACAAATGAAAAATTGAATACGAATGGACCGAAACGGCTTGAAAACTGTATATAACAGGTGCAAGCCGTTTTTTGTGATACGTCGGCAAACTTTTCCGATGTTCTTATCGTATTTGTTCATATATGTGCGCTATTTGTATATTCAATATAAAAATGCCCCCTTTCGTCAGGCAAACGCCTTCATGCCTGACAAAAGGGGACGTTTCTGTATTCTGAAATCTTTTAGAATGTGTTAAAATCCAGACGCCGATTATTGAACGCGAAGCACTACCTTGCCGATATTTTCGCCGCGTTCAAGTATGGCGTGCGCTTCTTCCGCTTCGGTAATCGGGAGGATTTTATAGATGGTCGGCAGAATCTCGCCCGACTCGATTTTCGGCCAAATCGTTTCTACGAGCGAAGCCAGCAGTTTGGCTTTAAACGCAGGCGATTTTGAGCGCAATGTGCTGCCGATCAGACGTACGTTCAGCACGTAGAGCTTTTTTAAATCAACTTGCGTCATATCACCGGCAAGCGTTGCAATCATGATCCAACGTCCGCCGTAACGCATATACGGCAAACATTTTCCTTGAATTTCACCGCCCAGACAGTCAATAGCGACGTCAATCGGATGCCCGGAATCTCTTTGTTCTTCCAAAACTTTTAAAATATCGGTTTTCTTTGAATTTACAACAACATCCGCACCGAGATGCTTTATGGAATTTGCGGCTTCATCGGTGATAACGGTTGTAATTACACGCGCGCCGAACGCTTTTGCCATCGGAATAATAACGCTTGCAAGGCCGCTTGCACCCGCGTGCATTAAAAGCGTATCGCCCGCTTTTAAGTTGCCCTCGATAAAAAGATTCAAATACGCGGTGGCAAAAGCTTCCGGTAAAGCAGCAGCCTGTTCAAAAGAACAATTTTTGGGAATGGGCATCAGCATATCATATTTCACGGCCGCAAATTCAGCATAACCGCCGCCGCCAAGCAGAGCGCAAACCCTGTCTCCGGTTTTCCAATGGGATTTTTTACGTGCCTCAGCGCCCATGTCGGTAATAATGCCCGCGATTTCGAGACCCATCCATTCGGGGCATCCGGGCGGAGGCGGATAATCGCCCGCGCGCTGCATCAGATCGGCGCGGTTGAGCGCCGCCGCATGGATTTCCACCAAAACTTCATCCTCTCGGATTTGCGGATCGGGTACGTCGCTCCATGCAAGCGAACGGTCATTTTGTACTAATATTGCTTTCATTGGTATTGCAACCTCCTTGAATAAAATGATTTTAAAAATGTCAACTTGCCTTTGATTATAAAGCCTTCTTTTTCGGTTGTCAATCAAAATGTGAAAAATATAATACGGCCGCAATGTCAATATTTTGCACAATCCTGTATAAAAAGTTTAAATAAATCCAGCGCGATTTGAGTCTATATAAATATTATTTGAAACACAAAAAAGAATCAAATAATAAATCGGTGTAAAAAATCAAACAAAAATCAAATAATTTTATGCACCGGTATTCTTTATTTTTGAAAATTGAAATGGTATTGCCGTTTTTATTTTTCGGCAGCGTCAGCGCGGTTCGCCGCGATGAGGGGCAGCGGAGATTCCGAATTGCCTAACATATTCCGTAGGGGTATAGCCGGTCGCTTTTTTAAAGGAACGGGAAAAATGATATACACTCGCGTATCCGGTCATTTCCGCTATAGTTGTAATCGAGAGATATTCGCTGCACAGCAGATCTTCGGCTTTTTTGATACGGAGATTTTGTATGTACTGTTTCGGAGATATGTCATATTTCGCTTTAAACATCCGCCGAAAATAGATTTCGCTGATCAGCGCTTGTGACGCCAGCATTTCGTTGTTCAGTGTAGGATCCGTAAAATGCTCTTCAAGATATTTTACGGCAGGGGTTATCACATTGAAAATATTCTTGTCCTTGGCCGTTATTTCGCTTTTATACAGACGGTACAAAATTTCATACAGCATTTTCATTGCGTTTAAATGCCCGCTTTTGGGTTTGATGACAGAGATTTTTTCAAGCTTGGCAAATTCGCCGCTGTAGCTGTCTGTGCTGTCAATTTCAAAACTGATGAATGTATCGGGAGAAAAATCCGGCGTTGTCAGAAAATTGATGAGCGGAAATTCTCCGGGCTCGGAGCATGACGACGTATAGCTGGCTCCCATCGGAATAATCAACGCATGGCGCTGGTCGGAAATATATTCGCAATCCTTATGCCGATAGGTCATTTTCCCGGATTTTGCAAAGCAGAGCGCATGTGATTTTCGGGCATATTTGTGCCGTATGAGAAACTTGGGGTTTGTAACGGTAAGGGCGCTGATGATTTTTGTAATGACGATCTGGCTGATGTCTGTCATACTTTCCTCCTTGAAAGGCCGGACGGCTTGTATTTGGTATAAGTATATCGTTTTAGTTAAATAAAATCAATATATTTATTCAATTATCACCAAAAGAGTATCGATTTTGTTAAAACAGTGCCGTTTTATGCATTGAAAAAACTTATTTTCCTGTCTATCATAAAAATGTAAATGTTTACAAATTGAGTTTTTAAAAAGGGATGGTGGATTGATGAAACCGACATTTTTAGGACATGACCGACCGTTAATTGTGAATATGATATTAGCGGAGACGCCGGGGGAATGCATAATCAACGTACGCAATGCGCTGTATGACGGAGCGGAGGCTTTCGGCGTTCAACTCGAAAGACTGCGTCCCGAATATCGTACGGAAGAGCATTTTCGTCGTATATTTTCCTTTATGGAGGATAAACCGCTGTATGTAACCAATTATCGAGGCGGCCATAACCGTGAAATGACAGATGCGGCGCGTATTGAGGAATTGAAGCTTGCGCTCAAATGCGGCGCTACGTTGATTGATATTCCGGGAGATGAGTTTTCTCCCGCTCCGCTGGAACTGACAAAAGAACCGGAGGCGGTCGAACGGCAAAAGCGGTTGATTGAAGAGATTCATCAGGCGGGCGGAGAGGTGTTGATGTCCTCGCATATCCATCGCTTTTTACCGCAGGAGAAAGTCGTGGAAATTGCGCTCGAACAGCAGAGCCGAGGCGTCGATATCGTCAAAATGGTAACTTCTTCGGATACCGAAGCGCAATTGATGGAAAATTTAAATACGATTCAAGCGCTGAAGCATGAACTGAAAGTGCCGTTTTTATTCTTGTCCGGCGGGCCGTATTGCAAGATGCACCGTGTATTCGGTCCCTATTTTGGCGTTTGCATGTGGCTGTGCGTGCAGAAATACGATACATTTTCGTCCAAAGATCAGCCTTTACTGCGTGCGGTTCATACGATTGCAGCCAATTTTGATTATAAACCGAATTTACGCACATAACGGGTTGTTTTTGAACATAGTATTTGATTTTAAAGCTTATTTGGATCATTTTACGATGCTCAATACCTGCTTTTTGTTGAGAGAATAGTGCTTTTTCTTTGTATTATCCTATCTTTTATTTTAGGCCGCTATGTGGTATTATAACAATACCAACAATATTGCTGTTTACAAACGAGCGGAAATTGTCAAATATTACACAAAGATGTGCGGCTGAGATTTATAAGGTATAAAAATTTTGTTTGAGGAGAACGAAAATATGATCATAAAAGGGAACAATCGTTTATGGATTGTACTTGCAGCGACCGTTTTGCTTTGTACTATCTTTAGTATGACGATCTGCGGCGCGGATGCGGATCCTACCGTATATCTTGATGCCGCGCATGGCAAAGATACAAATTCCGGAAAGACATCGGCGGAGGCGTTTGCAACAATGGATGCGGCTGTAAACGCGGTGGCTGACGGCGGACAGATTGTTCTTGTATCGGATTATGTGATTAAAAATCATTATACCGAGCCGGAGCATTCGGGCGAAATTGTGATTACCGCAAAAGATTCAAAGCAGGAATATGCGGCGTCCCTGTCATTTGCCGTCAGCGGAGAAACGCATTACCGGCTGGGCGGCGCAGTTGTGTTTCGCGATATAAATATCGATATGACAAATTTTGTTATGTTTGCCGCACAGTTTCATCCCATCACGTTTGATACGGGTGTGACCGTACATAACGGCGGCAGGTATGCGTTTGTCATAGGCGGATATCAAACGCCGAGCGGTGCGACACTGCCTCAAAATTTAGATTCTCATATTACAATCAACAGCGGAACTTTTTATAAAGTATGCGGCTTTACCCGAACCAAAGGCGCGGCTTCCTTGGACTTTACGGGAACGTCGCACATAACGGTCAACGGCGGCAATATCGGTGAAATATACGGTGCCTCGCTGTATAACCATTATTCCGGCAGCACGGTCATGAATATAAACGGCGGTACGGTTTCCGTATTGAATGCCGGCGGCGATGTGACCCGCCGTCTCAACGGCAGCGCGACCATTACGCTTTCGGGCGGCACGGTCGGAACGGTCAATATAAACAATGTGGTCGGAGATGCTACATTGACGCTTTCGGGCGGTAAAATCGGCGCAGCTGCGCATATCTATGCTTCGGATGCGATCGAGAAGCTGGCCGAGAAAGCAAAGTCGGTAAAAACATTAAAATGCAATTCGATGTTTTATGATGCGGCTTTGGTAGCGCGTCTGCGCACTGTGTTTGATGTGTATGAAAATTTCGCCAAACTGTATGTCAAAGCGGGCGCTGACGGCAAGGGATTGTCCGAGACAGATCCCTGCGGAAGCTTGAAACAGGCTTTTGAGCAGTTACGCGAGTGCGGCGGCGATATTTATGTAATCGGTACTTGCGCATTTGACCTTACGGAGAATCCCGGAAAAATCGGCGCGCCGATCCGGATTATCGGAGCCGAGCAGGGGAATATTTCGATTGCCGCCAATTCCGCCTTTTCATTTGAGGGGGATATAATATTTGATGATATTACGCTTTCCGGCGCCGGTGCGGTTAATTTACGGATAAAAGACGGTACGCTGGCATTCGGCGAGGGATTTGCGGTGTCCGGAATGACGCTTTCCCTGTCGGGCGAGGGTGAATCTTCGGAAATTCAGATTGCGGGCGGCGCTTTTGATCAAATTGTTTCCGGCGCGACAGGCGGCGAAAAGCATGTTGTTACGATAACGGGCGGTTCGGTTCGTAAGCTTGTCGTGGGCGGCGATTCGGCTGTTTCGGCGGCAGATCTCTCTATTTCCGGCGGCAGTGTGGATACGATAGAAATTAAAGATTCGTGTGTAACAGAGAATTTGGTTGTTCGTCTGCGCGGCGGAAAAATCGGAAACGTCACGATAGGCAAATTGCAATGCGAAGTGATTTTGGATTTGGGAAAAGCGGAAATCGGCAACATTACAATAACGGAAACACTTCCGAACGGTGTGCTGTTGTGCGACGCTGATGCCGATCAGGCGTGGATTTCAAAGCTTGAAGCAAAATTCCCCGGAAAAATAGATGCAAATCGGATATATCTTGCGGATGGCGGTACCGGAGACGGCAGCAGCGCGGCATCGCCTGTAGGCGATTTAAATAAGGCAATCACGCTTTTGGGCGGAAGCGGAACTGTTGTTGTCTGCAATACATATACCATTGAAAACAGTTATTCGATAAGGACGCATACAGGCAAGATCACGCTGACTTCCTACGATCACATTTCGGATTTCAGAGAGCAGGGCGCGTGTATTCGACTGGGAGCCAATCTTTCACTGGGCGGCGAAACCGTAATCGAAAATTTGAATTTTCAGGCATCGGGCGCGGCTGTGATTTATGCAAAAGGGTATGCGCTGACCATCGGAAACGCCGTTGAAACCGAGCTCACGGACGGCAACACCGAATATATCGGTCTTGTCGGCGGTCATAATACAATGCTTACCTCGTATACGACCAATCTGACAGTCAACAGCGGCAACTGGGGCGCCGTTCGCGGCGGGTATAATTCTACAAAATTAATCGCAGAGGGTATTCATACGACGCTTACAATCAACGGGGGCGTTTTTCATAAGTATATCGCGGGTGGTTCCAGAGGCAATACCGGCGGTACGGTGGATATGACCATTACCGGCGGAACCTTTTACGGCGGTGTGTTTGGGCTTTATGAGGAGGACAGCGCCGGATATAAGCTGGACTACGATATTACCATGCGGATCACAGACGGTGAATTTTATGGTATGATCGGCCCCGCGAAAAGTCAGAAAACCGTTCTGGACGGGACATTTTCGGTTTATCTTGGCGGCGGATCTTTCGGTCATTTGACTGATTTGCGCGGTACAGAGGTTTATTCGGGCGGCATGACCAGCACGTTATCGATTTCGTCCGATCTGGACATTTCCGCAAAAGAAGAAGGTTCGCTCACATTTACAAACTATCTGCGTCGCGGAGCGGATCCATGGCTGTTCTACTACGATGGTTTCTATTATTATACGGAGACGGCCGGAACCGTTATCCAGCTTTACAAGGTGGCCAATATTTCGGATTTGAAGACTTCTGCGGGGACGGGGTATCAAATTCTGAAACCGACGGTGGGAAAAAATCTGTGGTCTCCGGAGATACACTATTTTACCGCCGAGGATGTAGGCGCTGAGAATGCCGGTTGGTATATGTTCTTCGGATATGACGACGGAACCACGGCCAATCAGCGGCAGCATGTGGTCAAATGCCTGGATGGGGACAATCTGCTCGGCCGCTGGGGTGACCCCGTTACCGGAGAGGTGAATGTTCCTCGGAAAGTGAACTTTGTAGACAGTCCGTCGTATAACCGCGATCAGCTTTGCGGCGGCAGTTCGGCCATTGTGATAAACGGCAAAAAATATTTGACCTTTATCAGTGAGCTTGGCCGCGGAACTGCGGATTTTCACCAGACGGTGAATATTGTAGAATTTGAAAATCCGTGGACAATGGTCGGAGAACCGACTACGATTTGTGTTCCTGAATACCCTTGGGAAATGGGCGGATACGGCGAAGATACCTCTTCACCTGGACAATGGTATCCAAAAGTGGTAGAGGGTGCCTCTGCGGTATACGGTGAAAATGGGGAAGTTTATCTGATGTATACCGGAAGCGGTTATTGGACGATTTATTATCAGCTTGGATATTTGAAGTTCCTCGGCGGCGATCCTATGGACGCAAAGAATTGGCAGAAAAATCCTTCTCCGATTTTATCTTTGTCTGCTTCAATAAACGGATGTGGGCATGGCTCGTATATGACGGATGAATTTGGAACCCGCTGGATTGCGTATCATGCGTATATCGGCAAAGATACATCCTCGAAACGGCATATCTTTGTAGAACCGTATTATGCGGATGCAGACGGCGTTCGGATCGGAAACGGTACCGGGCATCCGGCTCCGATTGAAACCGAATATACCATTCAAATGAACAGCACGCCTCTGGAAAAGAAAATTTCCGGGTTTGATGCGGTTGAAAGGAGCGCTTTCCGTCCTTCTCGGGTATACGAAGAGCAGTTTGCGGATGTTACGGCTGATAAGTGGTTCCATTCTTATGTAAAAACCGCTTATGCGTATGCTTTGGCCAACGGTACCGGTAAAACAACCTTTTCTCCGGATTCTGAATTTACGGTGGCGCAGGCGTTGACTGCTGCGGCGAATGTTCATACCGTATATTCTGGGAAAAGCGTTGCCGCTGCTGCGGCCGGTGACGCGTGGTATATGCCGTATGTCAAGTATTGCGTTGAAAACGGAATCATCACGGCGAACTTGTTTTCCGATTATAACAGAGCGATTACACGCGGCGAAATGGCGGTTGTATTTGCCAATATTTTGCCGGATGGCGAATATGCGGCGGTACGCAGCGGAAATATACCGGATGTTCCCGCTACGCTCGCATGTCACAAGGCTGTTTTAAAACTGTATAACGCGGGGATTGTAGACGGTGATTCCGGCACGGGAAATTATCGTCCCGATGACAAGCTAAGACGAAGCGAGGCCTGTGTGATTTTTACAAGGATTGCGGTGCCGTCGCTTCGAGTAAAGTAAAATATTTACAGTTTTTGTTTTGGACACATATTGATTTTGTAGATCTGTTATTGTAAAATTTCCCTTAAATCATTTAGGGGATAAAATAGGAGGAAGAAACAATGGGCAGAAAGATGAGAATGGTAAGTGCATTTTTGGTACTTTTGATGTTGACTACCGCATTTTGCTTATCGGGTATGGCGGCGGGGGAAACCGAAATCAAAAGCGCAGATGAACTTGCCGCATTGATGAGCGATCCGGGAAAATGGTCAGGTACATATCGGCTGAGTGCGGATATTGATCTTTCCGGAAAAAAGCAGAGCCCCATCGGCTCTTACGAAACGCCGTTCACCGGCAGCTTTGACGGCGCTGGGCATACCGTGAAAGGACTGAATATTGAAAGCGACAGCGGTACGGTCGGATTGTTCGGCGTCATTAGCGAAGCTTCGATTTCGAATCTTACGGTAGAGGGTACGGTTACCAATCTGTATCCTGCGGCGAATGCCGAGACAAAAATTGATGAAAAATATCCCGGCACGGGCGGTATATGCGGCGTTGTTCTGTCCGGCAGTTCGCTGACAAATTGCATTAACCGCGCGGCGGTCAACGGCGCCGGCAACACCGGCGGCGTAGCGGGTATCGTTTATAACTTCGGCATGTCCTCCGTAACGCTTACCGGCTGCGAAAACTACGGCGTAGTAAAATCCTCGGTTGGCAACACCGGCGGCGTATTTGGTCGTATCTATGTTTCCACCGCGGCGACTCCGGCTGTGACGGCAAGTAAATGTATTAACCATGTAGATGTTTTGGCAGAATCCGAGGACAGAAATCGCGTCGGCGGAATTGTGGCCTATGTGCGTTCTGAAGCCGGTATTATTCTGATTGAAAATTGCGAAAACAAGGGTAATATTACCGGAAACAATAATGCCGGCGGCAGTTCAAACGGATCTTTCGCGGGCGGCGTTATGGGCAGATCCGAAACTCAGCTTGATTCTTCTTCCGCAGTACAGCTTGTAAAGTGCCTGAATACAGGTACTGTCACCGGTACGCATGTGTCCGGCGGTATTGCGGCTTATATGCAGCGTTCGGACGTGTGCAGCGAAAGCGCGACCAAAATAGAGCAGTGCTACAACAGCGGTGATGTAACAGGCACAAATTATGCGGGCGGTATCGTAGGTTATATACAGAATGCCTGCACAGCTGACACGATGTCTGAAGTGCTAAATTGTCTGAATACAGGCGCTGTAAATTCGGATGTGTGTGCCGGCGGTGTGGTTGGCCGTCAATATGGATTTAATATTAAAAATGTATATGTTTCCGGAACGGTATCGCCCGCAGAAGCGAGCGGAGCGTTTGTCGGAAAAGCTGAAGGAACCGTATACTGCGAGACTGACGCGGCATATTATCTGGACACGGTGGCCTCCAATACCGTAGGCGTTGTAAATCTTCTCTGCGTGGAGCTTGGCGTTAAGAAAGTGAGCGCGGCGGATGCGGCGAAAGCTGAAACATTTTCTTCTTTGGATTTCAAGAATACATGGACAATGGGAGCGTCCGGACCGCAGTTGACTGCTTTTTCCGGCGGAACCGATACCGATAGCGCTTTTTCGGCGGTTCGGACCTATGGAAATCAGTTTAAAGATGTAACAACGGATAAATGGTTCTATAAATATGTCAAAACGGCTTATGAATACGGTTTGGCAAACGGTACAAGCACAACTGCTTTTTCACCGGATAGCAAATTTACGGTAGTGCAGGCGTTGACAGCCGCTGCAAATATTCATGCCGCATACAATAAGAGCAAAGTTTCGGCTGCGGCGGCAGGCGAGGCATGGTATACGCCCTATGTGAATTATTGTATTCAAAACGGCATTATTACAGATAAGCAATTCTCCGATTATAATCAAAACATTACACGCGGCGATATGGCGGTTGTATTTGCCAATATCCTCCCGGACAGCGAGTATGCGGCGGTACGCAGCGGAAGCATACCGGATGTAACCAATAAGCTTCCTTGTTACGCGGCGGTCACAAAACTGTTTAACGCCGGTATTGTCGGCGGTGATTCCGGTACGGGCAAATTCCGTCCGAACGATGAAATTGTGCGCAGTGAAGCATGCGTTATCTTCACTCGTATCGCGGTTTCGGCTGAGCGTATAAAATAAAATTCCCTATCCGGGACAATCAAAAAGGCGGCGAACTGTCATTTGATTGTCCCGGATAAAAGGCATAATTCGATCTATGAGGTCAAATCGTCTTTGCGGAGGAAAACTATGAAAAATCGAAAACTGCTTTTTTTGGTATGGATAGCGCTGACCGCATTTTTTTGCATCGTAACCTCTTCAGCAAGTGAAATTGAAATTGCGGATGCAGAAGCTTTAATCGCCGTAATGAATGATTCGGCTGGATGGTCGGATTCTTACCGCCTTACTGCGAATATCAATCTTGAGGGAAAAGCCCAGAAACCGATCGGAACGTATACGACGCCTTTTTCCGGTTCTTTTGACGGCGCGGGCTTTACTATCAGCGGTTTGAATATTGAGGCAGAGGGGACTGTAGGTTTGTTCGGTGTCATCAGCGGCGGCAGCGTTTCCGATCTCACGATTGAGGGAACGATAACCAATACGTTTGCCGCTGCAAATGCCGAAACCAAGTTTGAAGGTAACTATCACGGTACAGGCGGAATTTGCGGCGTAATCTTGTCGGGTGGTTCGCTGACGAATTGTATTAATTATGCGACAGTGAATGCTCTTGGAAACAGCGGAGGCGTGGTAGGCTTTGTTTTCATTAATGGTTCGTCAGAAACGGCGACGTTTACCGGCTGTGAAAACTATGGTATATTAAATGCTTCTTTAGGTAATGCCGGAGGTATATTCGGTCGCATACAGATTAGTAAAAGCACGGCGTCTCCGGCAGTGTCTGTGAGCGATTGTGTCAATCATATGGACATTACGTTGAATGCAGAGGACAGATGCCGCGTTGGCGGAATTGCTGCATATGTACGATCCGAGGCCGGCATTATTCTTATTCAGAACTGTGAAAACAAAGGCAATATTGAGGGCGAGAATGCTTTGACATCAGGTGGCTCGCTCGACCATCGACCTCATGCGGGCGGTATAGCAGGAAGAGTAGAGGTTACGAAGGGGACTTCCGCCGCCGTGCAAATTAGGCAGTGTATAAATTCAGGAAATATTAATGGCGCCAACCATTTAGCCGGTGGAATCGCAGGCTATATTTCGCGTAATGTTGCATGTGATGATAGCGTTACAACCGTAGAGCAGTGTTATAACAGCGGAGATATAACCGCAAAAAACTATGTCGGTGGCATTGTTGGACAAACTTCGAGCGGTGATTGTGTAAAGTATCCTTCTGAAATTCTGAATTGTATGAATGTTGGAAAGATAGATTCCGACAATTATGCCGGTGGTATTCTCGGAGAACAGAAATTGTTTGACATCCGAAACTGCTTTACTTCCGGGACAGTGTCGTCCAAAAAATCAGAGTGGGCCGGTGCAATTACCGGTCGGATGTATGCGCATACTTTTGATTTGGAAGGCGTTTATTGCTTGAAAACTTCTTCAAGCAAGGCAATCGGCGTAGACACTCCCCAAAAAGAAGATGTCATCATTAAAATTGATACAGATGCTGCCCTTAAAGCTGAAACCTTTGCACTTTTGGATTTGCAGAATATCTGGAAAATGGATAAGGCGGGGCCTATACTGCAAATTGTCGCTGAACATCACGAGCATTCATATGACGATGGTGAAATTGTTGTGTCTGCTACCTGCATAGACAAAGGTGTAAAAAGATTTACTTGCGATGTTTGCCGGTATTCTTATACTGAGGAGTATGACGCACTTGACCATGATCTGAAAGAGACAGAGGCAGCCATAGAGGCGACCTGCGAAACACCGGGTAAGACGGCTGTGTTGGTTTGTCAGAGAGCGGGATGTACATATACCGAGGGCGGAGAGGTAGTTGACGCGCTCGACCATGATATGGCGGAGCGAGAAGCGGAGGTTCCGGCAACCTGCGAAACGCCCGGAAAAACAGCGGTTCTGGCTTGCCAAAGACAGGGCTGCACGCATACCGAGGGCGGCGAGGTAATCGACGCACTGGATCATGATTTGATCGAAACCGC
>OLGD01003178.1_pt1 | contig 16220 bp, 11 predicted proteins | sample 1605311 | NCBI WGS metagenome assembly OLGD01 (sample SAMEA3888917, study PRJEB22519) | human gut metagenome | biome: human gut; feature: human-associated habitat; material: faeces | place: Denmark | collected 2010 | reverse complement strand
CGCCTGCCGCGCCGCACGCGGCAAACGGCGCGCCCGCGCTCCGGCTGCGGTTTGCGCGCGCGTCGCAGGTGTGCTGTGAAGACCTGGTGGAGCGCGTGCTGCTGCCGGTTTCGGAGCTCACGCCGGCGCTGGTCGGGCGGCTGGGCGGCAAGGCCGTGGCGGAGCTGCCGCGCGCGCTGTTCCCCCGGGACGAGGCGGCGCTGGCTGCGCAGCTTGGCGCGCTGCGCGAAGCGGGGCTCACAGCCGTGCATGCGGAAAACCTGTATGGCTTTCCGCTTGCCGCGCGGCTCGGGCTGCGCGTCCACGGCGGCTTTGGATGGAACGTGCTCAACACGGCCGCGCTCAACGTGTGCCGCGACATGGGGGCGGCGGACGTGACGCTGTCGTTCGAACTGCCCGCGCGCGAGGTGCGGCGGCTGGGCGGCGGGTTGCCGCGCGGGCTCGTGGCGTATGGATACCTGCCGCTGATGTATTTTCGCGCCTGCCCGCTGCAGGGGCCGCGCGGCTGCGGCGCCTGTCCCGGCGGGGGCGCGTTGACCGACCGGCGGGGCGTGCGCTTCCCCGTGCGGTGCGAGGGGCGGCGCTATAGCGTGCTGTACAACAGCGTGCCGCTGTACCTGGGGGACGACCGGCTGGAGGGGCTGGATTTTGCCACGCTCTACTTCACGCAGGAGCCGCGGGAGGCGTGCGAGCGCGTTGTACGCGCGTTTTGCCGGCACGAACCGCTCGGTGAGCCGCGCACGCGCGGGCTGTACCGGCGGGATTTGCTGTAACGTGCGCATGGCGGGGGAAATCGGGATGGACTTCCTCCGCATTTTGTTATATAGTATATAATTAGTGCGCGAAGGGGGCGAACCCGGCGCGCAGGAAGGGGAACCGATCATGATTACGCTGGAACAACAGGGCGTCGTGCTCTGCGGCGGCAAGCCGCAGGTCGCCGGGGCGGCGGTGGATCGCCGGGCCGGGCGCGAAAAGACCATTGCCTACCGCATCCTGCGCAGCCACAGCGCGCAGGGCACGGAAGACAATTTGCGCATCCGCTTTGACGCGCTCGTTTCGCACGACATCACGTATGTCGGTATCATTCAGACCGCGCGCGCAAGCGGGCTCAAGTCGTTCCCAGTCCCCTATGCCATGACCAACTGCCACAACAGCCTTTGCGCGGTGGGCGGCACGATCAACGAGGACGACCACGTGTTCGGCCTGTCGGCCGCGAAAAAATACGGCGGCATCTATGTGCCGGCCAACCAGAGCGTGATCCACTCCTATGCGCGCGAGGCGCTTGCCGCCTGTGGCAGCATGATCCTGGGGTCCGACAGCCACACGCGCTATGGGGCGCTCGGCACCATGGGCGTGGGCGAGGGCGGCCCGGAGCTGGTCAAGCAGCTGCTGAAGAACACGTACGACATCCCCGCGCCGGAAGTCGTGCTCGTGTATCTCACCGGCGCGCCGCGGCGCGGCGTCGGCCCGCACGACGTGGCGCTGTCGCTCGTCAAGGCCACGTTTGCGTCCGGCTTTGTGAAGAACCGCGTGCTGGAGTTTGCCGGCCCCGGCGTGGCCGGCCTGCCGGTGGACTTCCGCAACGGCATCGACGTGATGACGACCGAGACGACGTGCCTCACCTCCATCTGGCAGACGGACGCGCGCGTAGAAACGTATTATCGCGTACACGGCCGGCCGGAGGCGTATCGCACGCTGGCGCCGGAGGAGGGCGCGTACTATGACCGTATGGTGCACATCGCGCTCGACGAGGTCGAGCCGATGATCGCGCTGCCGTTCCACCCGTCCAACGCGTATCCGATCCGCGAGTTTCTCGCCCGCGCGGACGAGCTGCTGGCGGGCGTGGAGGAGGAGGCGCGCCAGAAGTTTGGCAAGGCGAAGCTCGACCTGCGCTCGAAGGTGCGGGCAGAGGGCGTGCTGGCGGACCAGGGCGTGATCGCCGGGTGCGCGGGCGGCCTGTTTGATAACCTCGTGGAGGCTGCCGACATTCTGAAGGGGCGCGACATCGGCAACGGCTATTTTTCCCTGTCGGTCTACCCGACCAGCGTGCCGGTCAGCCTGGCGCTCACGCGCTCGGGGCGGACGGAGACGCTGCTCGAGGCGGGTGCGATTCTGAAGCCGTCGTTTTGCGGCCCGTGCTTTGGCGCGGGCGACGTGCCGGCCAACAACGGCCTGTCGCTCAGGCACACCACGCGCAACTTCCCCAATCGCGAGGGGTCGAAGCCCGGCGAGGGGCAGCTCAGCGTCGTCGCGCTCATGGACGCCCGCTCCATCGCCGCCACGGCGGCAAACGGCGGCTATATCACCCCGGCCACGGAGCTGGACTATGACACCGCGCCGGTGGGATACGTGTTTGACGGCAGCGTGTACGAGCGCCGCTGCTACAACGGGTTTGGCAGGCCAGACCCGGATGCGGAGCTGATCCTGGGGCCGAACATCACCGACTGGCCGAAGATGTACCCGTTGGCCGATCACCTGCTGGTCGAGCTGGACGCGGTCATCCGCGACCCGGTCACCACGACCGACGAGCTGATCCCGTCGGGCGAGACGTCGTCCTACCGGTCCAACCCGATCCGGCTGTCGGAGTTTACGCTCTCGCGGCGCGTGCCGGAATACGTGGGCCGCTCCAAGGCCGTGGCCGCGGACGAGGCCGCGCGCCGGGCGGGCGGACGGCCGCAGAAGCTCGTGGACGCGCTCTCCCGCGTGGGCGATGCGGAGGCGCTGCTGCCCCGCACGCAGTTTGGCTCCTGCGTGTTTGCAAACCGTCCGGGCGACGGTTCCGCGCGCGAGCAGGCGGCCTCCTGCCAACGCGTGCTGGGCGGCATGGCCAACATCTGTTATGAGTATGCGACCAAGCGCTACCGCAGCAACTGCATCAACTGGGGCATCCTGCCGTTTACGCTCTCGCCGGACGCGCCGTTCCCCTATGAGCCGGGCGACCTGGTGTTTGTGCCGGACGTGCGCGCCGCGATCGAGCACGGCGTGGAGGAGATCCCGGCCCGGGCGATCCGTGCCGACGGCACGGTGGAACCGCTGACGCTGTACGTCCGGGGCCTGACCGAAGACGAGAAGACGATCCTGCTGCAGGGTTGCCTGATGAACTATTACGCCGCACAGAACCGTTGAGTGGAAAAGGAGGAACCATGAAGGACAGGATTCAGATGACGACCCCGCTCGTCGAGATGGACGGCGACGAGATGACCCGCATCCTCTGGAAGCAGATCAAGGATGAGCTGCTTACGCCGTTTGTGGAGCTCAAGACGGAATACTATGACCTCGGCCTGCCGCACCGCGACGAGACGGCGGACTGCGTCACGTATGAGGCGGGAGAGGCCATCCGGCGGCTGGGCGTGGGCGTCAAGTGCGCCACGATCACGCCGAACCGGCAGCGCGTCGAGGAATACGGCCTGCACGAGATGTGGAAGAGCCCAAACGGCACGATCCGCGCGATCCTCGACGGCACGGTGTTCCGCGCGCCGATCCTGATCGACAGCATCAAGCCGGCCGTGCGGAACTGGAAAAAGCCCATCACCATCGCCCGCCACGCCTATGGCGACGTCTACCGCGCGACCGAGTACCGCGTGCCGGGCCCCGGCAAGGCGGAGCTGGTGTTCACCGGCGAGGACGGCACGGCGTTCCGCGAGACGGTGTATGACTTTGAGTGCCCGGGCGTGCTGCAGGGGATGTACAACAAGGATTCGTCCATCCGCTCGTTTGCGCACGCGTGCTTCCAGTATGCGCTGGACACGAAACAGGACCTGTGGTTCTCCACCAAGGATACCATCTCCAAGCAGTACGACCAGACGTTCAAGCTGCTGTTCGAGGAGATCTATGAGAACGAGTACCGCGCGCGTTTCGAGACGGCGGGCATTACCTATTTTTACACGCTCATCGACGACGCCGTGGCGCGCGTCATCCGCAGCGAGGGCGGCTTCATCTGGGCGTGCAAGAACTACGACGGCGACGTGATGAGCGACATGGTGTCCACGGCGTTCGGCTCTCTGGCGATGATGACGAGCGTGCTGGTCAGCCCGGACGGCAAGTACGAGTTCGAGGCGGCGCACGGCACTGTGACGCGGCACTACTACCGTTACCTGCAGGGCGAGGAGACGAGCACGAACCCCATGGCGACGATCTTTGCCTGGAGCGGCGCGCTCAAAAAGCGCGGCGAGCTGGACGGGCTGGGCGAGCTGATGGCCTTTGGCGAGGCGCTCGAGGCCGCGTGTTTTGACACGCTGAACGACGGCGTCATGACGCGCGACCTGGCCGGGCTTGCCGAGGGCATTGCGCCAAAGGCGGTGAACACGGCGGAATTCATCCGCGCCATCCGTGCGCGGCTGGAACAGCGGCTTGCCTAGACGGCGCTGAAGCACAGGCGCCTCCCGGCTTCTGGCCGGGGGCGCTTTTTGCGCGGCGGTTGACATTCGTTGGCGGATACAGTAGAATCTTCTTCTGTACGACGAAAGGAAAGGAACGTATGGTGCTGCTTAAAAAACGTCGCGCAAGCGAGATCAACATGCTGGAGGGGCCGCTGCTGGGCAAGATCGTGGCGTTCGTCCTGCCGCTGATGATCACGAATCTGTTGCAGGTGTGCTATTCCGCGGCAGACATGATCGTGGTGGGCCTGTCCGGCGTCAACGGCGCGATCGGGTCCATCGGCACGACGACCGCGCTCATCAACCTGGTGCTGAACGTGTTCTCCGGCTTTGCGGTGGGCACGGGCGTCGTCGTGGCGCGCAACATCGGCCGCGGCGACCGGGAGGCGACGGAAAAATCCGTGCACACGTCGCTGCTGGTGGGCCTCGTGGCGAGCCTCATCTGCATGGCCATCGGCCTGGTGATCAGCCGCCCGGTGCTGGAGCGCATGGGCGACGAGGGGCACATTCTCGAGCTTGCGACGCTCTATACGCGGATCTACTTCATCGGCACGCCGTTTCTTGCGCTCACGAACTTCATGATCGCCATTTTGCGCGCCAAGGGCGACACGCGCACGCCGCTGTACATCCTCACCTGCACGGGCCTGCTCAACGTGGCGCTGAACCTGCTGTTCGTGCTCGGGTTTGACATGTCCGTGGACGGCGTGGCGATTGCTACGGTCATCTCCAACGCGGTGTCGATGGTGCTGCTGGCCATCCGCCTGCGCAACGAGCAGAGCTGGTGCCACCTGTCGTTCCGGAAGCTGCATTTTGACCGCGCGGCGCTGCGCGAGATCATCCACGACGGCCTGCCGGCTGGCGTACAGGGCGCGCTGTTTTCGCTGTCCAACATGCTCATCCAGTCCTCGATCATCGGGCTGAACAACGCGGCCTGTCCCGGCGGGTCGGACATCATCGACGGCAACGCCGCCGGATCGAGCATCGAGATGTTCCTGTATACGGCGACCAACGCCGTCTGCCAGGCGGCCGTGACGTTCACCAGCCAGCACTATGGCGCGCGCAAGTTCCGCCGCATCGGCCGCGTGATGGCCAACTGCTATCTGGTCACGGGCATCATTGCCGTGGTCGGCGGCGGCCTGATCATCGCGCTGCGCGGGCCGATCATCGGGCTGTACGTGTCGTCCGAAATGGCGGTGCAGGCAGCCGAGCTGCGCGTGTTCATCCTGCTCGCCCCCTACATCACCCTCACCTTCATGGAGGTCGGCTCCGGTACGCTGCGCGGCTTTGGACGCTCCATCTCCTCCACGGTGATCACGCTCGTAGGCACCTGCCTGCTGCGCATCGTGTGGCTCTGGACGGTGTTCCAGGCGTTCCCACGGCTGGACATCATCTATCTTTCATATCCCGTGTCCTGGGCGGTGACGGCCGTCATTCACTTCACGTACTGCATGCTGGTGCGGAAAAAGTGCATCCGCCGGCAGGAGGCGGAGCTGGCGCAGGCCGGGCAGGCGCAGCCGGTGGGCTGAAGCGTCGCCGCGCGTTGGCAAACACAGTTCCAAAACGCCCGCCGCTGCAATCTGCAGCGGCGGGCGTTTGGCTGACGCGATGTACCGTTTGTGATGGACATCGCCTCTCGGCTTTCGGGGCTTAGAACGGGGGAAGCGCTTCAAACCGTTCGTCGCCGCAGGTCAGCACGAGCGTGCCGTTTTCAACCGAGACGGTGTACAATCGTTCTGCCGGCGACCCGCTTTGCGGCTCCACGCGGACGCAGAGCTGCCCGCCGGCGTCCAACACCAGCGCCCGGGCAAAGGGTTCCGGCCCGCCGCTTTCCGTGCCGTCGTCGACAAACAGGCCGGCGGATTCGAGCGCGCCCTCCTCATAGGCGTACAACTGGAAGGAGTACAGCCCGGAGGTGGGGCCGTGGGCCAGCAGCACCGTTTCCTTGCGGCCGTCGCCGTCGATATCCGCCTCCGCCGTATCGATGAGCGCCCTGTCCGGCAGCGGGGAAGGCTGCGGGACGCTGCCTGCGGCGGCATCGGCAGCCGCGGTCGCGTCCGTGCCGGCCGTTTCGCGGTAGATGTAGGTCAGCTCCATCGTGCCTTCCACCGCGGCGAACACGGTCAGCGACGGCGCGCCGGAGACGGCCTGCGTCTCGCTCTTGCCGCCCGCCGTGCGCGTGACGGACGCCAGCAGCGGGTCGTTCGACAGGATGGCGTCCAGCGCGATCTCGTGCCCGTCGTCGCCCAGGTGCGGGCCGCACAGCACCGGTTCGCCGGAGACGGCCGCGCCGCGGTACAGCGTGCCGCTCATGTGGAATGCGTCCGCCGTCTCGCCGCGCACGAGCACGCTGTAGCCCATGTCCTCGCCGGCGATCCACGCGACGAGACAGTGGTCCGGCGCCTCCGGCGTGGCGTAGTAGGCAAAGCAGCGCACCGGCGCGGACAGCGCATACGTCTCTTGAATACTGCGCTCCACCGCAATCGTGTCGAACGGCGCGCCGTCGCGCTCGAGCGCGAACAGCCAGCGCGCGGGAGCCGGCTCGTCACCTGCAAGCGCGCCGCTTGTGAGCAGCAGCATCAGGTCGCCGCCTTCGGTTTCCAGCAGCAGCGCGTCCTGCACGCCGCCCTCGGCCGGGGAGAGCGCCCAGGCGCGCTGCACGCCGCCTGCGATGGCCCCGGGGGCGAAGTCCTCCGGGTAATCGGGCGTCAGAAACAGAGAGACAAACCGGTCCGCGTCGAACGCCGTCTCGCGGAGCGTGCCGAGCGCGACCCACGCGCCCGATGCGTGCGCGCCGTCCATCGAGGACAGGCCGCCGCGCTCGAGCAGCGTGCCGTCCGCGTCGATGGCGTATTGCGGCGCGTCCTCCGGTGAGCTGTAGGAGAACGAATAGACCGGCGACGCGTACAGGATGTCCTGCACGGCATAGGTGCCGGAAAGGGCGGACGCGCCCGAGCCCTGCGCGCGGCTCACCAGCGCGCACGCGGCGGCGAGCAGGCACAACAGCGCCGCGGCAAGCGACAGCAGGAAGGCCGGCTTCCGGTAGCGCAGCACGTTTTTGATGCGCGCGCCCGCGTCGCTTTCGCCAAAGGCCAGCGGCGCGCCGGGCAGCTTGTGCCCGGGCGTGGACAGGCGCAGCAGCGCGCCGGCATAGGAAGCGCGGATGTCGCGCCCGGCCTCGCGCAGCACGCGCTCGTCGCAGGAGAGCTCCATGTCGCGCGCGCTCAGCCGCAGCGCCAGCCACACCAGCGGGTTGAACCAGTGCAGGCACAGCGCGGCAAAGCCCAGCAGCCGCGTCACATGGTCCAGCCGGCGGAGGTGTGCGCGCTCGTGCGCGAGCACGTGCGCCCGTTCCTCGCCGGAGAGCCCGGCGGGCAGATAGATGCGCGGACGGAACAGCCCGAGCACGAAGGCCGACGGGATGCCGGGCGCCTCATACAGCCCCTGTTCGAGCGGCATGGCGCCGGCAAGCTGCCGCCTGAGGCGCACGTAGGCCACGATGCCATAGGAAACCATCGCCAGCACGCCCAGCAGATAGAGCAGCGTGCCGATGGCGATGAATATCTGCAGCGGGTTGGCGCTCGTTGCCGGCGAGCCTGCCGGCAGCGAACCGCTGACCGCCGCGTTGAGCGCAGGCAGGCCGGTGTGGATCTCCGGCGTCTCCAGCAGGCCGAGGTCGGGCGGGATGGGGTCGGCCGTCATGGGCAGCGGGCTCGCGGCGCTCTCCAGCGTGAAGGGGCACAGCAGCCGGATCAGCGGCAGCGCCCACAGCGCGTGGGAAAAGCGCTTTGGCGCGCGGGCGAGCGCGAGCCGGCACAGCAGCACGAGCAGGATGGCCACGCTGCCGCCAAAGCTCATGTTCAGGATCTGCAGGAACAGCTGCTCCAGCGTGCCCGCGCCCGTCATGTGCGCACCTCGCAGTCCGCGATCATCTGCTTCAATTCCTCCACCTCGTCGGCACGCAGCGGGCGGCGGGACGTAAAGGCCGCCACAAACTGCGGCAGCGACCCGTCAAAGGCGTCCGAAACGAACTGTTCGCACTGCATCGCGCGGAACTCCGCCTCGCTCATGCACGCGGACACGGTGCCGCCATCGTTTTGAAAGAGCCCGCGCTGGCAGAGGCGGCGCAGCATGGTGTACGTGGTCGACTTTTTCCAGCCGAACGCGGCCGCGCACAGGCGCACCAGCTCGCCGGAGGTGATGGGCGCGTGCGCCCAGATGAGCTCCGCAAAGCGCAGCTCCATGGCGCCCAGGGTGTGTTCGTTCATGTACGGACCTCCGTTGACAAAAATTGGTTTAACAACATTAAACCCACATCGGGAGTTTAACATCATTAGACCGCTTTGTCAAGTCCCTTGCCGCCATTCCTGCACCGCCGTTGCCCGCGCCGCCAATGCGGCGCGGGCAACGGCGGCGCAAAAAACCGCTTTTCTCCCAGGGAAATATATGATATAGTATAACGGTTAACACAATGGCAACTTTCATCAAAGCGAGGGGACAGGGACATGGAACAACAGGTGACGCTGCAGGACATCATCCGCGCCGAGCAGCGGCTCAAAAAGGTGCTCAACCGCATGCCGCTCATGCGCAGCGACGTGCTGTCCGAGCGGTACGACTGTAACGTATACCTCAAGCGGGAAGACCTGCAGGTGGTGCGTTCGTTCAAGATTCGCGGCGCGTACAACAAGATGCACACGCTGCCGCAAGAGGTGCTTGCGCGCGGCGTGGTCTGCGCCAGCGCCGGCAACCACGCGCAGGGCGTGGCGTTTTCCTGCCGTGAACTGGAGGTGGAGGGCAAGATCTTCATGCCGGTCACCACGCCGAAGCAGAAGATCCGCCAGGTCACGCGGTTTGGCGGCCAGTTTGTGGAGATCGTGCTGGCGGGCGACACGTTTGACGATTCGGCCGCGGCGGCGCAGGCCTATTGCGACGAGCACGGCATGGCGTTCATCCACCCGTTTGACGATCCGCAGGTCATCGCCGGGCAGGGCTCGGTCGGGCTGGAGATCCTGACCGACGACGTGCCGGAGATCGACTATATCTTTGGGACCATCGGCGGCGGCGGCCTGATGGCGGGCGTAGGGACCTATGTCAAGGGGACGAGCCCGAACACGAAGGTCATCGGCTGTGAACCGGCCGGCGCCGCCAGCATGAAGGCGGCGTTCGATGCGGGCGAGGTGGTCACGCTGGAGCAGGTGGACAACTTCGTAGACGGCGCGTCGGTCAAACGCGTGGGCGAGTTGACCTACCGCATCTGCCGCGAGGTGCTGGACGACATCGTGGTCGTGCCGGAGGGCAAGGTCTGCGGCACCATTTTGCAGGTGTACAACGACAGCGCCATCGTTTTGGAGCCGGCGGGTGCGCTGCCGCTGGCGGCGCTGGACTTCTGCCAGGACCAGATCCGTGGTAAGACGGTCGTGTGCATCCTGTCCGGCAGCAACAACGACATCGCGCGCATGCAGGAGATCCGGGAGCGGTCGATGCTCTACGAGGGGCTCAAACACTATTTTATCGTCCAGTTCCCGCAGCGCCCGGGCGCGCTGCGCGAGTTTGTGGGCGAGGTGCTGGGGCCGGACGACGACATTGCGCGCTTTGAATACACCAAGGCCAACGACAAGGAAAAAGGGCCGGTGCTCATCGGCGTGGAGCTGGCGCGCGCCGAGGATTTTCCGTCCCTGCTCGAGCGGATGGCGTCGAAGGGCTTTGCCTATACCATCCTGAACGAAGATACGCTGTTGTTCAATCTGTTTGTGTGACGCTTACGCCTCTGGCGCAGGCCCGGGGCAGAAGAAATAAGTAGCGGTGGCGGTGAGGCAGGTGCGACCGGCGTCCTCGCCGGTCCAGGCCTCCGCCGTGATGTGGATCAGGTGCCGGGTGACGGACATGAGACGCATGCGCACAAAGACGTCCTCTCCGACCGGGATCGCCCGTACGTAGTTCACCTGGAGCTGGATGGTCGGGGAAACGCCTTCGCCGGGCTTGCAGCAGTAGGCCAGGCAGCCCATGGCCTGGTCGAGGATCGTGGCGCACATGCCGCCGTGCAGCGTGTGGTTGATGTTGCGCATCCACTCTGCCGTAGCGGCCTGCAGCGTGCAGGAACGGCTGCTCCAACAGCAGTCGACGAGGCGGAGCGAGAGCCGGTCGCCGATGGCGCCCGGAGCATAAAGATGCAGCCGGTCGATGCAGAGCTGAAGAGAATGTTCAAAAGTCGCCTGGTCGTTTGGTGCAGCCATAGGGTCCTCCGGTTGCGCGGTAACAGAAGTTGCCGCGCGCTTTTTTATTCCTCATTGTACCATAGGGACGGAAAAAAGCAAGATTCGTCAAACGCCATGAAATGCACAAATGTGTATAGAACGTGTATAAAATGAAATTTCTCTATTGAAATCCTGCATGTGTGTTTGTTATAATACCATATATATTCAAATCTGGGAGGAAAAGCTGATGAAAAAAGTGCTCTCCATTTTGCTGGCGCTCACGGTGCTGTTTGCCATGACGGCGTGCGCGACGAACCCGGAAAACGGCGATGCTGCGGCGGATCCGAACGCGGGCACGGCAGAGGTCCAGCGGTTGATCATGGTCACCGGTGGCGACGCCGGCACCTACTATGCCTTTGGCGGCGTTATCGCGAGCGTGTTGACGGAAAAATCCGCCGGACAGCTGGAAGTGACGGCGGTGACGTCTGGCGCCTCTTCGGCCAACTGCACTTCTCTGGTCAACGGCGAGGCGGAGCTGGCCATCATGCAGAACGACGTGCTGGGCTATGCGGTGACCGGCACCGAGACCATGGCCGACAAGGGGGCCATGCCGTCGCTGCGCGCGATTGCATCGCTGTATCCCGAGGCGGTGCAGCTCGTGGCGCTTCAGGAGAGCGGCATTCAGAGCGTGGCCGATCTGAAGGGCAAAAAGGTGTGCGTGGGCGACGCGGGCTCCGGCACGGAGACCAACGCCAAGCAGGTGCTCGAGGCGTACGGCCTGACGTTTGACGACATCGATGTGCAGTATCTCTCTTTCTCCGAGGCTTCGACCGCCATGCAGAACGGCACGGTGGACGCGGCGTTTGCCACCTCCGCGTTGCCGAACTCGGCCATCGTGGAACTGACCACCAAGAAGGACATCGTGGTCGTGCCGATCGACGGCGAGGGCGCGGACGCGCTGATTGCCAAGTATCCGTTCTACTCCAAGACGATCATCCCGGCAGACAACTATGGTTCTGACGGCGATGTGGGCACGGTTGCCATGCTGGCTACGCTCGCGTGCACGGAGGACCTGTCCGAGGACACCGTCTATCTGATCACCAAGACCCTGTTTGAGAACACCGACGCGCTCATCGCCGGAAACGCGCGCGGCAACGACGTCAAGCTCGAGACCGCAAAGGCGGGCGTCACGGTGGACTTCCATCCCGGCGCGCTGAAGTACTTTGCCGAGCAGGGACTCGAGTGACGTGACCTTTTGTGAATAGGGAAGGGGAACAGGCGCGTGCGCCCGGCGCTGCCGGGCGCACGCCCAAAAAGGACGGTCGCCGGAGGCGCGTGCGGTCCATGCTGGGGCTTTGCACGCTGGTGCTGCTGGGGGCGTTGCTGTGCGCACCGGCCGGCAGCGGGCTGACCGTGCGCGACGGCGAGACGGGGGCGGTGCTGCTGGCGCTGCCGCTGGCCGATGGGGAGTCGTTTACCCTTCGCTATACCCATTCTGTCAACCGTTCGGACGTAACGGACACCATCGTCCGCCAGGGGGATGCGCTCGTGTGCACGCAGACGTCGTTCACTGCATACGGCGTGGGCATCCCCGTGCTGGCCGATGGGATCGGCACGGCCTTTGAACAGACGGAGGACGGATTTCTTCTGACAGGCATCGACAAGGTGCAGTCCAGCATCCCGCTGTTGACGCAGGAATACCCCAACCAGCGCATCCTGCTGCGCGGGCGGGAGATTTCGCTTGTCGAACTGGCGGGCAGCGGCCGTCTGCTGGAACTTGCCATTGGCACCATGACGTTGCCCGCGCTGCTGCGGGGGCACTGACCAATCACATCGGAGGAGGAGGTTTGGCGAGATTGAAGGAAAAGGGAAAAGAGGATAAGCACAAGCATCACCATCACAACCTGCTGCACAACGTGGACACGACCGGCATGAGCGAGGAGGAAATTGCAAAGCTGGAGGCAGAGGCGGTGCTGCGCAAGTACGACAAGGAGTCGGCGCACCGCGTGAACCTGAGCCGGCCCAACGCCATTCTCATTGCCGTGCTGCTCACAGCGTTTGCCGTGTTCCAGATCTATACCACCATCTGGACCATTCCGATCCAGGTGCTTCGCCCGGTGCATCTGGCGTTCATCCTGGCGCTGGCCTACCTGTTGTACCCGGCCAAGGCCACGCTGCCCAAGGATCGCATCCCGTGGTATGACTATGCGCTGGCGGCGCTGGCGCTCGCGGCGATGCTGTACATCCCGCTCAATTACGAGTACGTCATCCGCAACGTGGGCAATTTCAACTGGTTTGACATCACGGTCGGCGTCGTGGGCATTTTGCTGCTGCTGGGCGCGTGCCACCGCGTGGTCGGCCTGCCGATCATGATCGTCGTGGGCGTGTTCCTGCTGTATGCCTTTTTCGGGTATCTCATCCCGGGCACGTTCGGCATCCGCCAGATGAAGCTCAAGCAGATCATCAACCACATGTTCTACACCACCTCCGGCGTGTTCGGCACGCCGCTGGGCGTGTCGAGCACTTACATTTTCCTGTTTGTGCTCTTTGGCGCGTTTCTCGAAAAGACCGGCGTGGGCAAGCTGTTTATCGACCTGGCCAACGCGCTGGCCGGCCGCCGCGTGGGCGGGCCTGCCAAGGTGGCGGTCATCGCGTCGGCGCTGGAGGGCACGGTGTCCGGCAGCTCCGTGGCGAACACGGTCGGCAGCGGCTCGTTCACTATCCCGGCCATGAAGCGGCTGGGTTATAAGCCGGAGTTTGCCGCAGCGGTCGAGGCGGCGGCTTCCACGGGCGGGCAGATCATGCCGCCCGTCATGGGTGCTGCGGCATTCCTGATGGCGGAGAGCACCGGCTTTGCCTATTCCGCCGTCGTCAAGGCGGCCATTATCCCGGCCATCCTGTATTTTTCCGGTATTCTCATCAGCGTGCACCACGAGGCGCGCAAGATTGGCCTTCGGGGCATGTCGGCAGAAGAGCTGCCAAAGGTGGGCCAGGTCCTGCGTGAGCGGGGGCACCTGCTGCTGCCGCTGCTGTATATGATCTATGTGCTCTCCACCAACGATATCACCGCGTCGTATGCGGCGCTCGGCGCGATCCTGGCCTCGCTCATGGCGCATTCGATCGGCTGGTGGAGCCTGATCCCGCTCGGCGGCATGATCGTCTCCATGCATCTGAACATCCAGTTCGCGTATTACGCGCTGGGCGCAATCGCCGTATGGATGCTGATCTGCCTGTTTCGCCGGCGGCTGGGCTTTGACCCGCGCGACATTCTGGACGCGCTGCAAACCGGCGCGCGCAACGTGCTTGCCGTGGGCATCGCGTGCGCCATGGCTGGCATGATCGTCGGCACGGTGACGCTCACCGGGCTGGGGCTGAAGTTTGCCACGGGTCTCAAGATGCTTGCGGGCGACAGCATCTATCTGATGATGTTCTTTACGATGCTGGCGTCGATCGTGCTGGGCATGGGCGTGCCGACCACAGCCAACTATTTGATCACGTCCACGATCTGCGCGCCGGCGATGATTTCCATCATCTGCGGCATGCGCGGCATCGATCCGACGGCGCCGACGATGGCGATCGTCATGAGCGCGCATATGTTCGTGTTCTATTTCGGCATCGTGGCGGATATCACGCCGCCGGTCGCCCTTGCGGCCATGGCGGGATCGGCCATAGCCAAGGGGGATCCAATGAAGACGGGCGTTACGGCCACGCGCCTGGCCGTTGGCGCGTTTATCGTGCCGTACATCTTCGTGCTCAACCCTGCCATGCTGCTCATTGAAACGCACCCGCTGGAGATCGTCCAGAACGTCATCACGGCGCTGCTGGGCATGTATGCGCTCTCGGGAGGGTTGACCGGGTTTGTGCAGGACCATTGCCGGTGGTATGAGGTGGTGCTGTTGTTGGGAGGCGGCATCTGCATGATCATACCGGGCACGCTGACCGACCTGATCGGCCTGGCAATCCTCGTGCTGGTGTTCGTCACACAGCGCATCCGGTACCGGCGGCGGCAGCAGGCGGGAGCGGCACTGTGAACGGGTAAGGAAGGCGGGAAACTGCCATGAGGCGCCGCGCAAAGCGGCGCGGCGCGCGGGGCGGACCGAAAGGGCCGCCCTTTTTTTGTGTGCTTGGGGGCCGTGGAGCAGCGGGGGAGGAAAGTTACGGAAAAATTGGACAGAATGGAAGGAGAAGGAACGTATCCGGGCAAAGAGTCCGGATAGGGACCAGAACAGAAGGAAAGAGAGGAAGAGAACATGGAAATGCGAATGATTACAGAGACGCAGCTGTGCGAATACGAAGCATGGCTGCGGGAAGCGGAGAAGAGCGACGCAACAATGGAGAAATATCTACGGGACGTGCGCGCGTTTTTGGGATATATGCAGAGTGGAGCGGTGGAAAAGACGGCTGTGATGGCGTACAAACAGCAGCTGATTGAGCGTGGCTATGCGGTGCGGTCGATCAACTCGATGCTGGCGAGCCTGAACAGCTTTTTCCGGTATCTGGGCTGGAACGACTGAACGGTGCGGAGCATCCGGACGCAGCGGCAGACGTATTGCCCGGAGGCGAAGGAGCTGAGCAAGGAGGAATATCTGCGCCTGGTGGAGAGCGCAAAGGAGCGGCCAAGGCTACAGCTGCTGCTGGAGACGATCTGCGGCACGGGAATCCGGGTGTCGGAACTGGCGTATTTCACGGTGGAAGCAGTGCGGCAGGGGGAAATTGCGGTGACGTGCAAGGGAAAGACGCGCACCATCCTGATCCCGGGAAAACTGCGCCGGCGGCTGTTGGAGTATGTGCACAGGGCGGGAATCGGAAGTGGGCCTGTGTTCCGGACCCGGAGCAGGCGGGCGCTCAACCGCAGCAACATCTGGGCGGAAATGAAGCAGTTGTGCCGGGCGGCAGGGGTGCCCAAGAGCAAGGTGTTCCCGCACAACCTGCGCAAGCTGTTTGCGCGCATATTTTACGGAATTGAGAAAGACATTGCAAAGCTTGCGGACCTGCTGGGACACAGCAACATCAATACCACGCGAATCTATATCATGAGTACCGGGGTGGAACACCGGCGCAAGATCGAACGGCTGGGTCTGGTCATATAAAAACACGACATAATTGTGATTATGTCGTGAAATGGAAAATCGAACGAATAAAACCGAGTAATTGAAAAAAACCGGCGTTAGTCAAAAAAATTGATTCCAGCATCGATTGCAACCAGATCATACCATAGTTTGTTCAGCAATGCAAGAGTAAAATGCAGGAATAATAGCGAAAAAGCATGAAGCAACGAAGACGGTTCTCTGCTTAGTGGGACCGTTATGTAATGGCGTAGGAAATAATTACGAAAAGCATCCGTTCTCCTCGCAATCGATCACGATTGTTGAGACGGATGCTTTTACATGCTGCTGCCGTGTAGCAGTATAAATCATTATAAATAATGGTGGTGATTCCCCGTACCCATCCGATCATGAAACGGGCTTTTCCGTGGCACGCGCGCCAAACGTGCCAGGGCCGATCACGACATAATCACAATTATGTCATGAAGCGCAAAAGCAAACAAGAGGAAGGCACTACAGAGAGACAATGAAGATCACAGTATTGGGAGCAGGTGCGATGGGGGCGCTGTTCGGGGGATACCTGGCAGAGCGGAACGAGGTGTACCTGG
>OLGD01003173.1_pt1 | contig 16254 bp, 10 predicted proteins | sample 1605311 | NCBI WGS metagenome assembly OLGD01 (sample SAMEA3888917, study PRJEB22519) | human gut metagenome | biome: human gut; feature: human-associated habitat; material: faeces | place: Denmark | collected 2010 | reverse complement strand
CTGCCGCACCTCGCTCGCCGTATCGGCACTTAGAATTATGCGGTATTGCCCTAAACACAGTATAAGAAGAAACGGAGTGCCAGCCCCATGCCAAACCTGACGGACCTTTCCACCATTCGTGATGTGTGCGCACGGCACGACTTTGCACTTTCCAAGGGGTTCGGCCAAAACTTTATCATCAACCCTGGCATCTGCCCCCGCATTGCGGAAGCCGCCGGCATTGGCCCCGGCTGGGGTGCGCTGGAAGTCGGCCCCGGCATCGGTGTGCTGACAGAACAGCTGTGCAAACGCGCGGATAAGGTAGTTTCGATCGAAGTGGACAAGCGCCTGCCGCCGATCCTGGCCGAGACAATGGCCGAGTACGAGAACTTTAAGCTGGTGCTGGAAGATGTGCTGAAAGTGGACCTGCGCACCCTGCTGGCGGAAGAATTTGGTGATAAGCCCGTTGCCGTCTGCGCCAATCTGCCGTATTACATCACCAGCCCCATTCTGATGCGCTTATTGGAAGAAAAACTGCCCATCCGCAACATTACCGTCATGGTGCAGAAAGAGGCTGCACAGCGCCTGTGTGCCGCCCCTGGCACGCGTGAGGCGGGGGCAATCAGCTATGCGGTGGCTTATTACGCCAAACCCAAGCTGCTGTTTACTGTGCAGCCGGGCAGCTTTTACCCTGCCCCCAAAGTGACCAGCGCGGTCATCCAGCTGGATGTCCACACCACACCGCCTGTTACCCCGCCCAACGGGGACGAAGCCGGGCTGTTCCGCCTGATCCGGGCAGCATTTTCTCAGCGGCGCAAGACCGCGGCCAATGCCGTGGCGAACGGCCTGGGCATTTCCAAAGCTAAAGTGAACGCTGCATTGCAGGCCGCTGGGTTGGATATCCGCCTGCGCCCGGAGCAGCTGACGCTGGAAGATTACTGCGCGCTGCAGGCCGCCCTGGCCGCGGCAGAATAAGTGCCGTTCGGAGCGCTACTGCCCCATAATTCGGCATTGACAAGGTGCCGCAACATGTGCTAGAATACTTAGGTATTCCTAAGGTATATTTGAAAACAAAGAAAATGACGGATATTCCGCAAACACAAGCAGGATGTAAGACTCTTTAACGCAAGATCCGGCTACGTTTGTAGAAATAGACGATATTTTCGACTTTTCAGATACAACCTAAGGATTTCTTAGCCGTGCTGGCGTAGCTCAATTGGCAGAGCAGCTGATTTGTAATCAGCAGGTTGCAGGTTCGATTCCTGTCGCCAGCTCCAAAATATCCCGGCAGTTTTATAGCTGCCGGGATATTTTTGTATCAATCCTATATTTTGTAGCACAAAAAGGTAAAAAGTACCCCCGGCACAGGGTCAGCCCTGAGCCGGGGGGCGGTATATTCAGGAAAATGAGATGGACTGAATGGCAAATACGAGAAGCAGATTTTAGCCCATATTGAGCAAGTTGCTCTTCATAGTTTTCAGCTCTTTTTCCAACTGGTCTTTTTCTTTGGTGTATGCCTGGTAGTCCTGCATCTGCTCCATCACGGCGGGGTCGCTGGCAGTCAGGTAGCCGCTGGTTATGGAGGTGGTGGTGCTGAACTTTTTCTGCTGGCCGTTAAAGTCGATCACCAGGAACTGATCCGTAGAGGGCAGTACCTTGCCCACGCCGAACATCTTGTGGGTTACTTCGCAGCCGGTCAGGTCGGGCAGGGCAGTGGGGCTTGCCAGCAGCTCCTGCAATTTCTGCTCCTTTTCGGCGATCTGCATGCACAGGTCGGCGCGCTCGGCTTTCTGTTTCACGGCCTTGGTGCGTTCCTTGGCGGTTGCCGTGCGGGAAAAGCCCTTGGGGTAATAGCCGTTTACATAGGCGCTGTGCATGATATCATACACCAGCAGATGCAGCTGGTCATTGATGCCGTGCATGGTGTTTTTCAGCCGCTCGGTGTGCAGGCGGGTCAGCTCATCGTATTTGGGCAGCTCGTTCAGCAGGTTATCGCACATGGCGTAATATTGGGTCAGGTTAAAGGCCGCGCCGGTGCCAAAGTCTTCGTCATAGCCGAAATAGGCGGCCCAGGCTTTGGCTTCGGCGGGAACAAAGAAGTAGTTATCCTCCGGCTCCAGCAGGCTCAGGTACAGCGCGGCGCTGCCGGCCGTCTGAGTGAACTTGGCCATGCGCGGCAGGCAACGGCGGAAACGGCCGTTGACCTGGTCGGCAAACATTTCCACGCGGCCCTGGCGTTTTTTCAGGTCACCGTCATCATCATTGAACAGCCAGCGAAAACACTCGCGCACAAGCTCAACTTCCGTGGGGCGCATCATCAGGGCCTGCATGCCGCCAATGGGCTGCAGGGCGGGCGTGTCCATCACGGCACGGGCCTGCTGTGTGGCCTGGGCAAACATGGCGGGAAAATCCACCGCGTCGATATCCCAGTTTGTGCCAAAGCAGTTGATGGCTTCCCAAACGCCATTTTCTGCGGTTTCGCCATCGGTCAGGCTGCGGATATACGGGGCAAGGATCGTGTTCAAAGTTTCAGTGTTCAAGCTCAAAACGTGATACCCTCCAATGAATTACAATAAATTGCCGCCGCCCGCCGCAAAGGTTTTTATTGGGCGACAACCTTTTTATTATACGAAAAAATCAGGGCTTTCGTCAAGGCATCGCGGAGCAAAAAAGAATGGGCAATACCGCATAATTCTAAGTGCCGATACGGCGAGCGAGATGCGGCAGCTGCTAGGCCAAAAGCGCAGATAATACTTTGTGTATTATCGAGCATTTTGGCAACGCAGATGCCGTGCCGCAGCCGTCGGAGCGGTGCTTAAGCCGTAAGGCGGGAATTGTGCGGTGTTGCCAATGAAAAAAGGCACCGGCGGTGAAAGCAGGTACACCGCCGGTGCCGAAAAATAAAACAGGGATAAGTGAGATATAGACAGGGAAGAACGCCGCCTTGCAAAAGGCAGGCCGCAGAATGGCTCAGGTATGGAAAACGCCAATGGTGGGGTTGATAAAATCAACGATGAGCAAAAACGAGATGACAGCCAGCATGCCGATCAGGCAGAAAAACATGCGGCGCAGCCAGCGGTTTTTATCGGTAAGGATATCCCGGTACTGCTTGTCTTTGCTCTCAAGCTCCCGCATGTACTGCTGACGGGTGGCGTCCAGGGTTTTGGCATAATAGTTCTGCATGGAAAGCAGCAGCTGCATCACGTTGGAATCCAGCAACTGGCCGTTTTCGCTCTCCAACTTTTGTAGGCCGGTGATCGCATCCAGCGAGCCATCCATGGCGGCAACGATCGCGGCGACATCACGGAAGCTGGGATTCTCGGTCTGGCCGCTCAAAATGCGGTTTACGGTGCTGAGGGGCACCCCGCTTGCACTGGAGATTTGCTGCAGGGTCAGGTTTTGTTCGGATTTCATATTTTTCAACGTTTCCACAATAGATTCTTGCATAAACCTCCTCCATTTCCCAAATCTGGGAAAGCCTAAAAGGGCGTTTCTCAGATTTGATGGTTTACAATTCCGGCAGCCTCTGCTACAATTCACATAATGTTTCCATAAGGCGATGGGGAAACAGGAAAGACCCCACCGCTGCCAGGGGCAACGTGATCCCCCGGCAGGAAGCATCCCGAAATGTGCCGCAAAACATGCCACTATTTTAATATGGCTTTTATAATTTGTCAAGAATTGTAAGAACTGTTAAAAAATGGATGTATGCGGTATGGTGGGGAAACTGTTTGGGCTGTGGAAGGGGGCCGAGAACGATTTACCAGTATCTTGCGGTGGAACAAACCCTGTTCAGCTGTGAACTTGGCCGCTATACTGCTTTTGGAATTGCAGCCCAAAAGCGGGTACCGGATAGCTGGCGGCAGATTGCATTTGTCCCAGATATTTGCACCAATGCCCAACAGGCACAGCGCCTGGCGCAGCTGTGCACACAGGGGCAGCTGGAACCCATCCATTTGATGGATGTAATTGAAGATTTTGTGGCAGACCCTTGTTCCTGGCCATAGAGGGCCTGGCTTGCCGCAGAAATGTTAAAATCCCCCGGATCGTATAGAATCCGAGGGATTACGTTTTTATTTTGGGTGACTGATTCGTTTGGAGAAGGGGGATGCCTTTGGGGCAAAACGGACCGCAGGGACAGCTCTCAGGCGGAGATGGCCGACCTGCAAAGCACTTTGGGCATATTCTCCCAAAGCCGTAACAGCTTGTCCGGGGCATCAAGAAGGTCGCCCACTGCAAATATTACAGCAGCTGCACACCAGCGCGCTCGCACACGGCTTTGGTCTCGGCATCCCACAGGCTGACCTGCACTTCGCCGATGTGGGCCTTGCCCAGCAGCAACATGCACAGGCGGCTCTGGCCAATGCCGCCGCCCATCGTCAGGGGCAGCTTGCCTTCCAGCAGCATTTTGTGGAACGGCAGTTCCGCACGCTCCGGGCAGCCTGCGGCTTCCAGCTGGCGGGTCATGGCGGCCGGGTCCACACGGATGCCCATGCTGGAAAGCTCCAGTGCACAGCCCAGCGCTTTGTGCCAGAACAGAATATCGCAGTTCAGCGTCCAGTCATCATAGTCAGGGGCACGGCCATCGTGGCGGATGCCGCTTTTCAGCTGGCCGCCGATCTGCATGATGCAGACGGTGCCATGGGCGCGGGTAAAGGCGTTTTCGCGCTCTTTTGGGGTCAGGTCGGGGTACAGGTCTTCCAGCTCCTGGGTGGTGATAAAGGTCGGCTCACGGGTCAGGCGGATGGCTTTCAGCTCCGGGAACTTCCAGCGCAGCTCGTCCGCAGTGGAGCAAACGGCATCCACAATATCGCGCACGGTTTCCTGCAAAAAGGGCAGGGTGCGGTCCTTTGCGGTGATGACCTTCTCCCAGTCCCACTGGTCTACATAAATGCTGTGCAGGTTGTCAAGCTCTTCGTCGCGGCGGATGGCGTTCATGTCGGTCACAAGGCCCTGGCCGGGGCGGAACCCATACTCAGCAAGGGCATAGCGCTTCCATTTGGCCAGGCTGTGCACAACTTCAGCGCGCTCATCCAGGCAGGGTACATCAAAGCTGACGGGGCGCTCCACGCCGTTCAGATCATCGTTCAGGCCGCTGCCGTTCAAAACAAACAGCGGGGCGGTAACGCGCTTCAGGTGCAGGGCGGCACACAGCTTTTCCTGAAAGATGGTTTTGATGATGCCGATGGCCCGCTGGGTATCGTACAGGCCCAAAAGATCATGATAGTTTTTGGGAATGGACGTTTTGGACATAAATATTCCTCTTTTCCTCTCTACTTGCAGGGCAGCGTATGACTGCACCTTGAGCCGGAATGCCAGGCTGTGACAAATTCCGGCAAATTACACCGCATTTATTATAATCCCTGCGTCCGTCTGCGTCAAACAAAATTCGCCGATGACGTACAGGATATACAGCAAAACTAAGGCAACACCGCACAATTCCCGCCTGACGGCTTAAGCACCGCTCCGGCGGCTGCGGCACGGCATCTGCGTTGCCAAAATGCTCGATAATACACAAAGTATTATCTGCGCTTTTGGCTTAGCAGCTGCCGCACCTCGCTCGCCGTATCGGCACTTAGAATTATGCGGTATTGCCTAAAAATAACGGCCCGCACTGCATTTACAGCCGGGCCATTTGATATTTAGTTGGGGTTATGCAGCGGGGCAGGCGTTACGCCTTGGCAAACTGGCTTGCATACAGGTTGGCGTAAAAGCCGCCCCTGGCCAGCAGCTCCTCGTGGGTGCCGCGCTCAATAATGTTGCCGGCTTTCATCACAAGGATCTGATCGGCGTTTTTGATGGTGGAAAGGCGGTGCGCCACAATAAAGCTGGTGCGGCCTTTCATCAGTTCCTCAAAGGCATCCTGAACCAGTACTTCGGTACGGGTATCAATGCTGGAGGTTGCTTCGTCCAGAATCAGGATGGGCGGCTTGCGCAGCATAACACGGGCAATGCAAAGCAGCTGCTTCTGGCCCTGGCTGATGTTGCCGCCGTCCTCGGCAATTACGGTATCATAGCCCTGGGGCAGGCGGCAGATAAAGCTGTGGGCGCGGGCACGCTTGGCGGCGTCGATGATCTCCTCGCGGGTGGCGTCCGGCTTGCCGTAAGCAATGTTATCTGCCACAGTACCGGCTTTCAGCCAGGTTTCCTGCAAGACCATACCCAGGTTGCCGCGCAGCGAATCCCGCGTTACGGTGTCAATGGGGTGGCCGTCCACCTTCAGGGTGCCGCCGTTGATCTCGTAAAAGCGCATCAGCAGGTTGACCAGGGTGGTTTTGCCGCAGCCGGTGGGGCCGACCAGAGCAATGCGCTGGCCGGGTTGAACGCGCAGGTTCATGTCTTCAATCAAGGGCACATCCGGCACATAGCGGAACTTGACATGCTTAAACTCCACACTGCCTGCACCGTGGGGCAGGGTAACGGCATCGGGGGCATCGGGCAGGATGGGGTCTTCGTCAATAAAGTCGAACACACGCTGCGCACAGGCCAAGGCGTTCTGCAGCTCGGTCATAACGCCGGAAATATCATTGAACGGCTTGGTGTATTGGTTGGCATAGTTTAGCAGAACCGAAAGCTCGCCGACCGTAATGCCGCCGCCAATGGCAACCAGCGCGCCCACCACGCCGACCGCCGCATACACCAGCGCGTTGACAAAGCGGGTGGCAGGGTTGGTGATGGAGGAAAAGAAGGTGGCCTTTACGCCGCAGATCTGCAGATCGGCGTTGATCTTGTCAAAGCGCTCCTCGGCGCGGCTTTCGTAACCGAAGGCGCGGACAAGATGCTCGTTGCCGATCAGCTCGTCCACCAGACCGGTCAGCTCGGCGCGGGTCTCGCTCTGTACGCGGAACATATCATAGGTATGCTCCGCAATGAACTTTGCCACAAAGATGGAAAGCGGGGTGAGAACCACAACAATCAGGGTAATGCGCCAGTCAATGGAAAGCATAAAGCCCAAAGTGCCCACAATGGTCAGAATGCCGGTGAACAGCTGGGTAAAGCCCATCAACAGGCCGTCACTGAACTGCTCCACATCGGTGTTGATGCGGCTGATGGCGTCGCCGGGCTTGTGGGCATCCATATAGCTCAGGGGTAAAATCTCCATGTGCTGGAACGCCTGCACGCGGATGTCGCGCACCACCTGGAAGGTGATGCGGTTGTTCACCATGTTCATCAGCCACTGGCAGATGGAGGTGACACACACGGTAACGCCAAACTGGATGGCAATCTTGCCCAGGGCAGGGAAGTTGACATTGCCCTGGCCCACAATCAGGTCCACGCCGCGGCCCGAAAGAATGGGGGCGTACAGCGTGGTAAGAACGGTAACGGCGGCAAGCAGCAGGGTGAACAGCACCAAACCGCGGTACGGCTGGATCAGCTTTAACACGCGCTGAATGGTGCCTTTACTGCCCCGCAGGGAAACACGCTTTTTCTTTGCATTGCTCATAGGGTCTCTTCCACCTCCTCGCGGCTCAGCTGGCTCAGGCAGATCTCGCGGTAAACATCGCAGGTTTTCAGCAGGTTGGCATGGGTGCCGCTGCCCACCAGATTGCCGTCATCCAGCACCAGAATGCGGTCCGCACGCTGCACAGCGGAAGCACGCTGGGAAACAATAAATACCGTCATGCCATGGGTCTGCTCTTTCAGCGCTTTGCGCAAGGCAGCGTCCGTGGCAAAATCCAGGGCGGAGGAACTGTCGTCCAAAATCAGTACCTGGGGGTGAGGCACCAGCGCGCGGGCAATGGTCAGGCGCTGGCGCTGGCCGCCGCTGAAATTGCGCCCGGCGGTCTCCACCGGTTCATCCAGCCCTTTGGGCTTGCCGCGCACAAAGTCCGCCGCCTGGGCAATCTCCAGGGCCTGCCAGATCTGCTCATCGGTGGCATCGGGGCAAGCCCATTGCATGTTGTCCCGGATGGTGCCGGTAAACAGCACGGCGCGCTGCGGCACAATGCCGATCATCTGGCGCAGCTGGGCAAAACCGTACTGCTGCACAGCATGGCCAAACAGTTCAACGCTGCCGCTGGTGCAGTCATAAAAGCGGGGAATCAGGTTGATCAGGGTGGATTTGCCGCTGCCCGTGCCGCCGATCACGCCGATGGTCTGGCCGTTCTGGGCGGCAAAGCTGATGTCCGTCAGGCTGGGGGCACCGGCACCGTGGTAGGTAAAGCCCACATGGTCAAATGCAACGGCCGGGGCGCCCGCTGCCGGGGCAAGGGCGGCCGCGGCGGGGTCGGTCATCGTGGATTTGGTGTTCAGAATCTCCGAAACACGGATGCCGCTGGCCAGTGCGCGGGTGACAGAAACCACCAGATCGGCAATGCGCAGCAGGTTGATAAGGATCTGGTTCATATAGTTGATTAGGGCAATGATCTCGCCCTGGGTCAGCGCGCCGCTGTTTACCTGCAGCCCGCCGCGCATCAGGATGGCGATCACGCCCAGGTTGACGATGAGATAGGTCAGCGGGGTCATCAAAGCGGAAATGCGCCCGGCGGTCAGCTGGAAAGTTTTCAGTTTGTCGTTCACGGCGGTAAAATCCGCAATTTCGTCATCCTGCCGTGCAAAGGCGCGCACCACGCGGGCACCCACATAATTTTCGCGGGTCAGCAGGGTCACTTTGTCCAGCGTATTCTGGGCGGCGCGGTACTGGGGCACCGTCACCCGCATGATCAGCCAGACCACCAGCGAGATGGCCAGCGTGACCAGCACGAACCAGAACCCCATGGTGGGGCTGATGACAAACGCCAGAATCAGCGCGCCGATGACAATAAACGGGCAGCGCAGCAAAAGGCGCAGCGTCATGTTTACGCCGTTTTGCAGCTGGTTCACATCGCTGGTGATGCGGGTGACCAGCGTGGGCGTGCCGATGCCGTCCAGCTCCGTGTAAGAGAGGGTATCAATGTGGCGGAACAGCGCCCCGCGCAGCGCCGTGCCATAGCCCAGCGCGGCCTTGGCGGCAAAATACTGCGCCGTCAGGCTGGATGCCATACCCACAACCGCAAGCAGCACCATCAAGCCGCACTGCTTGCCAATATAAGCCAAATCCCCGTTTTTGATGCCCACATCAATGATGTTGGCCACCACAAGGGGAACCAACAGCTCAAAGCAGGCTTCCAGCATTTTGAACAGCGGGGCAAGGATGGATTCTTTCTCGTATCCTTTCAAAAACCGCAGCATGTTCCGCATGAACGCACCAACCTTTTTGTAATATCAAATTATATGCCTATGGCAACACCGCACAATTCCCGCCTTGCGGCTTAAGCACCGCTCCGGCAGCTGCGGCACGGCATCTGCGTTGCCAAAATGCTCGATAATACACAAAGTATTATCTGCGCTTTTGGCTTGGCATCTGCCGCACCTCGCTCGCCGTATCGGCACTTAGAATTATGCGGTATTGCCCTAAAACAGAGCATACTTTTTAATCATACAACAGATGCGTCTAAATGCCAAGTTGAAAAACGCAATACAACCAATGAAACCAATATTTTTTGCGGCCCGCCACAAAAACAGGCCGGATGGCAGCGCCTTGCCCGGTTTCGATGATTATTTGCACCCTGCCCGCCTATACTTGCAGTGGGGCAACCCGCAACGCTGCAACATGTAGGAGGGCAGAGGTCACTATGTTTTATTATCATAAAGGTTTAACCCGCGCCGCACGGCGCACCGTCGCCACCGCGATCACCATCGCAGGCCGGCAGGGGTGTACGGCGGTGGATACCGGGCACCTGCTGCTTGCCATGCTGCAAACCGGGCGGGGCACTGCGGTGGAGTTTCTGCGCCGCAAACAGATCACGGTAACGGCACTTTCGGCCTGTGCCTCCCAGCGGGCCTGCACGGGCCGCCCGCTGCACCTGCGCGGCCGGGACCTTGCGCCCGAAAGCCGCAAGGCGCTGGAATTCGCTGTTCTGGGGGCCCATGCCGCCCGCGTGAACAAAGCGGAGAACGAACACCTGCTCTGTGCCATGCTGGAAGATACCGCCTGCACGGCCAGCGTGTGGCTGGCGGGCCTTGGGCTGGAAGTTCCACGCGCCGCGCGGGAATGCCGCCAGCTTTCCGGTCAGCTGGTTCTGCCCAGCAGCCCCCGCATGAGCAGTACCCGCGGCAGCCGCCCCAGTGAGAAATATGGCCGTGACCTGACCCGCCTTGCGCAGGAAGGCCAGCTGGACCCCGTACTTTGCCGGGATGATGAGCTGGAACGCATGATCGAAATTTTGTGCCGCCGCCAAAAGAATAACCCATGCCTTTTGGGGGAGCCGGGCGTGGGCAAAAGCGCCCTGGCCGAAGCCCTGGCCCAGCGCATTGCCGCCGGGCAGGTAACGCCCAGCTTAAAGGGCAAGCGGGTGCTGGCGCTGGATATGGCGTCCATGGTGGCGGGCACCAAGTACCGCGGCGATTTTGAGGAGCGGTTCAAAAACCTGCTGGAAGAGCTTTACCGCGACCGTTCCACCATTCTGTTTATTGACGAGATCCATGTGATCGCCGGGGCCGGTGCGGCGGAAGGCGCGATCGATGCGGCCAGTATCTTAAAGCCGATGCTGGCCCGCGGGGAAATCCAGCTCATCGGTGCGACCACACCGGAGGAATACCGCAAGACCATCCAGAAGGACTCCGCCCTTGACCGCCGCTTTGGCATGGTGAATATTGAGGAACCGGCCCCACAGCAGGCGGAAAAAATTTTAACCGGCCTGATGCCCCGGTATGAGCGCTACCACGGGGTGCGCATCCCGCAGGAGGCGATCCGCGCCGCGGTGGAGCTGAGCGTGCGCTACCTGCCGGGGCGCTACCTGCCGGACAAGGCCATTGACCTGTTGGACGAAGCCGCCGCGGCGCTGCGGATTTCAGGCGGGGAGCAATCCATGCTGCCAGGCAGCAAAATGCCGGTGCTGACCTCGGCGGAAATTGCCAAGGTGGTGGGCAAGGCCAGCGGCGTGCCCGCCGAGCGGGTAGGGGAGGCGGAGCGTGTGCGCCTGGACCAGCTGGAAGCCCGCCTTGCCGCGCAGGTGATTGGTCAGCCGCGCGCGGTGCATGCCGTGGCGGCGGCTATCCGGCGCAGCCGCACCGGCCTGCGGGAAGCTGGCCGCCCCATTGGCGCAATGCTGTTCTTAGGTCCCACCGGCGTAGGCAAAACCCAACTGGCCCGTACCTTGGCCCAAAGCTGGTTTGGCAGCGAAAAAGCCCTGCTGCGGTTTGATATGAGCGAATATATGGAGCAGCACACGGTGGCACGGCTGATCGGCGCACCGCCGGGCTATGTGGGGCACGATGAGGGCGGCCAGCTGACCGAAGCCGTGCGCCGCCGCCCCTACAGCGTGGTGCTGTTTGATGAAATTGAAAAGGCCCACAGCGATATCCAGAATATTCTGCTGCAGATTTTGGAAGATGGCACCCTGACCGATGCCCAGGGGCGCAAGGCGGATTTTTCCAACACGATCATTCTGCTCACCTCCAACCTGGGGGCGCGCTGCCTGGCGGGGCAGGCCAGCCCACTGGGCTTCGGCGCTGCCGCCGAAGAAACCGCCCGCCGCGGCAAAAAGGCATTACAGGAAGCCAAAGATTATTTCCGCCCGGAGCTGATGGGCCGCCTGGACGATGTGGTGCTGTTCGACCCGCTTGGCCCCGCCCAGCTGGCCGCGATCGCGGATCGCCTGCTCTGCGAGCTGGAAGAACGCGCCGCTCGCCAGGGCTACACCCTGCGCCATACCCCGGCGGCTGCCGCGGCGCTGGCAGGTGATACCGTACCCGCCTATGGTGCGCGGGAGCTGCGCCGCAAGGTGAGCCGCGCCGTGGAGCAGGCCCTGGCCGACCGCATTGCCGCCGGTACTGCCCGCCCCGGCGTATTGTTTGTGGCGGATGCCGCTCCGGACGGACACATTACCCTGACAATGGGGGATGTGGCGGCGTGCGCATCGTGAGAGAGTGGATAGTGGGTAGTGGCCAGTGGACAGGGAGCAGTGCAGGCAGCCCGGCGGGCCGATGGCGAGCATCGGCCCCTACAAATGGGGTTTAAGGGTGTTGCAAAATATAATGTGCAGTCGGCAAGGTTTCTCCGCGGCGGGATGAGGGCATCCATCTCCGGCCTAAGAGCCGCCTATCCGAAACGCGCCTGCGGGCGCAGCGCCCTACGGATATTTTGCAAGTTAGCAATGCGCCCCAAAACATTCTGTAGGGAACGGTCTTGACCGTTCCGGAACGCTGCAAATATTGGAAACCAAAACACGAAGAGAAACGCCTTAAGGCAATACCGCATAATTCTAAGTGCCGATACGGCGAGCGAGGTGCGGCAGCTGCTAAGCCAAAAGCGCAGATAATACTTTGTGTATTATCGAGCATTTTGGCAACGCAGATGCCGTGCCGCAGCCGCCGGAGCGGTGCTTAAGCCGTAAGGCGGGAATTATGCGGTGTTGCCTTAAATACAATCCAAAAATAAAAACGGAATACACCAACAAAAAATCTGCCCGCTTCCCCGCATCATACCGGGGAAACAGGCAGATATTATTATTTTATGGGATAATAGCGTCTATATAGCGATAACGGCATGGTGGCGCAGCATAAATTTTACGCCTTGCCCACCATCATATCACAGGCTTTGTACAGATCGCCGCAGCTCATGCAAACCACAAGGTCGCCTTCGCGGGCGTTCTGCTTGACCCAGTTGGCAGCGCTTTCCAGCCCGTCAACCACAATGCTGCCGGGAATCTTGGCAGCCAGGTCCTCGCTCTTCACACTGCCGTCGTCAACCTCGCGGCTGCCCATGATCGGCAGCAGCACGCACTGGTCGGCCTGGCGCAGCACGGCAGCAAAGTCATCCATCAGGGTCTTGGTGCGGCTGTAGGTGAACGGCTGGTGCACAGCGATAATGCGCTTGTAGCCCATCTTTTTGGCGGTTGCCATGGTGGCGGCAAGCTCGGTGGGGTGGTGGGCATAATCATCTACCACGGGAGCACCGTTGCATTCGCCCTTAATCTCAAACCGGCGGCCGGTGCCGTGAAACTCTGCCGCGGCGCGCTCGGCATCGGCGGGCTGCAGGCCCAGCGGGCGCACGCAGCAGCACATGGCCAGCGCATTGTAAATGTTGTGGTAGCCCGGAACACCCAGCTTGATGTGGGCAAACTGCTCGCCCAGCTCCAGAACGTCAAATTCATAGAAACCGGGGCGGTATTCCTGAATGTTCACTGCGCGGAAGCGGGCTTCCTCATTGATGCCGAAAGAGAACACCGGGCGGTCAATGGAGTTGACCACATCCACCGTGTTGCGGTCGTCCATGTTGAACACGACCGTGCGGGAAAGCAGGGCAAACTTCTGGAACGCCATCTTCAGGCGGCCCATCGTGCCGTAATACTCCAGGTGATCGTTATCAATGTTCAAAATAACGCCCATAAACGGGGTCAGATGCAGGAAGGTCTCACTGTATTCGCAGGCTTCGATCACAACGTCATCGCCGTGGCCAGCTTTGCCGTAACCGCCGATCAGTGGCAGCTTGCCGCCGATTACGGCAGCGGGGTCTTTGCCAGCCAGTTCCAGCATGGTCGTGATCATGCCGGTGGTGGTGGTTTTGCCGTGGGTGCCGGAAACGCAGACGCTGTGGGAATACATGCGGCTGACATAACCCAGCATCACGCTGCGCTCCACGGCGGGAATGCCGCGGGCGCGGGCAGCTTTCAGCTCAGGGTTTTCATCATGGATGGCGGCGCTGTAAACCACCAGCTGGGCATCGCCCAAATGGGCGGCGTCATGCTCCAGATATACTGTCACGCCCATGGCGCGCTCGGCCTTGGTGATCTTGGTTTCTTCCACATCGCTGCCGGAAATGGTCAGCCCGCGGCTGTGCAGGATCTGGATCAGGGGATAGGTTCCGGAACCGCCGCAGCCGATAAAATGCACATGCTGCACACCATCAAGCAAATGGGGATTATAGCTGTCGATAAAAGACATAAGTTTCACCTCAAAAAAATCAGGCGCAGCCGCAGCTGCCAGCCTGGCAATCAGTTCGTTTGGCGCATGACGCTATGATTTTTATATTATAAAGGTTTTTCGCTGCAAAATAAACACTTTTTTGAAAATTTCTGCTATAATAACCAAAAATGTCAGCCCAAAGGCATCCAGGAGGTACCCAATGAAACATCACCTTTTTGTTTGGGGCACTAACCCGCAGCCGTTCCGCAGCAAGGCGGACAGCAGCATCGTGCTGCCCATCAGTGTGGAAGAAATGGCCCGCATTGGCATTCCAGCGAGCAAAATCCCCCGCGTGCGGGAAGAATTGCAGCGCCTGATTGCAGCGGACCCCGCGCTGCGGGACCGCAAAATGGTGCTGCAGCTGGCCAGGCAGATTGCGGCTGAAATTTTGTGACATGCAGAGAGCATTGATATAAGGCAACACCGCACAATTCCCGCCTTGCGGCTTAAGCACCGCTCCGGCGGCTGCGGCACGGCATCTGCGTTGCCAAAATGCTCGATAATACACAAAGTATTATCTGCGCTTTTGGCTTGGCATCTGCCGCACCTCGCTCGCCGTATCGGCACTTAGAATTATGCGGTATTGCCATAATTCAGCAGTTGTGCCAAATTTGTTCCGGCTTTTTTGGCGGCAGTGTTGCCACTGCCCGCGGCCCGTGCTATAATAAAGGCCTGACGGCGCACCGTGCGCCGGTTAAATCGCTTTGTGTGGCAGCCAGCCATGCGGAAGGAGTTAGAAAATGAAGAACAGCGAAAAGACCCTGGACATGATCGTCAACCTGTGCAAAAACCGTGGTTTCATCTACCCTGGCAGTGAAATTTACGGCGGCCTTGCCAACAGCTGGGACTATGGTCCCCTGGGCGTTGAGTTCAAAAACAACGTCAAAAAAGCATGGATGAAAAAGTTTGTGCAGGAAAGCCCCTACAACGTCGGCCTGGATGCCGCTATCCTGATGAACCCGCAGACCTGGGTCACCACCGGCCATGTGGGCAACTTCAGCGACCCGCTGGTGGACTGCCGCGCCTGCAAGAGCCGCAACCGTGCGGACAAGCTGATTGCCGACTGCGAGCAGGGCCAGAACGTGGATGTGGACGGCATGACCTTTGACCAGATGGATGAATTTATTGCCACCCATCCTGAAGTTGTCTGCCCTGTGTGCGGCAAGCATGACTTTACCCCCATCCGCAAGTTTAACCTGATGTTCAAAACGGCCATCGGCGTAACCGAGGATTCTTCCTCTACCTGCTATCTGCGCCCCGAAACCGCACAGGGCATTTTCGTCAACTTTGCCAACATCCAGCGTACCACCCGCCGCAAGCTGCCGTTTGGCGTCTGCCAGGTGGGCAAGGCGTTCCGCAATGAGATCACGCCGGGCAACTTCACCTTCCGTACCCGCGAGTTCGAACAGATGGAATGCGAGTTCTTCTGCAAGCCGGGCACCGACCTGGATTGGTTCGCCTACTGGAAAGATTACTGCGAAAAGTGGCTGCTGTCCTTGGGCATCAACAAGGAAAACCTGCGCCTGCGCGACCATGAGCCTGCCGAGCTGGCTTTCTACAGCCGCGCCACCACCGATATCGAGTACGCTTTCCCGTTCACCGACTGGGGCGAGCTGTGGGGCATTGCAGACCGTACCAATTACGATCTGGGCCGCCATCAGGAAGCATCCGGCAAGAGCCTGGAATATTTTGACCCCGAAACCAACGAGCATTACATTCCTTATGTCATTGAGCCTTCCCTGGGCTGTGACCGTGTGGCACTGGCTTTCCTGTGCGAAGCTTATGATGAAGAGCATCTGACCGACTCCAAGGGCAAGGAGGATGTGCGCACCGTGCTGCACCTGCATCCGTTCTTGGCACCGTTCAAGTGCGCTGTGCTGCCTCTGTCCAAAAAGCTGGGCGATAAGGCCATGGAGATCCGCAACGAGCTGGCCAAGGACTTTATGGTGGATTACGACGATGCCGGTTCCATCGGCAAGCGTTACCGCCGCCAGGATGAGATCGGCACCCCGCTGTGCATCACCGTGGACTTCCAGACTGTCGGCGATGACAAGGTGGAAGCCGATAACTGCGTGACCGTGCGTGACCGCGACACCATGGAGCAGATCCGTATGCCCATCAGCGAGCTGAAAGAATACATTGCCAAGAAGGTTGCTTTCTAAGCGATTTAGGGCAATTTGAAAACTTAACACTGCTGAATTCAACCACTGCTGAATCACCAATAAAATGCAAATACCCGTACAGCCTGAAAGCTGTACGGGTATTTTTGGTATTAAGGCAACACCGCACAATTCCCGCCTTACGGCTTAAGCACCGCTTCGGCGGCTG
>OLGD01003167.1_pt1 | contig 16278 bp, 15 predicted proteins | sample 1605311 | NCBI WGS metagenome assembly OLGD01 (sample SAMEA3888917, study PRJEB22519) | human gut metagenome | biome: human gut; feature: human-associated habitat; material: faeces | place: Denmark | collected 2010 | reverse complement strand
AGCCGCAGGCCGGCGGACGGGCCGGCGCGCTTTGCGCGCCCGCCGCCGCCCCCCCGGGCCTGTGGGTCCCCGCCGGACAGTGCGCCTGCTACGCCCCCTGATCCCCATACATCCGGGGCAGCAGGGCAAGGATCTCCCCCTGGGAAAAATAGGCCGGGTCATAGTCGACCAGGTATACTTCCAGCCCCCGCCGCAGGGCCAGCCTGCCCCCATCGGGGCTTTGGGCCGCCTGGTCGTAGCCGGGGACGGAGATGGGCTCCATATCCGTGCGCCGATACCGGGCGGGCAAAAAGCCACCCAGGGCCTCCTGATAGAGGGCGTCCGTCAAGCTGGGGAACGCCCCGCGGCAGTAGGCGGAATACAGGCTATTGCTTCCTTCCCATTCCCGGTAGGCGTAGGCGGCGCCCAGGGGCGTTTTGCCCTGGGTGGTCAGGGCGCGTTCCGGCTCCTCCGCCACCACGCCGCTGAGCACGGGCAGCTGGGCAAGGGCCTCCATGGAAGGCGGAGGCGTTTCCCGGGATGCAAAGGACGTGGCCAGCTCCAATATCGCCAAGGCTGCTCCCAACGTGCCTGTTAAGATGTACCAGGGGAACCGGCTCCGTTGGAAGGCCCGGTTCCGGTATAGGGCCACGGTGATGGGGATGGCGGTGATCCAGCCGGCCCGCAGCAGCATCCCGCCCATGGCGCCTGGGTTGTTATCCCCAAACGCCGCCGCCAATATCACCGCCAGCAGAAGCATGGCGACAAGATTGCCGGCCCGACCCCTGGCGCCGGCCTGCCGGGCGGCGGGCGCGGGGATGTCCCCGCCCGCAGACGTTGCCCGGCGGCCCTTTCGGATAAACAGCTGGATGGAAAGGGCCTGCCAAAGCGTACTGCCGATCAGGAAAAGCAGCAAGGGGAACGCCAATAGGGCCAGATTGCTGGCGACCAGGTTGCGCCATAGGAAATTGGGCAGAAGCAAGGCCAGCAGCCAAACCCACAGCAGGCTTGCTATAAGGCTAAAAAGCTGCACCCGCCGCAGGCTGTTGCGAATGGAAAATTCCAGCTCCGCCGCCGGGCTAGAGAAAATGGGTTCCGCCTCCATGGGGGCCATGAAGATATGGGCGTCCCCCTGCAGGCCCACGTACTGCCAGCCTTTCGTTTGGGCATTCTCGACCAGGGTTTCCGACTTTTTGATTTCCCCCTCTTTCTTGCCGGGGGAACACAGGATCACCCGGTATTGTACCGGCCCCTCCCCCGCCTCCCACTGGAGACGGCCCCCCACATGGACCCGGACCAGCCGGTTCCCCTGCCGGCCCTGCCGGTTCAGCATGGCTTCCCCGGCCTTATAGCTGCAAAGGCCGTAGCGCCAGCGACATGTCTCCTTTGTGTCCATGGTTTTTACCCCCTTTTCGCGGTTTCAGGCGCCATCAATCCCACTCGATGGCGTCCACGCTTACCAGGTATTCCTCCGCAAAGTCCAGATAGTCCTCGCTCAGGCGCATGGCGTACATCTTATACGCCGGGAACTGGGCCTGCATGTGGGCGTACAGGGCCTCGTAGGCCGCGTCGTCGTCGTATTCCCCGTCCTCGGGCAGGCTGGCCAAATATGCCTGGTCCTCCTGAAGCAGGGCGTCCACCATGGCCTCCAGCTCCCCTTCCTTCAAAAAGTCGAAGTCCCCTTCCTTGCGGAACTTGTCCAGTATATAGGCCCGCATCTCCTGCATATCCACATCGTACTGCATATCGCTTTCCTCCTGATGGTCTTTTGTTTATTCCAACCCCTGCAACAGGGCTTCCAACTCCGCAACGCTCTTTGCAAATACATCCAACGCCGCTTCCACCGTATCCGGCTTGCCCAGATCCACCCCCGCCAGCTTCAGCTCCTCGATGGGGTAATCGCTGCCGCCGGTCTGCAAGAAGGCGAGATATCCCGCCGCATCCCCGGTCTGCCGGATCTTGGTGGCGATGGCCACCGCCGCGCTAAAGCCGGTGGCGTACTGATATACGTAAAACGCATTGTAAAAATGGGGGATCCTGGCCCACTCCATCGCCTGCAAGGGGTCGATTACCGCCCCCTTGTAATATTGCGCATTCAGATCCCGGTATACCTGGTTCAGCGCATCCGGGGTCAAGGGCTGCCCCGCCTCCGCCATTTCGTGGGTCTGCTTTTCAAACTCCGCAAACAGGGTTTGGCGGAACAGGGTGGTACGGAACCCCTCCAGGAAATGGTTCAGGTAATAAGCCCGCTTCCGGGGGTCTGTTTCCTTCTCCAGCAAATACAGGGTCAAAAGCACCTCGTTGACCGTGGAGGCTACCTCCGCCACGAAGATGGCATAATCGTGGTTGGCATAGGTCTGGGCCTGGTCCGAACGGTAGGAATGGACGGCATGGCCCATCTCATGGGCCAGGGTAAACACATCGTCCAGGGTGTCCGTATAGTTGAGCAGCACATAGGGATGCACCCCATAGACCCCGCAGGAAAAGGCGCCGGTGGTCTTGCCCTTGTTCTCATAGGCGTCGATCCAGCCTCCCGCAAGGCCCTGCTCCAATTGCCGGATATAGTCCGGCCCCAGGGGGGATAGGGCTTCCTGCACCATGGCCTTGGCCTGGTCCAGGGGATAGGTTTCCTCGATCCCCTGCACCATGGGGCAGTATAGGTCGTACATGTGCAGCTCCGAAAGCCCCAATACCTTTTTCCGCAGGGCCAGATACCGTTCCATGGCAGGCAGCTTTTGATGCACCGCCCCTATGAGGCTATCGTACACCGCCGTGGGCACGTTGTTGGCGAACAGGGCGGCCTCCCGGGCGCTGGCATGGCCCCGCACCTTGGCGAAATAGCAGTCCAGCTTCACGCTGCCCCCATACAGGGCGGCAAAGGTATTGATATACCCATTGAACGCCCCAAAGTAGGCTTCAAAGGCCCGCTGCCGCACCCCGCGGTCTTTGCTCTCCCGATAGACCCCATAGTTGCCGTGGGTCAGCTGCACGGTCTCCCCCGTTTCGTCCTGGATGGATGGCAGCGCCATATCCACCTCAGACAGCATGGAAAAGGCGTTGTCCGGGGTCTGGGCCGGATCCGCCAGCAGGGCCAGCATGTGCTCCTGCTCCGGGCTGAGCACATAGGCCCGGCCCCGGATGATATCCTGGAGCCCGTGGCGATAGCCCGAAAGCGCCTCAGCCTTTGCGTATTCTTCCAGGGTCTCCATGGGCAGGGCCGCCAGCTCCGGGGTCAGGAAGCTGGCCGCAGCGCCCAGGTTCACCAATAGGCCCATGGCCCGATCCTGCATGGCCTGGGCCGCCTGGTCCCCATTGTCCCCGGCCTTGGTCAGCTCCGCGTACAGGTAGATCCGCTCCGCCTGCTCCGCCAGGGCATAATAGGCATCCAGGGCCGCCTTGGCCCCCTGGATGCTTCCCAGCGTCCCCCGGTAGGCGCTGATGCCTTCCACCGCCTGCAGGGCGGCTTCCAGCGCCGCTTCCCAAGCGGCGTTATTTTCGAACATGTGGCTTAGGTCCCACTGGTATTTTGGGTCCATTTCCCCTCTGGTTTTCTGCCTCATACCGTTCCTCCTCGGGTGGTTTTTTCTTATTATATAGTATAGCACACATACCGGATCCTACGCCACGGTTCCCTGATCCGCCAAAGGTCTGCCCGGCCCGGCGGGGGGGGGCGGCGGCGTTTGGCGCCCAAGGGGGCCTCCGGCCCCCCTGGGCTGCCAAACAAAAAGGGGGCGTGCGGGGCCTTTGGCCCCGTACGCCCCCTTTCGGGGCGCGAAGCGCCCCGCCGCCGCCCCCCCGCCGGGCCAGGCAGACCCAGGTTCCGGAGCGGCCGAAAAAAGCGACGAGCGCTATTTTTTGGCAGATTGGAACCGGCCGGATCAACGTAGGAATACCAGCCGCTGCCCCTCCTCCAGTTGTTCCTTGGCGTCCCCCAAGGCTGCCCGCAGGGCGCTACGGGGGATGGCGAAGCGTTTGGCCACGTCGTAGAGGGTCTCCCCGGCGCCGGCGAAGTACACCACGATCCCCTGGGCCATGCTGGGCGGATCGCATTCCGTCAGGCCGGTCACCAGGGTATAGGTCTGCTGCACCGAAAGCTCCGCCTGAATCTGGAGGGTATAGTTTACCTCCAGGGCCCGGCCGCTGCCGCCGGCGGTGGCGGTCGCCCCGGGGCTTACCATGGCCTCGGAGGCGCCGGGAGCCGGGCAGGCGGTTTCAAAGGGGATATCCTCGGTAAAGGCGTAGATGTGACCGTCCGCCCCCTCGTAGAGGATGCGGGTCACTAGGAGCCCTTCCATGCACAGCCGCTCCTGATTCACGGCGGCGGCGGTGATCACCGGCCGGACGGCGCAATACACCACCCGCTGGGCTTCCGGCATACCGCTGGGAATGTTGACGGTCTCATGGAGGGTATGCCGGTGGCTGACCGGGCCCAATTCCCCGCTCAGACGGAAGGTCTCCTGCTGACATCCGAAGGGGGTGCTGGGGCTGAACAGGTCCTGGGGCAGCTGGGCCTCCCAGGTGCGCACCGCGTATAGGCATACCTTGAGCCTGCCCTCCACCACCACCAGGCCAAATTCCGGGGCAGCCCGCACCCGGATCTCCTCCAGGGCCAGCTCCGCCCGGTATTCGCCTTCGCCCCGGACCTCCAGGGTTTCGGTGAAGGGAAGGTTCTGATGGAGCTGGAACAGCCGGCCCTCCTGATCCTGGACCAGGGCGGAAATGGTAAGGCTCCCGCTCAATTCCGTGCCCTGCTCGCTGGGCTGGATATCCCGTAGGGCGATCAGCACGTCCCGCTGCAGCACGGCTTCCACCCCCTGGGCGTCCACCTCTTCCCGGATGGGCAGTACCTCCCGGAATACCTCTTCCCGCTTGGGCAGGCAGATGGTTTCGCTTTGCATTTCCAGATCCGGGACCCCTTCCAGGCCGCAGAGGGCTTTAACCGGGCCATTGTCCACCACCCGCAGGGTGATGTCCGCCACTGCGTGGAGGGTAATGCGGCCGTCGGTCAGCTGGACCTCCAGGGATTGCAAGGCGGGAATGCCTCGTACCTGCATCCCCGTGGCCACCCCCTCGGTCTGCACCGTATGCCGGAAGGCCGCCCGGGAGGTAAAGGCAAAGACCCCGCTTGCATCCTGGCAGATCAGCTGTAGGCGGATCTCCCCGCCCATGCGCACACAGCCCTCCGCCGTCTCCAGCCCCAGCAGCGCCACATCCCCTGTGGCGCTCAGGATCGTATCTGCGGGCCGGTCCGGAAGCTGGGGCACCTCCCCCTCCACCAGGGCCTGGGCCACGCCGCAATATACCACGCGCGCGCCATTGCGTTCGTTCCAGATCAATTCCATGTTTTTACGCTCCTCTCCTAGCCTAAGCATTACAAGCATATGCCAGGGCGGCGTCATCTTATCACTTTTTGCAGGATTCTTTTTTCCATCCGTCGTGTTTTCTCCCCATGAAAGACACCTTGACCATATTTTTCAAAACCCGCCTTTGCCTGCCCCGAAGGGGGATATGTTTATAACTTTGGAGGAGTTATCAACATTATCCACATAGTTATCCATATCCGGGGGGTTTTTTGTATCTCCCATGTGAAAAACCGGCGGGGAATATTGATAGCCGCCGGCTTTTAAAGCGCAGACCTTTATAAAAGATATATAAAACTGAAAAGTATTTTCATCCCCCTTTTGCAACGATTCCTGCATAATTTCCCTGGGGCCCGAAAAGGCGGTTCAGGCCCCTTTCCGCCGGGGACCAAGGGTCAGATCACGTTTTGAATCTCCGGCCGGCCGGCGTTTTCCCGGGCGCTTTCCAGGATGAGCTTATCCGCCACCAGGGCGATAAACTCCCCGTTGGTGGGCTTATCGTTTTTGGAATAGATATTGTAGCCGAAAATCTGGTTGATGTTCTCGATCTTGCCCCGGGTCCAGGCCACCTCGATGGCGTGGCGAATGGCCCGCTCCACCTTGGAGGCGGAGGTCTGGAACCGCTTGGCAATGCCGGGATATAGCTCCTTGGTGATGCGGTTGATGAGGGCGGGCTCAAAATATACCATGCGGACCGCTTCCCGCAGGTAGTGATAGCCCTTGATGTGGGCCGGGATGCCGATGATCAGGAAGATGGACGCGATCTTCTCATCCAGGGTTTGGGGCCGGGCGCCCATGGTGCAGGTTTGGGAGCGCTGGGTATAGGTATTTTCCAGCATATCCAGGATGCGCTTATACAGGGTATCCGGCTCCACAGGCTTGGCCATGAAATACCGCGCCCCCAGTGTGCAGGCCTGGCGCACCATGTCCTCATGGCGCATGGCGCTGGCCACGATCACCGCCGGCGGATCCTCGAGCAAGCCGCTGTTTAGGCGCTCCAGCAGTTCAAATCCATCCATCCTGGGCATGATCAGGTCGCAGAGCAATACGTCATAATGGGTATTCGCCAGCGCCTCCAGGGCTGCCTGTCCATCGTTCACCACATCCACCCGTTCGATCTGCTCCTGCACGGACAGGGAATCCCGAACCAGGTTTTGAAACTGCGTGCTGCTGTCTGCCAAAAGAATACGGTATTTTGCCATCATATGCCTCCATGCTTCTGTATTTGCTCCCCTATGTCACGCGGGGGCGGGCGCTTTTACCCGTTTCCTAAAGTATCCTTGCGGTTTGTGATGATTGGATTGTAACACCGCTTTTTTCGCGGCGGTAGGGAACAATATTGCCATGTTTTGTCGGCCTTTGGAGAGGTTCGCGCAAACTTTGCCGGCCCGTGCCGAATTGGCGACCATCCGGCAAAAATCCCTATTCCTCTAGGTTTTTTGCGGATTTTCCATACCCGCTTCCGCCAAGATATTCCCAAACTTTTGCTTGCGGGCCCCATTATGTGGTATACTGTTGTATACGGATGAAAAACTCGCGGGAGGGCCTTGCGCCATGGAAAATCAACCCAACCGCTTCCGGTCGTTCCTGGCCCGGAAGCAAATCGAAATCAGCTTAAAACGATATTTTGTGGATGCCATGGGGGCAATGGCCTTTGGCCTGTTTGCCTCCCTGCTGATCGGCACCATCTTCGACGCCATCGCCGACCAGACCGGCTGGGCCTTCCTGGCCCAGGCCTCGGAATTCTGTTCCGCCGCCACCGGCCCCGCCATGGCCGTGGCCATCGGCTATGCCTTGCAGGCGCCGTCCCTGGTGCTGTTTTGTTTATGCGCCGTGGGCGCGGCGGCCAATAGCCTGGGCGGTCCCCTGGGCACCCTCTTCGCCGCCATTGTTGCCGCGGAGCTGGGCAAGGCGGTCTCCAAGGAAACCAAAGTGGATATCCTGGTGACCCCCACTGTAACCATTCTGTTCGGCTGCGGCGTGGCCGCCTTGGTGGGCCCCGGGGTCAGCGCCATCATGTATGGCTTCGGCGCCCTGGTGATGCGGGCCACGGAATTGCAGCCCTTCTTTATGGGCATCCTGGTTTCGGTGATTGTAGGCATGGTGCTTACCCTGCCCATTTCCAGCGCCGCCCTGTGTACCATGCTGGGCTTGACCGGCTTGGCCGGCGGCGCAGCCACCGCCGGCTGCTGCGCCCAAATGATCGGCTTTGCTGTGATGAGCTTCCGGGAAAACGGCTGGGGCGGCGTTGCCGCCCAGGGCTTGGGCACCAGTATGCTGCAAATGGGTAACATTGCAAAAAATCCCCTTATTTGGCTGCCCCCCACCCTAGCCTCCGCCATTACCGGCCCCATCGCCACCTGCATCTTCAAAATGGAAAACGGCATCGCCGTGGCCAGCGGCATGGGTACCTGCGGGCTGGTGGGCCCCATTGGCGTGGCGGCCGCCCCGGGCTTTGGCTCCTCCATGTCCTGGCTGAGCCTGATCCTGGTTTGCTTCGTTTTACCCGCCATCCTGACCCCCCTCATCGCCTGGCCCATGCGCCGGGCCGGCTGGATCAAAGACGGGGACTGTAAGCTGGATCTATAATTTTCCTAAAGCTCCCTTTTGGCCCCCTTTTTGGGGGCCAAATCAGCAAATTTTGGAAAAAACAGAAAATTTTTCCGATTATTACGGTCTACTTCATTCTGTTTTACTGTTACTTAATATTTTTCTTGCATTTCTGTTCAAAACAAGGTACCATAAACATAGAAAGACTGATTGCATAGATTCTTTTGTAAACTGGCTAGTCTACCTGCCAGGAGGCACATAATGGGAAAAAAACGCTGGGATGCAAAATCCATCATCGGGCTGATTCTGCTGATTACGCTGCTGGGTTCCATCATCTACGCAGCCATCGGCTGGGCCCTGGCTCCAGAAACGGCCAGCCAGCCTGGAGAGCGCTGCCGCAGCGACTACGTATTGATGCTGCTGCAATGCTGCCTGGGCTTGGCGGTGATGTTTTTGCCCAATATGTTGGAAAAGAAATGGACCTGGCCCATTACGGACGCCATGTATATCCTATATTTTCTGTTCCTCTATTGCGCCATCTATTTGGGTGAGGTGCGGAATTTCTTTTACGTGGTGCCCCATTGGGATACTTGGCTGCATACCTTCAGCGGCGGCATGTTGGGCGCTCTGGGCTTCATTGTGGTGGACCGGCTCAACCGGGTGGAAGGGGTGCCGGTACGGCTAAGCCCCGGCTTTGTTTGCCTGTTTGCCCTGTGCTTTGCGGTAACGGTGGGCGTATTTTGGGAAATATATGAGTTTACCTTCGATGGGCTACTGGGGCTGAATATGCAAAAATTCCGCCTGGAGAACGGAACCCAGCTGGTGGGCCGCGCCGCTTTGCAGGATACCATGAAGGACTTGATCGTGGACGTGGCAGGGGCCGCTGTCTCCGTGCTGCTGGGCTATTTGAGTAGCCGGCGGCAGCAAAAGCGTTAATCTTCAAATTTGCTTGGATGTGCCCTGAAATACAGGTTCTCCTAAAAAATAACTTAATTTTTTATGATAAATACAAATTGTTACATTTTATCCATTGACAAACATCCGTTAACGGGCTTACCCTATAAGAATGGAATAGAAACAGATTTCTCAATCTGAGTAATTATAAGGAGGGCGCATATGCCGGAAATCACTGATCGCCGTGTTAGACGCACGCGCAAGCTACTGCAAGAAGGACTTTTGAAGTTGCTGCGCCATAAAACCATTGCGGACATCACCGTGAAGGAATTGGCAGAAGCCGCCGACGTGGCCCGCGCCACCGTTTATGTACACTACAAGGATCCCAAAGATGTTTTGGGCCAGCTGGAGCAAACCATGTATAGCGACATAAACGCGATCCTGGCAAAGTATCCGCCGGCCGACCTGGTGGAAGACGCTACCCCCCTGCTGGAAACATTTTTTGCCTATGTGGGCGAAAACCGGGATTGCTTTGAAGTGCTGGCCGGTCCCTATGGGGACGATGCCTTTATGGGGGACATTCGCGCCCTTTGCTGCGAGCAGGCCATGGCTGTGCTGCGGCTGCAGCACAGCGGCATGGAAGAAGCCTCCATCGCCTACCAGGCCACCTTCCTGGTGGGGGGCTACGAAACCCTGCTGGCCCGCTGGATTCAGGGCGGCTGCCGGGAGACCCCCCAGGAGTTGGTGCAGCTTTCCCGCCGGATAGACTAACGGCGTAACGCCTGGCAAATAACCGAATACCCCAAAGCCTCAGAGGCAAGAACCGCATATGCGAATGCCTCTTGAGGCTTTTTGCGTTTCAAAACCAGCCAATGCTGCAAAAAGATTTTCATAACCAACATATAATGAAAAATATTTGAAAAAACCATATTGTTAAGATGGAAACTACAAGTTTCTATTTTTTTGTAATCAAGTTTTCATAACAGCATATTTACGTCATTTTGATTACGTTTTTATTAAATAATTGCGTTGACTTTATTACAAAAATGAAATAATATTGGATTGTGCAAAGGGAACGGCACAATCCAATTTTTGAAAGGGACAAAAACAATGAAGAAGATTTTTGCTATCGCTCTGGCGGTGGTCATGGTCCTGAGCATTGCCTCCGTGGCTTCTGCTTTCACTTGGTCCAAGCCCGCCGACAGCGTCACCGCTGACAACTTTGGTTATTCCATCGACGTCATCAAGTTCACCCGTTCCACCGGCGCTCTGGGCTCCTCCTCCTTCAATGCTGACGAGGCTGCTACCGCTGTTAACGGCGCGGATGTATACTGGGCCATCAAGCTGGTCGTCAACGGCCCCTCTGATTCTGTGAAGAAGTACGCCAAGGTAGACGTAACTTGCACTGCAATTGGTAACCAGAACAATTGGAAGGGTATCGACATTTCCAACAAGGACAATGGCGTTTACTACTACTATTGGGATGCTACCAACCAGCTTGCTTTCTACACCATTGATGAGCTGTCCAAGCTGGGCGTTCTGACCAATGGAGTTCCTGTTTGGACTTCTCGTTGCTTGGATACCGAAACCGCTAAGGTAACCGCGAAGGTCTATACCGAGCGTCCCTTCGGTGCTGGCAACTGGTTCCAGGCTGGCGACTACAGTGTAGAAGTCACTGATACCACCGTTACCTTCTCCAAGACCGCTGGCGAATATGTACGGTTTGTGCGCAACAGCGATGGCCTTGTGACCAGCGTTGACACCAACCTCACCAATCCCCAGGATCTGATCACCCTGTATGCTTGGCTGAACAACGGCGATGCCGACAGCATCAAGACCGCTATCGCCAACAAGGAAATGTACATGACCAACGCCAACCTGCATGCTGCTTTCGGCTTCTCCTACACCCAGAGCGATTCCGCTACCTGGAAGGCCAACAGCACCCCCATCATTCTGGATCCCACCGTGTCCATTCCTAAGACCGGTGACAACGCCAGCGTGATCGGCTTCGCCATGATCATGGTCGCCGTGGTTGCCGCTGCCGTGGCCGTACGGAAGGTCAACGCGTAAGTTAACACCCATCTTAATGCGGGGCGGCCCTGGCCGCTCCGCAAAACAAGCGAAAAAACACACTTGCAAATTGCCGTTTCCGCGCATCCGCTGGGCTTAGCCCGGCGGTTTTTTTGCGGGGGAACTAGGGCAGGCAAAAATCCCGGCCCGGGGGGCGGCGGCGTTTGGCCGGCCCGAAGGGCCGGCCAAACCAAAGCCGGGGCCGAAGGCCCCGGCTTTGTGTGCGCTTTGCGCACCCGCCGCCCCCCCGGGAGGTCCGGGCCGCGCTTCCTACCCTTGGCAACCCTACTCCCCCAGGGCCGCCATATGGATGGTCTCCACCCCCCAAAAGGCCGCCTCCTGGGGATCGTGGGTCACAATGACCAGGGTGCGGCCCTGGCTGTGGGCCCGAACATATTCCATGGCCCGCAGGCGGGTATCCGCGTCCAGGCCCTTGAAGGCCTCGTCCAGCGCCAGCAGCGCGGGATCGTATAAAACCGCCCGGGCAATGGCCACCCGGCGCTGCATCCCGCCGCTGAGGGTGGCGACCGGGTCCCGGGCGCAGTCCCCCAGGCCCAGCTCCTCCAAGTGGGCCTGGATGACCTGCCGGGGGACCCGCCTGCCGGTGACCAGCCGGATGTTGGCCAAAGGGGAGAAGCCCTCCAGCAGGCGGTCCTCCTGGAACACCGCCCCCATCCGCTCCGGCCGGCCAAGGATGCGGCCTGCGTCCGGCTGCTCCAGGCCCAACAGGATCCGCAGCAGGGTGGTTTTGCCGCAGCCGGAACTGCCCATAATGCAGGTGGCCTGGCCAAGGGGGAAGCGGGCGGAAAAGTCCCTGAGCACCGTTTTGGCGCCAAAGCGCTTATCAATATGTTCCATCCGGATATCGCTCATAGCCGTTCCAACCTCCCAAAGCCACGGCGCAGCAGCCAGAGAAAGGCCTTTTCAAAGGCCAGGCTCACCAGAATGATCACCACGGTCCAGCAAAACAGGTCCGCCATGTTATAGTACACCTTGGATTCGTACAGCTTTTCCCCGATGGAACCGCTGGTGATGCCGATCACCTCGGCGGCGACCCCGGCCTTCCAGGCCATGCCCAGGCCCACCCCGCAGGCGGAGATCAAAAAGGGCTTGATCTGGGGTAGATGGATGTATAAAAGCCGGCGGCCAAAGGGCACCCCATAGAGGCGGGCCATTTCCAAGAGCTTGGGATCGGCGGTCTTATAGCCTTGCAGCACGTTGTTGTACAGGACGGGCAGCACCATCAAAAAGGAGATGAACACCGGCAGCTGGGCAGAGCTGAGCCAAATCAGGCACAGGATCACATAGGAGGCCACAGGCACGGATTTGATGGTGAGCATAAAGGGCCAAAGGAGCAATTCCACATACCGGCAGCGGCCCGCCAACATGCCCAGGCCGGCGCCCAGGAGAAAGGCCAGGCAAAAGCCCCCGGCGATGCGCATGAGGCTGAAGGCGACGGTTTGGAGGAAATCGGGCTCCAGGCAGAGGCTGCCCAAGCGAAAAAGCACCTGCACCGGGGATACCAATAGCAGATGCTGATCGAGGGCCATGGCGGCGATTTGCCACAGGAGCAGGGCAAAGGCCACTGCTCCTGCTTTTTCCAGGGTATGCCTATTCCCCATAGTAGTAGAAGTCGTCCCCGGGCATGGCGCCGCCTACCGATTCGGGCTTCTGGTCATAGAGGGTCTGGAGGTAGCCGGACACAGCGGTCTGCATTTCCTCCTTGTCCATGTAGACGATGTTGCAATAGGGGATGGCCTGTTCCGCCACCGCCGCTTTTACGATGCCATATTGCTCCACCAGCTGGGCGGCCTCTGAAACGTTGTTGTTGACGTATTCCGTAGACGCCTGGTATTCCTCCAGGAAGGTGGCCAGGGCCTGGGGATTTTCCTCCGCAAAGGCCTTGCGCACCACCAGCCCGGCGGTGATGAACTGGCTGCCGTTATCCAGCTTTTCCCATTCGGCGGTGAGATCCAGTGCCATCCGCAGGCCTTCCACCTGGCCCTGGGCCACGGTGACAAAGGGCTGGGGCAGCATCACAACGGCGTGGTCCATCTGGGTCATGGCGGCAATGGTCTCGGTGGGCTCGCTCTTCCATTCCACCGTCACGTCCGTGCCCAGCTCCAGGCCGTGCTGGCTCAGCAGATAGGCAAGGGCGAATTCCGGCGTGGTGCCCTTGCCGGTGGCCATAATGGTCTGGCCCTTGAGATCCTCCAGACTGTTGATCTCCTCGCCGCCCTTTTCCAGGATGTAGACCACCCCCAGGGTGTTGACCGCGGCCATCTGCACCGCGCCCTCCGTGTTGTTATACAGGATAGCCCCCAGGTTCACCGGCACGGCCAGCACATCCAGCTCCCCCTGGAGCAGCTTGGGGGTCAGCTCATCCGCAGAGGCGGCCATCACGAATTCATAGTTGTTTTGGGTAAGCCCCTGTTCCCCGTCGGAAAGCAGCTTCACCATGCCCATGGAGGTGGGCCCCTTGAGCCCGCCCAGCCGGACGGTGGCCTTTTCCGCAGGGGGCGCCTCCGTCTCCTCTACCGCCGCCGTCTCCTCTGCGGCCGGGGTCTCGGCGGGGGCGGCTTGGGCGGTCTGTTGGGGTTCCTCCGCCGGGGCGGGCTGGGCGCAGGCCGCCGCCAGCAGGGCGATCATGCAGATAGCAAGCCATAGGGCAATGCGTTTTTTCATCATGGGTATCTCCTTTCAGGCGGCGTCTCGGCCGCCTTGTTCACTGTAAGGATTATACCCGCAGGATCAAAAAAATTGCGTTGCAACCGCAACGCAATTCAAATTTGTTTTTTCTAACTTCCTTCCGGATGGATGGGTTCCCGGACGATGAACCGGTTTTTATGGAAATCCAGGATCCCGTCCCGGCGCATAGCGGAAAGCTCCCGGGACAGGGCGCTCCGGTTGGCCCCCAGATAGGTGGCCAGGCTTTGCCGGTCAAAGGGGAGGACAAAAGCAGGGCCGTATTTTTGGGCATATTGGGACAGGAGGGCCAAGATCTTGCCCCGCAGGGTGCTCTTGGAAAGGATCTGGATCCGGTCGTTCATGCTGAGGGTGCGCCGGGCCAGCATGGCGGTAAACCGGCGGCTGAGGGCCTGGGTATCCGGGTCCATGGGGTCTGCCCGCAGGCCGCCGGGATTGAGCCAGAGCACCGTGGCGTCCGCCGCCGCCCGGATATACACCGGCGCGTCGATGCCCAGATAGGCGATGGACTCCCCAAAGGAATCCCCGGGCCCCACGTTTGCCATCAACATGCTGTCCCCTTGGATATCGTCCATATAAACCTGCACCGCGCCCCGGAGCACCAGGCCGAAGCTGGCCATGGGGAAGGCGATCCGGTTGAGGTACGCGCCCTTTGGATACTCCCGTTTCGCGGCCTGGAGCAGGGCAAGGGTCTGCCGTATCGCCCCGTCTCCCATGCCGCAAAAGAGCATATGGCCTTGGACCAGGGCCTGCTCCCCGGCGGACAGGGAAACCTGGCCGGGCTGGTTTCCCTGGCTCACAGCAGGGTCTCCACCGCGGCCCGTTCTACGGGCAAGCCGGCCTGGAAGCGGGCGAAGTAGGCCTGGAAGCTGGCCGCGTCCTCGGGCCGGGGCGCCAGGGTATGGGTCTGGAGATGGGCAAACACCCGTTCCTCCAGATAGTCGCCCAGGCTTTGGCCGGGCTCCTTGGCTACCATATAACCCGCCAGGGCAGCCATGCCCCAGGGGCCGCCCTCCCCGGCGGTGGCGGATACGGTTACCGGGGTATCCAGGGCTGCGGCCATAAACCGCTGGCCCACCTCCTCCACCTTGAAGAAGCCCCCGTGGCCTGCGATGGCGTATAGATCCACTCCTTCCTCCTTTCTGAGGATATCCATGCCCAGCCTGAGGGTGGACAGGGCGGCGAACAGCTGAACCCGCATAAAGTTGGCCAGGTTGAACCGGCTTTCCGGCAGCCGCACAAACAGGGGCCGGCCCTGATCCAGCTTGGTGAGGGACTCCCCGGAATAATAATTATAGGAAAGCAGCTTTCCGCAATCCTCGTCCCCCTGTAGGGCCTGGCTGTACAGCCGGTCGTACAGCTCGTCGGGGTCGGGGGCGGGACCAAATAGGGCCGCCGCCTCTCCAAACAGGCGCACCCAGGCGTCCAGGTCTTCCGTGCAGTTGGTGCAATGCACCATGGCCACCGGCTTCCCCGCCGGGGTGGTCACCACGTTGATCTGGGGATATACCTTGGCCAGGGGATGCTCCAGCACCGCCATGGCAAAGATGCTGGTGCCCGCGCTCACGTTGCCGGTGCCCGGCCGCACGCTGTTGGTGGCCACCATGCCGGTCTGGGCGTCCCCTTCCGGCGGGCACAGGGGGATTCCCGCCCGAAGCGCATGGGTCTCGTCCAACAGGGCCGCGCCGGCCTCCGTCAGGAACCCGGCCCCCTCCCCCGCCAGCTTTACCTGGGGCAGGATCTGCCGGATCCGCCAGGGATAGCCCTTGTGAGCGATGAGATGGTCAAAGCTGTCCAGCATTTCCCCATGGAAGCCGCCGGTGGCCACGTCCACCGGGAACATGCCGCTGGCCTCCCCGATGCCCATGCTCCACTCCCCGGTCAGCCGCCAGTGGATATAGCCCGCCAGGGTGGTCAGATGCCGGATGTGGGGCACGTGGGGCTGATCCTGGCAGATGCATTGGTATAGATGGGCGATGCTCCACCGCTGGGGGATGTTATAGCCAAAATGGGTGCGCAAAAAGGCGCTTTCCTCCCCGGTCATGGTATTGCGCCAGGTGCGGAAGGGGGCCAGCTGGGCGCCCGCCGCATCCAGAGGCAGGTAGCCGTGCATCATGCCGGATACCCCCATGGCCGCCACCCGGGTCAGGGTCGCCCCATAGCGTTCCAGCACCTGGTCCCGCAGCGCCCCATAGCAGGCCCGAAGGCCCTCCATGGCCTCCTCCAGCCGATATGTCCAGATCCCGTCCTCCAGCCGGTTCTGCCAGGCATAGCTTCCCGTGGCCAGGGGATGGTGCTTGGCGTCCACCAGGGTCATCTTAATCCGGGTGGAGCCCAATTCAATGCCTAAATAGGTGTCCGCAGCCAGTATGGCTTCCTTGCTGGTTTGGGTCTGCATGGCGATTCTCCTTTACCGGTTTTGATGAAATGGTTGCTTCCTGCGGCTGTGCTTCCCAAAAGGGCGCCGGCCAGGGGCGAATTTTTCACGTATAAATTATAGCATATTCCAAGGGGATTCCGAAGATATTTTTGACGTCCTGCCTTCCCGTCGCCCGCAAAAAAATTTTTGCGCCCTGTGAATGGATTTGCCTTTCTGGCGCGTGTTGTATAAGAAGCTGAAAAGCCAAGGAATTGAAAAGGAGAAAACAAACATGAAACGAGTATCAGCCTGTCGAAAAACCCCCGGGGGTTCGGGGGCCGCAATGCAGTTCGCAAAGGT